>Ga0307432_1001247_pt1 | contig 15902 bp, 11 predicted proteins | sample SalMarWE160150MG_FD_202158 | JGI IMG/M metagenome (GOLD analysis project Ga0307432, IMG submission 202158) | Salt marsh sediment microbial communities from the Plum Island Ecosystem LTER, Massachusetts, United States - WE1603-150 | ecosystem: Environmental > Aquatic > Marine > Intertidal zone >...
AAACTGAGAACTTGACTTCTTCATTAACGAAGACCCCGAAACCGTCATGTCATTACGCTGCAATTAACCCACCGGATATATTATATTAACATTATAAAAAAGGGGGTTATAATTTTTCGTGATAAGGGGTTCTTTAACAGCCCCAAATTGCGCATAGTATTGTACAATAGGTTGCACAACCAGCTACAGGAGCGCCAATGCAGGCAAGGCAAATTGCACAGGAAATATGTGGAGGAACAATACACAAAACGCATGACCCCCAGCATATTTCTAAAAGTCCGCTTAGATGCATGATATCAACAATATGCACTATACATTCTGCAACGCAAGAACCCAGTCGTCCATTAATATAGCCAAGTTATGAAGAATCCGCAAGTCGTATTCTTGCAGTTGTCTCTCCACCAGCTTGGACAAGCTCTTAGCCTCTTTCTCTATGGTGTTAGTAGCCTTCTGCAAGCTGCATCAGTGTTTCGTCCCCGCCCTTCTCGTAGACTTTACCCACTTCCTTTGCAACTTTACCTAAGACAGCGTACTGCTGCGATAGCGTGACGGATGAATTGAACTCAACGAACTCCAAGGATTTGACTTCAGATTTCCAATAGCACAAAGTTTCTTGTGACTGACTTCTTAATCATTACCCTTCTTAGCTTGTTATTAAAATATAGAAGAAGAACATTATTGTGCCTATGACTGATCCGATGAAGCTGGATGATTCGGCTTTGCCTAAACTAGCGACCTTAAATTTGATTGGTGCCGTATACATTGATGTTGCGATGGAAAATGTTGCCGTGACACCCCACAATAAAGCCCATGCCAAAGGTTGAATTAGAAACTCGAAATAGCCTGCAAGGTTTCCAATGATCCACAGCATAATCGGAGGAACTAAGAGGTAGATAAGCGGGCGGACTTTGCTTGGAGCTCTTCTGGGCTGTGATGGAGCCACCTGCCTAAAATCTTTAATTGCTTCAACACATTTCCTCCATTTAAATGGCATAATCCAACCTCCATACAAGCCACCATATTCCAAGATTCTACCACCCGCCGTGAATTTGATTTCATCAAAGTTCCAGTACGAGGTACCAAATATGATTCTCTTAACAATAATTCCGTCATCTCTCACTTCGATCTCGGCAACGGAACCAAATAACATGGGGATCAACCAAAGTAGCGCAATCAATATCGCAACAATATTCCAAACATAAATCGCCATCACAAAAAAGAAAAGGGAGAAGAAAAGAGGAAATACCAGAATCGGATAAACCCCTCTAGTTACGGATCGCACGTGTCCTTTGCTACTCTCTTGCAACAGTGTCAAGGTCACAACACCAGATAGCTTCTTCAATCATCAACTGGATACGCCCGTTATATTAACTATATATAGCAATATTAAAGTATGTAGCGAAGCCATCATAACCCACAACAGTAGTAAGCGCAAGCTATTGCATATGTAGTTATGCAACCTATGCATATCCAGCAAGCTGGGTTGAAGGGTGCTGGAAACCCCGCGCATATCAAACAGGAGTAGATGCACATAGCCGCTATGTCTGGTGGAACCAGGTATAATAGACAGTCTACTACGCAATCAAAATCGCACCATATGTCCATCAATATTGCTGAGCTATTAAGAATTGTCATGTCATATTCTGGTAGTTGGCTCTTTACCAGCCAAGAAAGACCCCTGGTTTCTCTAGCCATCTTGTAATAGTTTTGAGCAAGCTGTATAAGTGTTGCATCATCGTTCATCAGCCCATCCATCATGTAGACTTGACCTATCTTCTTAGCAACTTTGTCGAGTGAAGTATACAATTGTGATAGTGTAACCGATGAGTTAAATTCAACAAGTTCTAAAGATAGGATTTCAGACTGTCCAGCTGGTGCATAGTTTACGGCTGTGAAAGAGCTGTTGTAGGTTTCTGAGTTCAAGGGTGTGAGATTCGTAGCTATTGTTAAGTTATATTCTACATGCTGAACCACGTAGTTGAGGCTATAGAATTGTATTGATGTATCTTCAGTAGCGATTTCTGTCAAAGTGAAACTGGCTGTTTTGTTAGCATGGTACGTATGTTTGCTGTCACTCCACAGTAGACTTTTGGTGATTGTAAACTCAAATAGTGTACCATCGAGTTCATACGTTACGAGAGTTACTGTGTAATCTTCTCCATCTTCTAGCACGTTACTCTGAATGTTGGTAATTTCACTTGGGCACTCCTGATTTTCGTTGCAAGATGTACAGCCCATCTGAACTAACAAAGGCTCGATTTCTACATGGATTCCTCGTCTACCTATTGTGTCTACTGTAACGTTGTGGTAGGTTGTATAGACTGGATATTCGGCTTCTATCCACGCTGTAATGCCGCCAAGCATGTTGTATACTTTTGTGAAGCCATTATCAGCAAGGATTCCTGATGCTATCTCGCTTCTTCCGCCTGAACCGCAATACACTATAATTTCATTATTTGCATATTCTTCAAGTTCACCAATTCTTGTCTCCAGTTCATGAAGCGGAACCAAAACGGCGCCGTATAAGTGGTTGATGTTGTATTCGCTTTGGTTTCGTACATCCAAAATAACTAGGTCAGGGAAAAAATGATTTCTGTGTATCATACTGTAGGCGGTGTCAACTGTAATGTTCTGAACTGTTTCTGATTCAGCCAAAGCTAAAGGCATCATATAAAGGGCAGTCAACATTAGCGCAATAAGAATTGTGCTCTTAACTACTTTGCGTTTAGTCATGACAGGTAATTTGTAGTTCATTATTTTATCACCTCTTTTTCTTCGTTTTTGTTCTCTTTCTGCCCTTCACTTAGGGCTAGGCGGTGACACGCCTCCGAAGCAATCAGCCTCGGCTTTAATATCCATCGCAACTGATGTTCAATGGAAAACAGCAACAAAACATCAAAATTCAACTTAAGGTGACACTTAATGTTTACTTCCCCCTAAAACAACATTAAAACTTAATACATATAAAATTTTTGCAAAAAAAACATGTGAAACAATAATAAATACTTAAATTTGCATCTTTTATTCATTAAAACTTCTGAGAAAACAACAGGATCACATTTTCCCTCGTACAAACAAAGGCATATCGGATGACGAGTGTATCAAACAATTCTAAATGTCACTTGCTTGGTGTTTTGGGTAGTCTCTGTTTGCAGATTATGATCACCAAGGTTGCGGTAATGAGCAAAGGCAGAATGATCCATGAAGGAAACTCTGGAATAATGCCATGTTCATCTGTTTTAACTAAAAAAGCGTCATAAATGATTCCAGCATCCGTTGAGTGCATGTCGCCAGCTATTGCGTATCCTCCATCAGACGTCTCAACCAACGAATAAGCCCAGCCTTCACCTGCGTCGTATGTCTGGTTCCACTCCATATTCCCATACCCATCAGTCTTAACCAACCAAAAATCAGCATTTGCTCCACCAAAGGATGAAGTGAAGCCAGCTAAGGCGAATCCCCCATCAGACGCCTCAACCAACGAATAAGCATGATCATGACCTGCACCTCCATATGTCTGGTTCCACTCCATATTCCCATACCCATCAGTCTTAACCAACCAAAAATCATAATCTCCAGCACCAAAGGAATATGTTTCGCCAGCTATTGCGTATCCCCCATCAGACGCCTCAACCAACGAATAAGCATGATCATGACCTGCACCTCCGTATGTCTGGTTCCACTCCATATTCCCATACCCATCAGTCTTAACCAACCTTCTGTTACCAGCTAATGCGTATCCCCCATCAGACTTCTTAACCAACGAGTGAGCTGCTCCTTCGCCGTATGTCTGGTTCCACTCCATATTCCCATACGCATCAGTCTTAACCAACCAAAAATCTACGGATCCGGTCAAAAAGGTTCTTGTGGAGCCAGCTATTGCGTATCCCCCATCAGACGCCTCAACCAACGAATAAGCACGGTCATCATATTTTCCCCCATAACTTTGACTCCACATTTCCAAGGATGCTCTACCCGAATTGATTAAAGGGAAACTAAGTAAAACAAAAAGAACGAAACCAGAGAGAAAAAGAGTTCTATGCTGCATTATTATCTCACTTAACTGTTTTAGATTTTTTAGGTTAAAAGTTTTTTTGTAAAGGTTTCTTGACTAACTAAATGATGACCATACGGGTAGACGTCTACAGCGTCTCCGTCAGCCTTGAATATGCTGTTTTATCGAAAATTAACAGACAATTAATTTTGCTTTTAATTTCGGTTTTCTTAGACTTGAAGGTGGTATTAACTGAACTTTTTCAGTTGGGTTCTGTAGAAAAAAAGGGGAAATGAGGATTTTGTTGCTAGAGTTTTTAGGGTCAGTAAGAATAGAGTGCGGCGAAATATCTGTCTGAAGTAAGCGATATTGTTATTGAGTTATCGTAATAGTCGCGATAGGCGCCGTCATAGTACCAGCACACGAAATATAAGCCGCCATAGGTCCATGGTACAGTGAGCGTGTAAGTTCCTTCTGGTAGGTAGCTTGTCCCTCCGGACATGTATACCCAACCGCCAATCCATCCCCAATATTCAAGGGTGAGATAATGGTATACTGGTGGCGGCTCACAAAAGATCGCTTGCAGATTGTGGTTGCTGTTCATCGTAACCATTACTGTAGGATTACTCGAGTAGTATCCTCCGTCTAGGAGCCAATAATCAAAGTTGTAGTCGCCATACGGATAAGCAGTAACTTGCGCAGGGAATCCCGCAACATACCAGTACGTACCCGGTGAAGGACTCGTGTAGCCTCCACTGCTAGACGAAATCGACAAACTGTAGTACGTTGTCTGCAAACTATAGTGAGCAGTTAATGCGCCATCTTCATTAAGTTGTATTGATGCGGGTCGACCAAGATATTGACCATTGTAACTAAAATAGTCAAAGTCGTAACCAGTTACATCGCTGACACTGATTGTGTAGAGTTTAGCTGGCCAAACGTGGATGTCACCTGTAGAAAAGGGTTCTCCATCAAGATAGAATGTAGGCGAAAGTGCAGGACTAGAAGTCAGCGTTATCTTTGGCTGGAACACCCACATGGATCCATCGCCAAAGACTCTCATATAACCAGGATAATAACCCTCATCTTTTCCACCACCACCAGGCCACCAGGCATGATAGCCTTCCCCGTCCTCCCCGTAAAGTATGCTTGAAGTATACGTATATCCGAAGAAGTCTAATGTAGCTCTGTTTAGTGCATCTCTTACAGAGTAACTATTGCGGAGCGCATAGTCGTAAAAGTACTTTATGAAGTATTTGACAGGATCAGTCATTTGTTCCTCAAAAGTTTGGTGAAAACCGCTTATTATTGGTGAAATACCATAGAAACCAATGTAGCATTGACCCTTGCAATCAGGAGAGAGATACCCATCTTCACTCATGTATGGACGATCTGGCTCACCATCTCTATGAGTCCAAGCTTCAGGCATCCCAGAAGTAGGGTTCTGTGCTTGAGTGCATACCCATATGAACACAAATACATGTTTTTGCAAACTTGTAAGGGGATATATGTCGTTAGAGGTTATGTGTTCATGGTTGTTATCCTGATAAGCAGTATTGAATTCCGCAAGATGCCCAAAATGGAACATCGCTACACGGTCATAAATTTGCTCGTCGTATTCAGCATTGTACGTTACGTTGCCTTTTGTTGTGTAATCACCGGCCAAGTTAGATGCATAGTAACCAGATGCCTCAAAAGCAGCATCTATTTGCCCACACACCCATATTGCTGCTGCTACCTCCTCAGGCAACTGAGGTGGTACGCTATTGAACGCGGCATAGATTCTGGCTTTACTAAGGGGTATTGTTGGACTAGCAGCGACCGTCGGCGTAGCTACAAGGATTACGCTAAACAGAATTATTCCACATAGTAATGTTCCACCGAACCTCGAAAATAGCTTCCTACTGCCTGCCAACTTGGCAATCTTTTTTCTACTAACTAATGAAACTCCAAATACGCTAAATATAGCCGTGATCACAATCGGAACTGATAACATAGTTGAGTCTCGATTGAATCCGTCGGTAATTGCTTCTTCATCAGCAAAGGTTGCAGAAGGAAAGCCAACTACCATTGGACCCATTGTGCTTATTTCGCCTGCGTCAGCCCAAATTGACACTGTCATTCCAGTTACGGCGCCAGGGTAGGATTGGTTAAAGCCTAATGGAACATACCATGAAGGATACAGAGTGAATGGGTCGCCTCCGCGTGCAAGGCTTTGATTTGGGAAGTTGAGATAGCTTAGCGTCTCGTGACCTAGCGATTCTGGCGCTATCTCAAATCCAGTTACCGTTAAAGTACCATTATCAGTGCTTACTTTGTATGAGAAAGTCTTGGATGCATCTAGCGCTATTGCAGTAGCCTCTTCACCTGAAATTTCAGGGGTACCCACTACAGTGTAGAGAGGCCAATTATTCAAGAACACTTTCAGCTGTCCTCTGTCGTAACTTAAGATAACATTTTTTGATTTAGCTACAATTCCATTTTCATCTGTATATGTCCAAACGTAATCAACTATTGTTTGGTTTAAATTTAATACCTTAAGTTTTATGTTCCCAGCGGATTTAGTTGTGTTCTTGGTAACATCAACATTATCTAACATTGATGCAAGCTCACCGTAAAAGGAGTCCCCCACATAGTTTCGGTATCGCTCCAGCAAGCCTTTAGCCATTTCAACAGTATCAGCGGCTGGCTGTTCCACAGAGAGTTTTCCTTCGAAATCGCTAAGGTAAATCTGGCGCAGGTTATTGTTTACAAAAGAAGAGCTTACTCTAAGTTTGCCTTCGGCTGATGCCAAGGTGATATCGGCTTCTTTTTGAGGTAGACTGAGGTATTGGTTATCGAGTTGTGAATTTAAACTGGTTGCGTATTCTTCTGTGTTTAGGCCAATAACGTCATTCAAGATTGCCATTGTTTTATCCTGAATATTGGGTTCTGTCGCGTATACAGGGAGTACAAGAGATGAATAAATGCAAGAAATCAACAGTAAGGAAAATAGAACCGTTGAAACAAGAAAGATTCTTTTTACAATTTTAGTCATTTTTTATTTTACCTCCATTTTTTTGTGAAAAAGTTTGTTCTCTTTTTCCGTTTGTTCTCTTTCTGCCCTTCATTTAGGGCTAGGTGGTGACACGCCTCCGAAGCAGTCAGCCTCGGCTTAAACAACTATCGCAACTGATGCTCAATGGAAAACAACAACAAAACATCAAAATCTAACTTAAAATTATACCTAATGTTTACTTCCCCCTACAACAACATTAAAACGTTATACATATAAAGTTTTTGCAAAAAAAACATGTGTAAATGCATAAATTTGTATTTTTTTAATTTATGCGTTTTTCTCTCTTTTCAACGTGATCGTTGGACCTATATGTGTACGATTTTGTTGTCTGTATACATAGTTTATGAACGAACAAAACTGCCAGAAGACGCTAAGCAGTAACTTTGGAGAAAAAACACGAAAAAATTGCCCCCTTCTCTATAGCCCGTTCTTTTAGCGCCTTTCATTCCTATTGCAAAATCAGTAAATTGTATAACAAAAAAATGATAAAAGCAGCTATTTGTCATAGGAACGATAGGAACAAAAGGAACGAACTAGGGTGTAGGGTCAAAAAATTTTCATTTTTTTGTAGTTAAAAATAAAGGTTCCGCTCTATAAACCAGATTTACTCTAACCTGAAGTTATGGTTACAAAAAAGTAGTGTATCTTTTTGTTGTTATTGTTGGCGTTCGGGAAGTTTTGAGTAATTTCCATCTGGTGTCCTGTAAACTGCTAGTCGTGCAACGGTTTCCCAGTTGTCTCCGTCATTTCGTCTAAGCTGAATTGTGATAACTTCTGCTGACGGGTCGGTTTTCCCAGGCCAGACGGTTAAACCCAGATAGTCTTGTTCATTTATGCGTGTGTAGAATCTTGCCTTTGGCTGAGATGGACTCATTTCTTTCACCACAAATCATTGGGTGCTCCATTCTTTTTATTTTTTTAGGATACAACTGGAACAATAACCCCTAGAAAACGATGCACAAAGGTGCCTAAGCGCTGTTTCTGTTTCACACGATTATAGCAGCAATATTACTCCGGAGATTGCAATTAAAGCTTGAACGGCTATGAGGAAGAGCACAACATCTCTTTCGTACACTTTTCCTTTCACTCTTTTCAGGAACCAAATGGCAAAATGGGTTGTATCGTAAACTTTTTTGTAAGGCATCTCTAACGAGCCGTCTTTGTTGGGTTTCGCGAAGGCTTGAACATCCCCCATCTTATCGATCACTCTGGCTCTCAAATACAACAGGATTTCCAGGAAGTAGGGCATGAAGAGCCAAACAGCGATTCTCTCCATGTCTCCCAGAATAGCCAAGGTGGCAATTAGAGCTCCAATAGCATACGTGAAGGAGTTGCCGGGAAAAACCTTTGCAGGATACCAATTAAAAGCCAGAAATGCAAGCAGACAGGCATAAACAATGAATGCTACCAACGCAATCCACATTCTTTCAGGCACAATCAGACCTGTGAAACCGAAGACAGCGAAAATTACTAGACCCATACCTGCCTCCAGTCCATTATAGCCGGCGAGGAGGTTGAATCCGTTTGTGGAGCCGATTATGCCCAATGGAACAATCAAGAGGGGATAGAGTAGCCCTAAGTCCACGTTACCTATGAATGGAAACTCCATAACGGTTTGATCTACATACAAAACGGTTAAGGGAAGAGCTATAGGAATTGTGAGTACGACCTTCTGAAGCTGGGTTAATCCTTCTTTCCACCCTAAAACGTCGTCGATGAACCCTATGAATCCCGCCAGCAAGACCGTGGCTGTGATGGCGAATGCCTCGACAACATGTAATGAGGGGCTTCCGACCAGCGAGAAGGTTTTCGTGAAGATGTAAATCAGCAGAGAAAAGCAGATGACTATGGCAACAACCAATCCTCCTGATCGTGGAATGGAGGGGTAGTCAGGCTTGTTCATGTCCTTTCCTACGAGTTGTGCTGCGTTAGCTGATTTGATCCATTTTTTTGTGAGAAACAGAGTTAAAACGAAACTAAACAACAGGACAATTCCGGCAATAATCAGTTCATCGATATCGACCAACAGAAAGTCAAGGAAACTAGCGAGACTGGTGTTGAGAAATGTTGTAACAAGGGACAGCAAAGTGAAGAACGTTAACACCGCCAATTTCTGCATCCTCTGTTAAGAGTTTTCTTAGTTTGTTTAAACTGCATCTGTAACCTTAAAGACTTAAGCGTTGCCCATGAAAATGTGTTAACGAAACGGTTTTCTATTTTGTCCAGACGCCTCTTCCGAATCCGCGGTACACAAAACCCGCCTTTTCTGCCTTAACGGGATCAACAACTTGCCCCATATCCACCATGGCTGCAGGTTGCCTCATCAACATCTGGATTCTCCGCAGATTCAATCGTGTGAAACGATCATGCGCCACTGCCACAACTAAGCAGTCTGCTCCCTCAACAGTCTTCGATAAACTTGCTTCAGCACTGTAACCCATACTCAAAAGTTCCTTGTGAGAAAAGAAAGGGTCATAAACTTTGACAGATGCGCCCCTCTTTTTCAGCTGGTTCACAAGTTTCTTTGTAGCAGAATTAGCTGCTCTTTTCCTGTTCGGGAGAGAAGAGATGCCGAAGACTGAAATCTTGGATCTCCTTAAAGGCTTTTGACACGATCGCAGAGCATCCCTTACCAGACGTATTGCATGATCCAGTGTCTCATCGTTTATTTTTGTAGCCAAAGACAACATGCGAAGCTTAACGTCTACCGCCTCTGCCTCTTCAACCAGAAAATACGAATCTCTTGATTTATGAAGCCCAGCCATCCTTGAAAACTTTAGCGGATTAATAATGTTCCGCACTTTAACAAAGTCTATTCCAGCCTTCTCGCAAAAATGCGCAAACTCGTTTGCGAAGGCAATGTTAACATCTTTGTATGCTTCTTCTAGCAGCTTCACTGCTTCTGCTGTTTTTATGTCTTTTACGCGAACTATTTCTCCCTTCGTGATTGTGTCCAGAATGAGGCATGCAACGTTCATGCTTCGTTTGGTGATGCCGCCAACAACCTTTGTGCCGTTAGATGCATCCTTTGAAAGATGCGTTGAGTTATTCAGCGTCGAAGAATATGCCAGACCGAAGTGTGTTCCAGCTTCTAATCCGGAGGCGTTTTCAAGAGTTTCTTTTGCCACGGTTTCGGTCATGCCTGGACCCATGGTGTTCTGGAAAATGATCAGAGAACCGGCAGTTAGGCTCATGCCGACGTCTCTGCATGTCTTTTCGAGCCGTGAATAATCAGGTTTCTTTTTTTTGTCAAGAGCCGATGGGACGCCGATTATTATGATGTTGCTTTCTGAAACCGCCTTTCTGAGGTTGGTTGTTGCCCTAAATCTGCTATCCTTTATGTGCGGTTCTATGAACTTGCGGAGACCTGATTCGGTGAAAGGAGACTTTCCTCTTTTTAATTGGTGAATTGTGTGGCTGCTAGAGTCAACACCAATAACGTTGAAGCCTGCTTCGGCGAAAAGGCATGCTGTAACTAAACCTGTTCTTCCGCAGCCCACAACACAAACAGTGTATTCTCGCCGCTTTTCCGGTGACTCCAAGTCTTTGGCTGCAAGCTTCATGATCCTAGACATTTTTTCTCCTCCACCTCATTGCTTACCCGTGTTATTAATACGTGACGAACATTTTTGTTGCAAGCAGATTAAATATGCGGAAAAATCTATCGGCTGAATTTAACAAGAAACTGTAAATTTTTCAGGTTACTTTGAAACTGTCCAGTTTATATTATGTGCGTGTATTCTGGAACGTTCTCTTTAACCTCTTTAGAGTGGCAAACGGTGACGTCTCTGGAAAGGGTGATGTTGTCTCTGATTGTTACGTAATCGCCGATTACGCATCCTTCCATAATTTCTGCGCCTCTGCCTATTGTGGCTCCTTCTCCGATAACCGCACCCCTTACTGAAACATGATCCGAAATTGTTGCCTCTGGAAAAACCACAGAATTTTCTAAACGAACATTTCTGCCCAAAACCGTGTCTTTTCCAATAATTGCGTAGGGTCCTAGTTTTGAGTTCTGCCCGACGTTAACTCCCGAATCAATCATAACTGGGTCATTGAACTCTACGCCCTCACCTAAATTAACATCCTTTCTGAGCAGCCGTTTTTTTGGTTCAGCGTCAAGCAAGACCCTGTTTGCTTTCAGGTAATCTCCCGGTTTTCCGATGTCGATCCATATTTCTTTGAATTCATGAGCGAAAAGTTTTTTCTCTTCTGCCAGTTTCGGGAATATTTCATGTTCAATCGAGACTGGGCGCCCAGCAGGAATGTAATTGAAGATTTCTGGGTCTAGCACGTAGACTCCGGCGTTGATGAGGCTGCTGGGCGCTTTTCCCTGAGGAGCCTTCTCTATGAATTGTGTCACTCTGTTCTCTTCGGTTAGTTTCACGGTTCCGTATCTGCTGGGGTCTTCGACTCTGTAGACTGCTATTGTTGCAACCGCGTTCTTTTCTTTGTGTTTCTTTAGAAGCGCCGTGTAATCGATCGTGGTGAATATGTCCCCGTTCAGGACCAGAAATGGCTCTTCGTAGCCAATAAGTTCTTCAGCGTATTTGATGGCTCCACCTGTACGCATAGGCTTCTTTTCTATGGAATATGAGATTTTCATTCCATGCTTTGATTCGCCGTAGCGCTGCATGAAAGCCTCAGCCATGTATTTCACCGCCAAAGTAACTCCACTAACCCCGCTTTCAGCCAGCCGTTCCATGGTCCAATCTAGCAGAGGCTTGTTCAAGACGGGAAAAAGAAGCTTCGGTCGGGTACAGCTTAATGGGCGCAGCCTAGTTCCTACGCCTCCAGCCAAGATTATTGCCTTCAATCCAGATCATTCCTGAAACAGTAACTGTGAGGTTCGCAAGTAAAAGTTTTATGAAAGTTTTTGTGGGTTCCTAGGCTTAACAGTTTTGGCGCGTTAATCCTTAACTGGATAAGATTTAATTTAAGGCTTACAAGTATGTTATCTCTTGTTGCTTTAGGAAGCGGGGGTTGCCAAGCCAGGTCAAAGGCGCAGCCCTGAGGCGGCTGTCCCGTAGGGGTTCGTGGGTTCGAATCCCACTCCCCGCACCATTTTACTAAATCAGGACGAACCTAAGAGAACGAGACGCTTTATTCTACAACTTTGACTACGGGAACGCCCACAAGATCAGCACTGACCCGCCAAGCGTAACCTGCTCACACAAAAATGCGCACAGAAAACTTTTGGATGCAACAACAAACGTTGAATGGGCAACGCGAATAGGCGTAAGCATTTCTGAATTTAACTCAAAAATAGTTAACGGCAAACAGTACAGCTTTTTCCTTTGAACCCAAAACAGGAAATGTCAAGTGTAAAGTTCAAGGTCACATAGTAGCCCATGCTGCTTCGAGGCGGCTATGCGTTTTTGGGTAAATTTTGGAAAATTCTTATTAGACCGTTTTGGTAGCAGTGTTCTTAAATTAGAACACGGTGTTCTAAGGATTAGAGCTAAAAGGCGCTTTCGTTTAGAAGACAGGGGGTACAGACATACAGAAGAGAAAGCTAGTTCAAACTAAGCTCAAATCGCCAACCATAATGGCTCTAATCGTTCTTCTGATAGTATCATCCCTCGCTTCCATTCTCTTCGCCGCCAACGTACGAAGCAGTCAAACCGCGTTGCCCGTGTCCTATGCCGCAACTAATCCATCAGGAGAGAATTTCACGATTATCGTTCTTCCCGACACGCAAGGCTACGTCAAATATTACCCGTGGATTCTCGATAACCAGACAGAGTGGATTGTGGATAACGTGGAGTCGCTGAACATTGTTTTCGTCACGCAATTAGGTGACCTTGTTGACAACTTCGATAACGTGACTCAATGGGAGAATGCAAATCGAAGCATGAGCAAACTGGATGGAAACGTACCTTGGGGCGTCTTACCAGGCAACCATGATCTTCATGAGGATAACCTTACGAATTACAACTCGTATTTTGGGTATGATAGGTTCAGCTATGAAGCGTGGTATGTTGGAACTTACGACGTTGGCGATAACGCGAATAGTTACCAGTTATTTTCTGCTGGCGGAGACGATTATCTGATTCTTCAGCTTCAGTACAACCCAAGCGACGACGTGCTCTACTGGGCAAGCAACATAATCGACACGTACCCAGACAGGAAGGTGATTGTTTCAACACACGACTACTTGATGGGTTTCGCAAGAATAGGTCAAAGGTCAGACATCGGCGAACGCATATGGCACAGCTTAGTGAAGCCTCATGCGGACCAAGTTTTTCTGGTTCTTTGCGGTCACGCAGGTGCAGAAGACCTTATAACCGATGAAGTAGACGGGCACGTTGTTTACCAAATGCTGGCTGACTATCAAAACAAGACCAACATTGAGAACGGTTGGCTGAGAATGCTGGAATTCTGCCCGAGCCAAGACAAGATTTTCGGCAAAACCTATTCACCGCTCCTACATATGTACAAGAACGACGCGCAAAGCGAATTCACTCTCGACTATGAAACAGTTATTGCTCCATCTGCCATACCTGAGAGTCCAGCCCGAGAAAACACAGTATACATCAGAGCCAACGGTTCCATTGAACCTTCAACTGCTCCTATCCGACGCAACGGTGACACCTACGTTTTTGAGGACAATATTTTCGGTTCGTTGGTTGTTGAACGGGACAATGTCGTGATTGACGGCGCGGGCTTCACCCTTCGCGGAACAGGCGCTGATGATTACGGATATTACTACGAAAGCGTACCCTATAATTTCACTCCAGGCAACAAAGCAACACCTATCTTCCAGTTAGACTCTAATATGCCATACATCACGCCTGATTCAAACAACACTGGAATTTACACTTGCGCGGAAAAACTAACCGTCAGGAACTTGACGATTACCGAGTTCTGGTGCGGTATCGAGCTTGAATACGCATCGGACAACTGCATAGTTGACAATGAAATAACAAATAACACTCAAGGCATCTGGATTCATTACTCCTCAAACAACACCATCTCCGGCAACACGATAAGCAACAACAAACAAGGCATCACCCTCACAACCTCACACGACAACATCCACGACAACAATGTCCTAAACAACTCTGAATATGGCATCAAACTATCTTGGTCCTTCAACAACCTCTCAAGAAACAATATAGCAAACAACCAATACGCGATAAGCCTTGACAACTCCATACACAACGTTTTCAAGAACAACAGCTTCAGCCAAAACAACCGCCTCCTCGACAACCCCGGCTGGTCGGCTTCCACATGGGTACAGGACATGGATGGCTCGAACCTCGCAGATGGAAAACCAATCTACTATTGGATAAACAAGCAAGACATGACTGTCCCAACCGACGCTGGATGGGTCGCACTCATAAACTCTACACGTATAAGAGTGGAGAGCCTAAACCTTGCGTTTGGGCAAGAAATACTGCTAATCTCAACAACAAACTCGACCATAAACAACAATGTATTGTCAAAAAATGACGTATGCGTATATCTCCACGGGTCAGCAAACAACACCATCATCGAGAACAGCGTAACTGACAGTTATGTTGGCATTCAGCTTAGAGACTCCGTCAACAACGTCATAAGTTACAACAACGTGACGGGTAACCAGCAAGGTATCTACCTCAATTCTTCTTCAGAAAACAGCATCCAAGAAAACGAGGTAACAAGAAATAAGCACGGCGTCGAACTGATTGCTTCCGCACAGAATATTATTTCAGGAAACACCTTGACCAGAAACGAACATGGCATCCATCTTGGCGTCAGAAGCGTCTCATACTCCATTAAAAACACCATTAAATACGGGTCTACAAACAACACGATTTCCAGAAACAACATAGTCGACAATGATTGCGGCGTTTGGAGTTCTTTGTCCTCAAACAACACTTTTTTCAGCAACAATTTCCTGAATAATACAGAACAGGTCAAAGTGGAAATTCCCTCTTTCGCTAAATATGATTCGGTCAATTCTTGGGATGACGGTAAGGAAGGCAACTACTGGAGCGATTACAAAGACGAATACCTCGATGCCAAGGAACTCACTAATTCAGGTATATGGGACACCTCATATGTCATTAACGATAACAATATAGATTATTATCCACTTCTGAATCAGATTGCTCCTGTAGATCAGTCAGATGATTTTCCATTAATCTGGGTTGCGGCTGCAATAGGTGTGGTGTCGGCTTTCGCATCACTCATCTATTTCACGAAGTTCAGGGAAGCAAAGATCTAGAGTTTGAAAGTCGTCCTGACTAGGGTTTAATGTATCCCGGTAGAGCTTCGAACTCTCGCCAAGCATAACCTGAGCATATTTTTGCCGGTAAAATAAGGCGGGGGTCCCACCTCCCGCACCATTTTATTATAGTGATTTTTTTAATTGTTGCGTAAATGCTAAGTTGAAGTGTGAATATTAGGTTCAACAGATACATGGAGGAAGAAGCTATAGAAGCTAAACGTTCTGCAACAAGAATTGCCATTGTAATTCCTACCTTGAACGAATGTAAAGCTGTGGGAAAAGTGTTGGGCGGTGTGAAATCTGTTATGGATGGCTATGACTATCGAGTGCTGGTTGTGGATGGGCATTCCATCGATGGTACAGATGAGATTGCTAGGGATATGGGTGCCGATGTAATTTATCAGCGGGGCAGAGGTTATGGGAATGCTTTGAAAACTGGTTTTTTTCATGCTAGAAAACGGCTAGATGCTAAAGTGATTGTGATGATGGATGCCGACTTAACTTATGACCCCAAACATATACCCAAATTGGTAGCACCTATTTTGGAGGATGAGGCTGACTTGGTGGTGGGTAACAGGTTCGCTGGATTGCAGAAGGGGGCAATGCCTTTCGTTAACAGGGTTGGGAATAGAGTG
>Ga0307432_1001249_pt1 | contig 15898 bp, 13 predicted proteins | sample SalMarWE160150MG_FD_202158 | JGI IMG/M metagenome (GOLD analysis project Ga0307432, IMG submission 202158) | Salt marsh sediment microbial communities from the Plum Island Ecosystem LTER, Massachusetts, United States - WE1603-150 | ecosystem: Environmental > Aquatic > Marine > Intertidal zone >...
GTGCAGTTTGCCCATGCAGATGTATGCTTTTTAGGGGCATTTGTAAGTATGGCAGTTATGACTTTTTTATCAAAAATAGAATTTTTCCCAACTTGGTTAGTAATTTTTTTTACAATAATTTTTGCAGTAACAATAACAGGTTTAATTGGAACAATAGTTGAAAAGATTTGTGTAAAACCTTTTAGAAAATCTCCCGGACTGATAATTCTTTTAAGTACAGTTGCAGTAGGCTTTATAATTCGAGAAGGGATAAAAATATTTTATCCCTCTGGAGCAAGTCCCAAGTTTTTCCCCTTAAGTTTCCCTCAATGGGCTTTTTCAATGGGAGGGGTAACTGTTAGATTTAGTAATATTATAATTATAATAACAGCGGGAATAATTTATTTTCTTTTATCTCTTTTTATAAATAAAACTAAAATAGGTTTACAGATACGAGCTACTTCCCAAAATGTAGAGGCAGCTCAAGTATTGGGCATAGATTTAGATAAAATTTTTATGATTACTTTCTTTTTGGCTTCTACTATAGGAGCAGTGGCAGGTATTTTAAATGGTATGTATTATAATATAGTCAAATTTGATATGGGTCTAATGGGAGGTATTATTGGATTTTCTGCTGCAGTGATGGGAGGATTGGGAAATATATATGGAGCTATTATTGGTGGGATCATTTTAGGAATAGTGGAATCTTTTACCATGGCTTTCGTCCCCGGAGGTTCACCCTATAAAGAAATATTTGCATTTATCGTGGTGGTACTTTTTCTGCTTTTTAAACCCTCCGGTATTCTTGGTAAAAAAGTTATTGAAAAAGTCTAATTAATAAATAATTTATCCTTTTGTCCTTGCAGATTATCGAAAAAATAAAGATGAAAGTGGGGTGATATAATAAAAATAGGAATTGTAAATAAAAGTAAGTAAAATAAAAACATAAAAAAGGGAGGTGTATTTGTATTAAAGAGATCTAATATTTTTGACTTCTTTAATACTTAAAAAATGAAAAGTATAGTAAAAAATAAAATGTATCTAATATTAGTTTTTTCTTTGATTTTAGCGTTTGTCTTGTGTCAAACAAATTTAGTTTGGGCTGATGCAAAAAAAGTAGTAAAAATAGGTTTTATTGATCCTTTAACCGGACCTACTGCTGCTGTTGGAATAGGAGCAAAGAATAGTGCTGAATTAGCAGTACAACAGGCAAATGCTTCAGGTGAATTTCCTTATGAGATAAAATTAATTGCTGAAGATGATGCTTCAGATCCAGCTACGGGAGTTGCTGCAGCCTTAAAACTATGTTCAGATCCTGATGTAGTTGCTGTGATTTCTCATTTTAACAGTCCAGTAGCTTTGGCAACTGTGCACACTTTTCATCGCTTTGGTGTTGCTCAAATAATGCCAAGCAGTATACATCCGGATGTTACTCGTGGGAATGATTATAAAGAAGTTTCACGAATATGTGCTGATAATATAGCTGAACATAATTTTGGAGTTGACTTAGTAGTGGACAAACTCGGATATAAAAAATGGTCAAGTATTTATGATACCAGCAGTTATGGCGATAATTGCAACAATAATTTTAAGAAAGTTTTAGATGAAAGAGGAGGTATTTTATTATCCGAAGATGGAATTAGTGTTGGAACTAAAGATTTTCGTCCCATATTAAATAAAATTAAGGAACTAAAACCAGAAGCAATATATTTTGGTGGACTAACTACAGAAGCAGCTCTTTGTAAAAGACAAATGCAAGAATTGGGAATGGATAATATAGGTTTCTTTGGAGTAACCGGATTAGATTCCGAAACATTTAATGAAATTGCAGGTTCTGCAGCCGAAGGAACAATCATAGTAGGGAAATTAGCATTAGGTGAGGATTCGGATTTTGTAAAAGCTTACAAGGCTGCAGGCTTTAGTGAACCATATGAAGCTACTGGACCCTATGCTTACGATGCAATAGGAATAATTCTAGAAACTTTGAAAAAGGTTGGTCCTGATAGAAAGGCTGTAGTTGATTATATTGCTAATCCAGATTTCCAGTATAATGGTGTTATAGGATTAACCAAATTAGATGAAGATGGTCAATCTGTTACCGGTGGTTTGAGTTTAAAAGTTTCGCGGAATGGAAAATGGGTTCCTTGGTCGGAGTAGAATAATTATAAAATGTTAAAATATTTATACTTGAAATTTCTTAATTATTTAGATGAAAGAGATTAGACAAATTCCCGAGGATACTTCGAAAAGAAATATCCTCGGGAAATTTGTAAATTTTCAAATTAATTTTTTTCAAAAAAATAGAGATAAAATGTAATTATATTATTTTTAAATAATTATTTTATTGTAGAGATTATAACTTGATTCTATTTTAAGTAGACAAAGTTTTATTTTTATAAAGGTGTGAATATTGAAAGGATAGTAACAATGAAGGTTTCTAAATTATGGCTGGATCCCAAAAAATGCAAAGGATGCCTAAGATGTGAATTAGCTTGCTCCTTTCATAAAAGCGGACATAAGTTCTTTAATCCAGAATTATCCAGTACTAGGGTGTCAAGAAATAATAATAATAAAGAAATTATGATGAGTATAGATGAAACGTGCGATTTTTGTATAGATGAAGATATTCCTCTTTGCGTTAAGCACTGTGTTTTTGGAGCCAGGGGGATAGTGAAATGAAAAAAACAATTAAGCAACATTACGGTTATGCTGGTAATATTTTACGAGTTAACCTTACCAATAGCAAGATATGGACTGAACCGACAGAAAAATATTCTAATAGATGGATAGGTGGAAGAGCTATAAATACCTGGATACTCTTAAATGAGCTAAATCCTAAGGTGGAATGGTATGATCCCCAAAATTTACTTACTTTTGGCGTAGGTGTATTAGTAGGCACTCTTGCTGCGGGAGCCTGCAGAGTATCAGTTGATACTAAAAATGCTTTTAATAATGGTATAGGTTCGGCTAATGTGGGAGGTTTTTTTGGCGCTGAACTTAAATTTGCAGGATTTGATAATATAGTAATTAGTGGAAAGGCTGAAAGACCTGTTTACCTTTGGATACATGATGGAGAGGTTAAAATAAAAGATTCATCTTTTATATGGGGTAAAACTACTTGGGAAACAGAGAGAGGAATCCGTAAAAATCTGAACGATGAACGAATTAGGGTTGCAGCTATTGGTCCAGCAGGAGAAAATTTAGTTAAATCTGCTTGTATCATTGCAGATAGAGGAAGTGCTGCTGGAGGTTCAGGCTGCGGAGCAGTTATGGGCTCAAAAAACCTAAAAGCCATTGCAGTTCGAGGAAAGAGAAGTATTGAGGTCGCTCAACCTGATAAATTTTTATCTGCTGTAGATAAGGAAATGGGCAAAATAAATAAATGGCAATTAATTAATGAAATTCGAGAAAAAGGTTATTATGGTGCAATGGGAGGGCGATTAGATTCTCCTTCCTGGGAACAAGGGTATAGACCGGTTAGAAATGGACAAGATGAACATTGGGGGAAAGATAAAATTGCAAAAATTGCTGAACAAGAAATAAAAAAATACCGAAAAGCTACTGTTTCATGTTTCAGTTGTCCTATTTCCTGTAAACCTTGGATGGATATTAAAGATGGAATATATAAGATACAGGGAGAAGGGTGGTGGAATAATTCTGCAAATTCCTATTGTACAAAAATCGACAATACAAATATAGAAGCGGCGATATATGCACATCTATTAACCAACCAATTAGGTTTGGATGGAGATAATGCTGCCCAGGTAATTTCCTGGGCTTTTGAATGTTACGAAAAAGGTCTTATAACCAAGAAAGAGACCGATGGACTTGAATTGGTATGGGGAAATTATAAGGCTATGATAGAATTGCTTAAGAAATTAGCTTATAGAAAAGGCTTTGGGAATTTTCTTGCAGATGGAGCTATAAAGGCGGCGAAAAAATTGGGTAAGAATTCTGAAAAATTTGTAATTCATGTTAAGGGACAGGACTCTTTGGATGGAATTCGAATTAATAAAGGATGGGGATTTGGGATTATTTTATCTCCTGTCGCAGGAAGACATTTACGGGGCAGTTTGAATGGTTTTTGGCTAAGAGATGACAGACCTATTAATTCTTACGAAAATGTACCGGAGGATTTATATTATAATCAGAAAAAAAAGGCGGTCCAAGATATATTAGGATTGTGTAGTTATGTATATGGGCAGACTGTAGATGATTGGGTTGCTTTATTTTCCAGTGCGACAGGAAGATTACTTTCTAAAGATGAATTATTGTATATTGGTTTGCAAACACATAATTTAGAAAAAGCATTTAATACGATTCATGTTGGATTTGACAGAAACGATGATTATCCATGTGAACGATATTATAATGAACCTGTTAAATCAGGACCTTACGAAGGAGAACATCTTGACCACGAGATATGGGATAGGATGTTAGATACTATTTATAGATTACACGGATGGGATAGGAGAACTAGTTGGCAAACTCGGAAAGGACTTGAGAAAATTGGTTTAAGTAATATTGCTGATAAGTTGGAAAAAGAGAACAGATTAAAATAATTACTATTCAATTATGTATTATTGGCTAAAATTGATTATCACTTGGATAAAATAGTTATTTTAATAATTGCTAATAATAGAAAGTAAAAAAATGTTTTATAAAAAAATCAGAAAATGATAAAATGAAAATAATTGAATAGTTATTGGAAATAACTTGTTTGATACAAATATAATGAAAATAAATATAAAAGGAGGTGGTTTTGTTGGAGAAAAAGCAGTTTGACGTTATCGGTAAAAGATTCGATATTAAAAATATAGGTAAGGTAACCGGTGAAGAGGTTTACTCTTGTGATGTAAATATTCCTGGTCAACTATATGCGGTAGTTTTACGAAGCCCCTATTCCCATGCTGAGATTAAAAAAATCGATTACACCGAAGCTGAAAAAATGGGAGCTATCTGTATCGGGCCGGATGACGTGCCAGACACTTTATACAATGAGCGTATAGTAAGTATTCCCGATAAAACCTATCGTGACAGGACAGTTTTACCTAAAGATAAAGTTCGCCATGTAGGAGAAGCCATTACTGCTTGTGCCGCAGAAACAGAAGAGAAGGCTTTCACTGCTATAAAAAAGATAAAAGTAGAATGGGGAAGAAAATGGAAACCGGTGGTAACCCTTGATGATGCTATGGATTCAAATGCTTCCGCGATATATGACCATGTATATTTAGGAGAAAAAAAAGTAGATGTAAAAAATAATCTTGCCTGTGAGCGAAATATTGCAGTGGGTGATGTAGAAGAAGGATTTAAAGAAGCGGATATAATTGTAGATGAAACATTTAATATAAAAAGAATTTACCATATGCAGCTGGAAACTAAATCTACAGTATGTAAACCGGAAGCAAATGGAGGAATAACTCTCTGGACAACTACCCAGGGAATTCATAATGTACGCATACTCTTAGGGCATATTTTTAATATTTCACTTAGTAAAATAAATGTTAAGAGAATTACCCTGGGAGGATCTTTCGGTTCAAGTATTCAAATGAATTCTATAACCCCTATTTGTGTAGCTTTAGCTTTGAAAGCAAAAAAACCGGTGAAATTAGTGACTTCCCGGGAAGAAGATATGTACGACCATTCAAGCTATCCTTTGAAGACTCGTTTAAAAGTAGGGGTTAAAAAAGACGGAACTTTAACTGCAGCCCATTGTCAGGTATGGGTAGAGATTGGCGGCCATAATATTCAAGCTTATCCTTATCTTGGTTGTGTAGCCGGTTGGTTTGCTTCACTTTATAAATGGAAGAATATAAAATATGAAGGAAAAGCAATCTATAGCAATAAGGGTCCTTCTTGTGCCAGAAGAGGCTATGGCAGCCCTCAAATAAATTTCCCCGTAGAAAATACTATGGATATTTTAGCGGAGAAATTAGGGGTTGACCCGGTGCACTTCAGACTACAGAATTATGTGGGAAGAGGTGATGAATTTTGGGGACAGGGACCTACCGTAAAATCTATCATCAGAAGCTGTGGCGTAGAAGAGATGTTGGTTAAAGGGGTTGAACTTATTGGTTGGGATAAAAGAGGTAATCCTGATGAAAAATCCGGAACGATTAGAAAGGGCATTGGAGTCGCCAGAGGATTTCATACTTCTGGTACTGGTGGGCCTCGGGCTGGTGAGGTTATAGATTATTCCGGGGCAACTGTTAAAATTAACGAAGATGGTTCGGTAGATGTTATCACTGCCTTGATGGACCACGGAGGAGGAACCTGGGATGCCGGGGCAAAAGTTGTAGCCGAAGTTTTAAAAGTGCCTTTTGAAAAAATAAGTATCGATAATGGAGTAGATACACGCACTACTGTTTTTGATGTTAACACTCATGCTACCAGAGGAATATATTGCGGATGTGGTGCTATAAAATTTGTAGCGGAAAAAGTTAAAGAAATGTTATTAAATTATGCAGCAACACTTTTTGAAGATAGACCGGAAAATTTAGATTTAGCTTTAAATCAGGAACTTAGCCAGGGAGTAATATATCCCAAAGGATTACCGGAAAATTATAAGACCATTGGTGAGATAGCAGATCATGCCCGAATTAACAGTGTAGAAACTTTTTCTTATACCTCTACCTTAAGGCAAAAAAATTGCCCTCCTTGTTTTATTACTTATTTTACAGAAGTTGAAGTGGATACCAGAACCGGTGAAATTACAATACCGAGAGTAGTAATGTTAGGCGATTCGGGTACTATTATCAATCCCGAGCTATGGAAAGGACAGATATTGGGTGCTTATGCTTTGGGATTAGGTGTAGGAAAGTTAGAATCGATACCTTATGATAAGGTTACCGGTAAATTAAAGTGCAATGGATTTATTACCGATTTTAAAGTTCCCACTACCATTGATATGCCTAATATCGATGATATTATAGTAGATCATGCCCATACGTATGAACCGACTGGCCCTTTTGGAGCAAAAGGAATAGGAGAAGCTGCCTTAAGTGCAGTAGCTTCATCATTTGGAAATGCAGTCTATAATGCAATAGGTATTAGATTTCATGAACTTCCAATAACGCCGGAAATAATGCTTAAAGCCTTGGAAGAAAAAGAGATAGGAGGGAAAGTAAGAAATGCAAACTAATACAAAAATATTAGCTCAAGAATTTGAGTATCTATCCCCTAAAACAATAGATGAAGCTTTAGATTTACTGGATAAATATAAAGATAAAAATATTAAAATATTGGCCGGAGGAACTGACCTTCTGGTTAAAATGAAGACAATTGATTTAAAAATTGATTACCTAATAAATATAAAAAATATTTCAGAACTTAATTTTGTAGATACTAATCAAGGATTAAGAATAGGAGCAGTTACTCCCCTGTCACATATTATAAGAGAAGAAAAAGTTAAAATGAAATATTCCGCTTTATATGAAGGGATTATGTCTATAGCTGCTCCGGCTATTAGAAATATGGGGACTATGGCAGGTAATCTGGGCAATGCTTCTCCGGCGGCAGATACTGTCCCTCCTTTGATTGCCTATGGAGCAGAAGTAAAATTACAAGGTAAAAGAGGAGAGCGTACTGTTTTGGTAGAAGATTTTATTATCGGAGTAGGGAAGACAATCATAAAACCGAATGAGCTGATTACCGAAATAAATATTCCCCAAATAAACAAAAATATAGGAAGTGCTTTTTTAAAGAAAAGCAGAGTAAAAGCCGACCTTTCTAAAATAAATTTAGCAATTTATTTGAAAAGAGAAGGCAATATTTGTAAAGATTGTAAGATAGTTTTTGGTTCAGTTGCGATTAAAGTTTTGCGAGCAGAAAAAACAGAAAATCTCTTAAAAGGACAGATAGTAAATTCTGAGTTAATAAATAAAGTAGCAGAAAAAGCATCTTGTGAGATTAAACCTATAGATGATATTCGTTCAACTGCCGAGTATAGAATTGCAATGTCTAAGGAAATGCTTAAAGATGGCTTTGAGTTAGCCTGGGCAAGAGCGAAAGATTAATTTTAAATAAATTTGAAGGAAGGAGCGAATTATAAAATGAGAAAAATTCCTATTGAATTTTCTATCAATGGTCAGGAAAGAGAAGCTTTGGTAAATTCAAATGACCTTCTGATAAATATATTAAGAGACGATTTATATCTAACCGGAACTAAATATGGTTGTGGTATCGGTGAATGCGGGGCTTGTACTGTTTTTTTAAATAATGAACCGATTTTATCTTGTTTAACTTTAGCAGCTGCGGTTGATGGGAAAGAAATTACTACCATAGAAGGGCTGGCAAAAGGAAATGAACTGCACCCTATGCAAATAGCATTTTTAAAAAATGCGGCAGTACAGTGCGGATTTTGCACTCCCGGTATGATACTTACCGCGGTTGCTCTCTTAAAAGAAAATCCAAGTCCTACAGAAGAAGAGATTAAAGATTATATGAGAGGAAATCTTTGTCGGTGTACCGGGTATGTGCAAATAGTAAAAGCAATTAAGACTTGCGCAGAAGGAGGGGAAAATGAATCAATTTAAATATGTTTCTCCTAAAACAAAAGAAGAAGTATTAGAAATTTTGAAACAAGAAAAATCAGAAGCTTGCATAGTGGCAGGTTGCAGTAATGTATTACCCTATATAAAAGATAAGAAGTTACCAGCAAAATTGCTGTTGGATATTTCCGGTATTGAGGAATTAAATTATATTAAAGAAAGTGAAGACGAAATTTATATTGGAGCAGGTGCAACCATTTCTGGTTTAATTAATTCTAAGATTATCAGAGAAGAATGTAATATATTATATCAAGCAGCCGAACAGTTTGCCGACCCGACAATAAGAAATAGTGCTACCATTGGAGGAAATTTAGCTGATGCTTCACCGGCCGCTGATGTTGCACCACCCTTATTGGTTTTAGATGCAGTTTTAGAAGTAGAAAGTATGGATGGAAAAAGAGAAATTTCCTTAAAAAACTTTTTTGTAGGTCCGAGAAAAACAATTTTACGTGATGATGAGATGATTAGCAGTATAAAGATTAAGGATGATTCTATAAACAAAAATGGATGTTTTATTAAATTAGGTTTAAGACAAGCTATGGCTATTTCTCTTGCTACAGTTGCCCTAATCTTAGAAGTAGAAAAAGATAAAGTTGCAGATGTACGTATTGCTATGGGTTCGATTGCCCCGATACCTCTTAGATTAATTAAGGTAGAAGAATTTTTAAAAAATAAGAAAATAAATGATGAATTTATTGAGGAAGCCGTGAAAAAGGTAAGAGAAGAAGTTAACCCTATCAATGATATTCGAGCATCTGCTGAATACCGCCGATACATTTCTGGAATCTTATTTAAACGTGCATTTAGAAAATTGACCGATTCACCAATTATCCAATTGACCAATTAATAGGAGAGAAAGTAATTAACTAATTTACTTATTACTCATCACTCATTACTTGTCACTTGTCACCCATTACTTATTAAAAAGGAGGTTTTAGATGGGAGAATATAAAATTCAACTAACTGTAAATGATAAAAAAATAATTGCTACTGCCAAAGCCGAAGAATCACTTTTAAAATTTCTACGGAGAAATGGTTTTACAGAAGTAAAATGCGGATGCGAAAAAGGGGATTGCGGTACCTGCACAGTTATTATGAACGGAAAAACTATTAAATCATGTATTTCTTTAGCTATGCAAGCTAATGGTAAAGAAATATTAACAGCTAAAGGTTTAGAAAAAATAGAAATAGGTCGAAAATTACAGAAAAGTTTTGTTCAGCATGGGGCGGTACAATGTGGTTTTTGCACTGCCGGTATGCTAATGGTAGCAAAAGGCTATATAGATAAAAATCCTGAACCCGACAAGGCAGAAATTAGAAAAGCAATATCGGGTAATTTATGCAGGTGCACAGGATATAAAAAAATTGTAGAAGCTATTTATGATGTCGCGGCGGAGAACCATAGATTGGAAGGTGATATAAATGTCTGAATTTAAAGTTGTAGGGAAAGCGATTCCCAGACATGATGCCTGGGCAAAAGTAAGAGGAGAACTTAAATATGCAGATGATTTTACTTTACCAGGAATGCTATATGCTAAAGTTTGCCGCAGTAAATATCCGGCTGCAAAACTTATTTCAGTTGATATAAGTAAAGCAAAATTATTAAAAGGAGTAAAAGCAGTTTTAACCGCCCGTGGTGTTCCTCGTAATGAAACAGTAACTAAATTTGGCCAATCTACAGATGTTAAGGGAGGTTTTGAAGGCTTATATAGGGTATTAGCAGAAGAAGGTAAGAAGATTAGATTTGTCGGAGAACCAATTGCCCTGGTAGCTGCAGAGACTGAAGAGATAGCAGAAAGAGCCTGTGATTTAATCGAAATTAAATATGAACTTCTTCCCGGAGTTTTTGATCCGGAAGAGGCCATGAAACCAAATGCTTATTTAGTCGGAGAAGAAGATAGCAATATAGTAAACGAATTCGGTTGCTTCACTGGAGATATAGAAAAAGGTTTTGCTGAATCCGAAGTGATTGTAGAAGATAGATTCGAAATTCCTTTTCTTGACCATGCTTATTTAGAACCGGAAGCTGGAATTTCCTGGTTAGATGATTATGGAACGATTAATATCAGGGTATCCAGCCAGGTTATAGAACATTTTAGAGATGTAGCAGAAGTGCTTAATCTTTCCCATAATAAAATCCGCTATATTGGGACCATGATAGGAGGAGGATTTGGGGGGAAAGAAGATATTACCGTAGAATCCTTTATAGCGTTACTTACTTTGAAAACTAAAAGGCCGGTAAGATTAGTTTATACTCGAGAAGAATCTCTGATGGCTCATAGCAAAAAACACGCTTTTATTGAGAAATATAAAATTGGAGCAAAAAAGAGCGGAAAAATTGTGGCTTTAGAGGTACACTATATCGGAAATGCCGGAGCTTATACTTACTTGACTCCCTGGGTAGGTTTATATGCTACGGTTAGTGCAGCCGGTCCCTATAAAATTCCTAATGTGAAAATAAAAACTCAGATGGTCTTAACCAACAATGTTTTTGCCAGTGCTTTTAGAGGTTTTGGAGCAAATCAGGCGAATATCGGTTATGAGAGTATAATAGACGAATTATCGAGAAAGCTCAATATGGATCCTTTGGAAATCAGGAGAATAAATTGTATGCATACCGGAGACGCACTGTCTACCACCGAGCAGGTGATAAAAACTTATGTAGCTCTTCCGGAAGCTGCAGAAAAAGCCTGGGCGGGTGTAGGAGAACCTACTGTTTCTAAGGACAAAAATATTAAAATTGGCCGGGGCATAGCTATAGGGCAGATGAGTTATGGGAGAATGACTTTTCTTCGGGACTCTTCCCGCTGCTATGTAAAATTAGAAACCGACGGCAGTTTGATAGTAAGAAGCGGAATACCTGATTTAGGTGGAGGGCAGGCTTCTCTCCTTTCCCAAATTGCGTCTAATGAATTGGGAGTTCCTATGGAAAAAGTAAAGGTTTATAATACAGATTCCATGTTAACACCTTTAGCCGGGACTACTACCGCTACCAGACAAACTTATATGTCAGGGAATGCTGCACTTAAAGCAGCAAGAGAAGTTAGAAACCGAATTTTAAATAAAGCAGCCGAGGTTTTAAATGTCAATCCTGATAAATTAGATATCGTTTCTGAAAAGGTAATAGTAAAATACGATGAATCAGAATATTTACCTTTGACGGAAGCTATCCAGGCCTGTAATGCCGCGGGAATAGAATTATATTCGGAAGCTCAATTTAATGCACCTTTTACCGGAATACCAGATTTAACCAATATAAAAGGTATGACTTTCCCCGATTTTACTTTTGGTGCTCAAGCAGTAGAGGTAGCAGTGGACATAGAAACTGGACAGGTAAAAGTTCTAAAAATTGTCAGTTGTTATGATATAGGGAAGGCACTTAATCCGGCCTGTGTAGAAGGACAGATGGAGGGCGGTTCTATACAGGGAATAGGTTATGCTTTATCCGAAGATTACGCCTTACAAAAGGGAATTCCTCAAACTCCTTCTTTGGCTGAATATCTTATTCCTACGGCTGTTGATTCTCCGGAAGTTAAAACTATTATGATTGAATCTGGCGGTGGTTTAGGGCCTTACGGAGCCAAAGGCATAGGAGAACCTTCATTTAATAATATTGTACCGGCAATTTTAAATGCTATTTATGATGCTACCGGAGTAAGAATAAGGCAATTACCTGCGACAGCAGAAAAAATAATAAGAGATTTAAAGAAAGATTTTTTTAAAAAGTAAGAATATTATACCTGTTAAAAAGTATAGTTAGAGAAACTAAATTACTATCATAAATAAGGATTAATTAAATGTTAATCAGTGAAGCTTTAGATTTAAAAGAGAGAGCTTTTATATCTCTTGTAGGTGCAGGTGGGAAGAGTACTCTTTTTAAAGGGTTAGCTCAGGAATTAAGCAAACAGAAAAAGAAGATTATCCTAACTACTACTACTCATATGTTTACCTGGCAATTAGCTCCTTTTATAAAAAAAGGAAACTTAATTGAATTTAATGATGAAAAAATTATGGAAGATAATATTAAAAAATATTTTTATCAAAATAAAAATAGGGAAATAGTACTGGTCCATCATCGTATAAAAGAAAAAGAAGGAGAAAAAATTTCGGGTCCCGAACCCCTTTATTTAGATAAATGGTGGGAGGACAAATTAGCAGATTATTTTTTGGTAGAAGCCGATGGAGCAGCAGGAAGACCGGTAAAAGCTCCGGCTTCTCACGAGCCGGTAATTCCTTTATCGACTACAGATTTAGTCGGAGTAATTGGTATAGACGCTCTGGGTCTTTCTTTACTAGAAGAAAATGTTTTTCGTTCTGAGATTTTTTCTCGACTAACCGGATTAAACTTAGGAGAAAAGGTTGGAATAGAAGCCTTAGCCTTTTTAATTTGCCATCCCCAAGGTTTGTTTAAAGGAGTCCCTCCGGGTTGCTGCTGTCATCTTTTTATTAATAAAGTAGAGAATTCCAAAGGATTGAAAGTGGCTGAAGAATTAGCTTTTGAAATTTTAAAAATCTGTCACCGGAGAATTAGTGATATAATTATAGGAGCTGCTGGTCAGAAGGAAGTGGTATCTGAGGTAATAAAAGAGGAGAAAACATTATGATTTATGGAATAATTTTAGCTGCAGGGGAAGGTAAAAGGATGAGGAAAGTAAAATTAACTCTTCCCCTGGGTGATAAGAAATTGATAGAATGGGTATTGCAAGCAGCAAAGTTAACTCCCTTAGATAAATATTTTTTAGTGGTTCGCCCTGAAGATAAAGAAATTATTAAGATAGGTAAAGCTTGGGGAGCTGAAATCGTGCTTAATCCTGATTTTCGTAAGGGGATGAGTACTTCAATTAAAAAGGCTTTGCTAAAAATAAACACTCAGGAAGTGGAAGGATTTTTTCTTATTTTAGGAGATCAACCCTTAATTAATCCCTCTATATTATTTAAGATGATTCGTGCTTTTACTCTGGACAAAAAAGAGATAGTAGTTCCTTTTTATAAAGAAAAGCGAGGGAATCCGGTTCTTTTTGATATTTGTTGGAAAGATGAGTTAATGGCCGTAACCGGTGATGTAGGAGGGAGAGTATTAATTAAAGCCCATCCTGAGAGAGTAAAAAGATTTAAAATATCAGGCGAATCCATATTCTTAGATATTGACCGGGAAGAAGATTATGAGAAAATGAAAAGTATTTTTGACTCTCTTCATAAAAGAGGAAAGATTTAAATAAGATGAACAATATATTAGTAATTATCCGAGGCGGAGGAGATTTGGCTACCGGGGTGGCGGTGAGGCTTTCCCGAGCCGGATTTTCCGTGATGATTTTAGAAGTAGATCATCCTACGGTTATCCGTCTTCCTGTTTCCTTTGCCCGAGCAGTTTATGAAGGCAAGGCTATTGTAGAAGAGATAGAAGCTGTTTTGATTCCTTCCTGGGAAAAAGCGGAAGATACTATTAAACAGGGGAAGATTCCGGTTTTAGTAGACCCGGAAGGTTACTGCATTGAAAAGCTTTCTCCTACTGTTTTGGTTGATGCTATTTTGGCAAAACGTAATTTAGGAACCAGAATAAATCAGGCTTCTCTGGTTATTAGCTTAGGCCCGGGATTTACTGCAGGGAAAGATGTTGATGTGGTGATAGAAACTATGAGAGGACATAATTTGGGGAGAGTTTACTATCATGGTCAGGCTGCACCGGATACCGGTGTGCCCGGAGAAGTAGGGCGAGAATCTATAAGAAGGCTATTACGAGCTCCGGCTGAAGGTAAAATCACACCCTTACATAGTATTGGTGATATAGTTAAGGCAGGAGAGGTAATTGCAGAAGTTGAAAAAGTTCCTTTAAGAGCAGAAATATCTGGTATCTTGCGAGGGTTAATCTATCCTCAAAATTGGGTTACCAGAGGTATGAAAGTCGGAGATATCGATCCTCGAGGGATAAGAGAATACTGCTTTACTGTTTCTGATAAAGCTCGCTCTATAGGGGGAGCAGTTTTAGAGGCCATCTGTGCTTATATGAATAAAAAATAATCAGGGAAATTGTTTATTGAGGTAAAAGCAAGTATAAATAATTAAAAAATTAGAAAATAGCTTGACAAAAGCAAAATTTTTTTATTATAATATAGTTAATTCAAAAAACAAAGTAAGTTTTAAAAAGATTAAGGTAATAGATTATGAATATTAAAAAAGGTAGCAAATCATTACTTAAGAACTTAAACCGAAGTATTGTGATAAATATAATCAGAGAGAAGGCCCCAATTTCTCGAGTAGCTATTGCCAAAGCTACAGGTTTAGAACGAGCCAGTATTACTAATATTGTAAACTATCTTATGAGAAAAAAATTAATCAAAGAAGTTGGTCAGGATAAATCCAGTGGTGGAAGAAGACCAACTTTTCTTGATATCAACTATAATCACAAAACCATTTGCGGCATAAAAATTGAAGCAGAAAGAATTTTTTTTGGATTAACCAATCTTAAAGGGAAGATCATTTCAAGAAGTGAAGAAAAATTCCCCCGAGGCAGTAAAAGTCAAGAAATATTAGAATTAATTATAAATAATATAGATAGAATAATTAAATCAACCGATTTATTAGGTATTGGCATAGGTGTTTCCGGTTTTGTAAATTTAGAAAAGGGTATATCCATTTATTCTCCTATTCTTAATTGGAAAAATGTCGATTTAGCCAAACCATTAAAAGAAAAATATAGAGTACCAATTTTCCTTAGTAATGATGTAAATACCCTGACTTTAGCAGAAAAATGGTATGGAGCGGGAAAAAATTACAAGAATTTTATATGCATTACTGTTGGCGAAGGAATAGGATCTGGTATTGTCGTAGATGGAAAATTTTATGGAGGTGCAATCGGTGGAGCTGGGGAGATTGGCCATATTTGTATAGATATGAATGGTCCTAAATGTAGATGCGGTGAAACAGGATGTTTGGAGGCTCTTGCTTCCGATTATTTTCTTATTGAAGAAGCAAAAAAAGCCATAGCTCAGGGTAGGGGAAAATTTAAAAAGCCTACTCCCAAAGAATTATTGGAAGCTGCTAAATGTGGAGATATTGTAGCAAAAGACATATTCAAGAGAATGGGTAGAAATTTAGGAATTGGAGTAAAAAACGCTGTGAATCTATTAAATCCAGAAGCCATCATTATAGGGGGAGAAAGAATAGATGCTTATAATTTCTTCTCGCCGACTTTTAAAGAAGCTGTCAAAAGGCATTCATTTCCTGAAGAGGCAAAAAAATTAGATATTATTCTTACCGAACTTGGAGAGGATGGCTGGATAATTGGTGCAGCTACATTGGTGATAAGGGACTTTTTTAAATTACCTTTATGATAAGGAAGAAGAATTGAAAGAGAGGTCAAGCTTTGTTGA
>Ga0307432_1001251_pt1 | contig 15861 bp, 13 predicted proteins | sample SalMarWE160150MG_FD_202158 | JGI IMG/M metagenome (GOLD analysis project Ga0307432, IMG submission 202158) | Salt marsh sediment microbial communities from the Plum Island Ecosystem LTER, Massachusetts, United States - WE1603-150 | ecosystem: Environmental > Aquatic > Marine > Intertidal zone >...
TCAATATAATTAAATAAATGAGTAGAGGCTCTACATCGGCAAAAAAAGGATAAAGGAAAAACCTATAAGCCAGCGCGAAAAGAATGCCGAGGAGAATGCTGACCATAAATCCAAACACCAAGGAATTGGATGCTATATCTGTAGGACTAAACTTCTTTGAACCGATGAAATATATATTTGCTCCACTGAGTCCGAGGTTGGCCAATATGTACAGCATACCTGGAACTAGCATTACAAGGGCATATATTCCTTTACCCTCTGGTCCCAATACTCTAGCGACAATAATGGCATTGGGTATGCTCACAAGAAAAATCAAGATATTGGTGACAAGCACGCTTGTGACATTCTTCGTAAAATTCAAATCATTCGCCCTCTTCCATTGGCTGGGGCATATAGGCAACTACTTCACTATTGCAATATATCTTGCTGTAAATCGGATCTTCATTCAGGCTTCTTACCTTGTCTTTCTGTGTTTCATTGAGAAGCACACCGACGTTTGCGTACACCTTGATTTCCTCCACAGGTCTTGTGGATGCAAAGATATAGTTGAGGATATATCTCCTGATGACTATAACGTCCTTGACTTTGGCCTCCTCCGGGACAATGAAAGAATAATATATATCCCCAGTTTCTCTGCCAAGAACGAGCTCGAAGTAGTTGTCATGAAAGTAATCAGATATTATTTTCCCATCATAAAGGCTTGAAATTGTATCTGCGGCCACTATCTCACTGTCAAAAAAGAAACCCCTTTGCGATGCGTCTTTATCCACCAGGGGATTGCTATGACCAAGTAGTGAAGTAGATATCATAGTGAAGGAGAAAACCAGGACTATCAAGCTGATGCTAAATAGCTTCAGTAGCTTGCCTCGGAAACTACAGTAGACTAAGAAGACCCCCAAGCCTGCCAAGATAGAGAAGAGCATGAACATGAAGACGTCCCATCTATCGGAAACCAAGATCTCAGCAAGGCCCGACAGATAACCCGCATATAGAACAATTACCACTCCCAAGCCAGCCGCAATCAACATCAGGGACGTTCGATAATCCTTCCTGTGGTCCCAGCTATATAGAATGGCCACAGCCCCTAATCCTATTAGGCACATAAATCCAATGCTCTTCAGAATAGCTGGCGTAATATCATTGGGTATTTTAGTCCATACATATTCCGAGGTCGGGAATGAAAAAACATGCGCCAGACCATGAACTGCTTCGGAAAAGAAATAGCCCGAGACATATGCCCAGTAAGATATCATCACAACCCCAAACAAAAGGGGAGTTACGAAGGACACATAGGCCGATAGTTTTCCCCTTGACCTAACAGAGAGCAACTTCTCGCCTAAATACATCGACATAGCCACTACTAGGCAAATAATTCCTACGATGGTATGTGTATAAACTATTACGAACGTTGCGAGCAAAAAGAGGGCCGTAAAAGCCGGTCTCCGTGACGCAGTTGTCCTTCTAATCATCAAGTAGGTCAGCACTACAGCTAGACCTATGCCTAACGTCATTGGGATAATATAGTACCCCCAAAAAACAAAGGTACTAGTAACACCTAACAGCAGGGCTCCAAGCAAACCCACCCTTTCACTAAAAAGGACCTTCCCCAGACAAAAAAGAACCGACAAGCATGCAACCACAATCGAGCCTACGAGCATCATGGAATTCATAATCCCCAAGCCAGTCATCTCTTTAATTGCTGCTACAAGAAAGTGCATTGCGGTAAAATCGCGATAATAGTCATAACCGATTGAAGGAATATGCGATCCTCTTAATATGGCTTCTACAAAACTCATATGATACCAAGGGTCAGTCCCGATATTGGGGAATTGGTTGTGCGGAATCCATATCAGAAGCAATGATAGAACGATTATTTTTACAAGGATGATGTAAGTGTAGGCTGTTTTTTCACGTGGCATGAGGAACACATCTAAAGCTATCACAATGCACATAACCACAGTGGATACAAAATAACCCACCGGAATAGAGTAAACGTCATACGTAGCTACTGTGATTAGGGTATAAGAAAACGCTATGAGGAAAACGATATTTAGTATGAGAGATATAGAGGGCTTTCGTTGCAGGCTTGATGGAATTGCCATTTTTAACTTGGCAGGAATTCGCTTCCTTATCAGCAAGTAGCCCAGACCTGCCAAAGTCAAAGCAATGCCTTTCGCTGGGATAAGCTCACCACCAACGACACCCCAAAATATTAATAGAATGCCTCCACATAGGACCAAGACTGCAGGAATTTTGGATGGCTCTCTTTTCTTTGCCACTGGGCCTCTAGGACCCGCTTGCACTTCTCTTGTCACCAACAAATCCTTTCATATGTCCTTATTTCTCAGTCAGATTTTGCAAGCATTCATAGGTATCGTAGCCCAAGGCCGGTATTCTCGGGTCGTTCGGTAATGCATAGGGGCAGGTAACTGAACATCCTTGGTCCCAAGGGAAACCCGGGCGTCCCGTATGTCAACCGATATAGTATTCTTTAGTGTACCCAGTGCTTCCTTCAGTCCATTCATCGATTGATAAGCTCCTTATAGCTCCTTATGAGACTTTGCACACTATGTTTCCATAGATAGCCTTCCATCACAGCTCTTTGGCCTTTCTTACCCATGCTTTCTCTTAAACTCTCATCTTTTAGTAGGGTCACTATTTTTCTTGCCAACCCATCTGTATCATTAGGGTCTACCAGGAAGCCATTTTCACCATCTACGATAAAGTCCTCATCGCCCTCCCCGCGACTGCCTATTACCGGCTTACCCAAAGCCAAAGCCTCAATATACACTATGCCAAAGCTCTCCAGAACGCTCACTAATGTGAAGACATCACAAATGCTGAAGAACATCGGCAATTCACTTCTATCGGCAAACCTATTGATTATTTTTACATAGCTTTCTAGGTTTAACTCCCTTACTAGCTGTTCCAATTCAGTCAAGTATGGTCCTTCCCCCACTAAGACAAAGACAGCATCCGGGACTTCCTCGACAACGGCGGGTAACGCCTTAATAATATGCTGCTGTCCTTTTCTCTTTATCAGTGAGGAAACGCTAAAAATTACTTTCTTATTATCTATGTTCAAGGTCGACCTAAACCTATTCAGTTCGTCTTCCTCCGGCAGTTGTTGAATATAAATGCCATTGTGGATCACCTCCAGCTTTTTGGGCTTAATGTGCCACTTGGTGATACAGTGCCTCTTTAAAGTGTTACTGACTGGGAAAATCCTATCAGCACATCTAAGGATGAAGAACACGTAAACTCGCCCCAGCCAAGTTGTGCCTATACCATAGCCTAGCTCTTTGCTATAAAATACATCATAACCATGCGCGGTTATCACGAAAGGCCTCCCCAAGACCTTAGATATTATTGCACCGGCAAAGCCAGCATGGTCGGCGAAATGCGAATGGATGACGTCAAATTCCTCTTTTCTATCAAGCTGTGCCGCTTTTCTCATAGCTTTCATAGCAAAAACAAAAGGGAACAGACGTTCGGGCTTGAACTTAGTATTCATCACCCGATAAACACGCACTCCTTCAATGGTTTCCTGTCTTAGGCTATCATCATCGCCTGGAGTAATTACATGAACATTCACCCCTTGTCTTACAATTTCTTTTGCCTGTTCGTGGATAAAAATATCTCGAACTGGCATATCGTTAGACGGATATCCCGAAGCGATCATACATACGTTCATTCTTTCAACCTATGGACCAGCTCCTCATATTTCTTTAGATTCTCAAGCGTGTGCTTTTCTTTCACTATTGTTAGAGCATTCTGCGCCAATTTCTTGCCCAACTGTGGATTCTCCAGCATTAGTTGCATTTTCGAACTTAGTGATTCGGGTGTCGGCTCGGCGAGTATGGCGCTATATCCATCCGTTAGTATCTCCGATGTTCCTCCGACATTCGTTGCCACAATCGGCTTTTGTGCGCACATATACTCCAGTAAGGCCCAGTTATAGTTATGAGTAAGCTGGCAAGAAACGGCACAATCAGCTATAGACAAATATTTGAAGACATCTTCACGCTGTACGGCTCCAACAAAAACAACCTTGTTCTCGATATGATTCTCGCTGCAAAAAGCATCCATATGTTTTTTCAAAATGCCGTCCCCCACCAACACCAGCTTGGCATTGCTGATCTTCTTGCCCAAAATGGTAAAAGCCTTTAGCAATTCTAGGACTCCGTTTTCTGGAGATAGTCTCCCTACATGGACAATCAGCTTATCCCCCTCATCTATCACGTTCATTCTGAATCCGGTATTGTTCGCTCTCTCCCAAAATCTATCCACATCTAGCCAGAATGGAACTACCTCAATTTTGTCCTCTGCTATTCCACTTTCAACCGCCAGTCTCTTCATATACTCATATTTGACCATGAATCTTGTTACCTTTTTTGTAGCAAGCCATCTTACAGATCTCCACAGAAAATAATTCCTAACCCCGCAGCATCGCCAGCATTTTCTAAAGGAAGGCAGGCAAGGCCGTGGAGTACGATTCGGCTGCGGACCAGGGCAACTGAGCTCAAAAAAATGCAAGGAGTAGAGAATTGTTCTCCTTTGGAAAAGAAAAATGAAAACGTCATAAATCGAATGAATGTCAAAGATATCTATTTCCCCTTCCTTTTCAATTTCCTTGATCTTGTTTCTCACCCGAAAAACCCAGAAGGGAAATCCGTTATACCAGATGTTATGAACCTTGATTCCTTTATTAACGTTATTTGCTGCCTCAGCAGCTTCCCTTTCTGATAGAAGGGGAGACCTAACAACTATTACATCCACATCATAGCCTCTTTGGATGAGGTATCTGACCAGCGAATGATTGTGCGTTTGTGCTCCCCCTGCTCCCACCGGTGGGAACACATTGGTTATCTGGCAGATTCTCATTTTCGATCCCCAACAGATGAAGTTGTCTCAGACTCGGTCGTTATCACTTCCTGCATATCATTCGTCCGGCAACGCTTTCCTTAGCGCCTTTTTGTTTTCCCTCAGTGATACAATGAGAGCGTATTCAGTCCCCTCCAAATTTTTGACATCAAAGGATGAGCGTGGCTTCCCTATTGCTCTATTTCACCGGCCTTATTCCGCCACTTGCCAAACCATACAGGAATTGTGCTAGCTCATAGGCTTTGGAATAGACTTTTTGATAGGAATAATAAGTTACTATTTCGCCGCCGAAACTCAACTTAAATGAATTTATCGCCTTCAGCCTCTCGTCTTTATCGGCTTCCTCTTGTGAGCACAACCCTCCCCAATCGAACTCCTTTATGCCCTTGTCTTTGGCGTATTTTATTGCCTCCCAGTGGAGTAGGCGGTTGGCATTGCCTATCAATGTCGCCTTATCTCTATCCACGCCTAACCGCTTTGAAGCGCTGTACCAAAGCTTTATATTGGCCCCATCTTCCAAATAAAGATGTCCTCCGAGGGTCTCTCCTTTATGTTCGGCAGTAAACAGGGTGCCATACTTTTCCATTACATCGGCCTTTGGAACCCCCACAACATATATCGTACTGAAGCCCTTATTCTTCAGCAGGTTCTTGTTCATCTGATAGAATTCGTCGTAATCCCTATTTATCCTCAAATTGATTCCATCTTGTTGTGCCCGCCTTATCGAATATCGAGAAGATTTCTTGTCCAATTTGCGCCATATTTCATCCAAATCCTGGGTCAAGTCGATAACCGAAGTCAGCGACTCAACTCTGGTAAAACCATCGGCTTCTACCTTGTCCCTGCATAAGGGAAAGCTTACAACATGGCATCCCTCGACATCATACGGATGCTCTGAGAAATGTATTTCCTTGACTTTGAATAAAAGCACGCTCTTCTCCACGCTCAACATGATGATTACCTCCTATTGAGTCACATCCAGCTTGCAAAGTTAGTATCTTTCTCTCTCCCCATCGGTAGTCATGGTCTTCACCCCCCAATAACAGATTTAGCCTCCAGCCTACTTAGCATCGGTAGGGAGACTATGTGAGCCATCTTCAGCCAGTGTTGGTCGCCATTTAGTTTTGCTTCTAAATCCTTACAAGAGTCATACGAATATACCAGAAGGCGTGGACACACAAATAGCCTGTCCGGGTTCACCAGGAAATCATGAACCGTGGTTACAGCTATTTTGAACCCGACCTCTTCAACCATTTCTACGACCTCGGAGTTATAGAGTCCGCTTGGATATGCAAATGAAACCAGTTCAACACCCGTGATGTCCTCAAGTCTGGCTTTGCTTGCCGCCAGTTCCTTTCTCAGATCGCATCGGTTTAGCTGCCTTAGGTCAGGGTGTGTCACGCTATGGCCTCCTATCTCGATACCATAGTCTGCCAGTGCTCTAATCTGTCCTGGAGTCATGGTTGGTTTCCCTTGAAATTGACTGCCCACATATCCTGTGGCTACAAATACAGTGGCGACAACTTGATATTTCTCAAGTGTTGGCAGAGCAAGCTCATAATTATCTCTATACCCATCATCAAAGGTTATAACAAGGGGGTTTTGGGGGAGATTACCGCTGGTTACTCCTTGGTACAGACCTCTTAGAGTTATTAACTGAAAACGGGAAGAAAGGAAGTCAATGTGCTCAGTCAGTAGACGTGGCGAAAGAGCGCCATCGCCTATCGTGTGGTACAGCAGTATTGGGCACTTTATTGAATGCTCATCCTTCTTTTTGACGCCAAAATACAATGCTTTTGACCCAGAGTACACAAAGACCCTGTCCAGGATACGCTTCACATCTCGCATTTGCTGAGGATAACCTTCACGACCGCGTTTCATAACTACTTGTCACATACTCCATAAACTTCGTCTCCCCTTCTATCTGGATAACATTTTCATCTCTCGTTCTACCATTCTGTTACCTCGGGCTCTCACCTTCCCGGAGCCCAGATAACGTCATCAAAGCTTGATTTTCCAATCGTAAGCGCACTGGACACCATTGGTCACCCGATATGCTGTCAATCACTTCTCTAACTTCACTACGAGGAATCGGCCCAGCAATATGGATAGCCGTGGGCAACAACGCCTTACAATTCGCTCAATTGCTAGACTGAAGCCCACGGAACGGGGAATCTTCATTTTGCACAGCAAATAACCTATGAATGGCACTAAATAGTGCCCATATAGCTCCTTCCTAGTGAAATCTATGTCAGAAAAGAGGTCTAGGAATTCCCTGCGGAAGTAGAACTTGTAAAACGCATTATTATAAAAGTATCCCATATTCTTTTGATGTCTATTGGTGGTATGGGTAGCTATACTCCAAACATTAACTACAGCTGTTCCCCCAGGTTTCAAAACCCTGAATATCTCCCTAAAAACCATGTCTGCTCCTATGGGAATATGCTCCACCAGCTCCAGAGAAATTATGCTGTGAAACGCGCCGTCTCGGAATGGTATGAAGCGCGCATCAGCCACAATAGCGCTCACTTTACCGTCAAAACCTCTTTCATCAGCCTTTGCTTTTCCCCACTCAAGCATGCCGGGAATCAAATCAATTGCACATACTACCTCCGCACCCTTTTGTAGAGCATATATGCCATTTCGCAGGGTGCCAGCACCTACATCTAGGACATACTCCCCTCCCTTTAGACCCAGCAACTCAAAAGCCGTCACTCTCTCGATGAGCTCCCGTAATGTCCCTGGCATCATCGCCTTCATATCATAGCGCTCTCCTATATGTTTATCTGACCTGTCTATCACCTCGGCTAGATTCTTCACATACTTTTTATCCACGTCTTCTTTTAAGAACAAAGTATCACCATGTAAGTAATCGGGTGCCATATACCAAATGCCATCTTTGTTGGCAAACCGCCTGGCGCAAACAGGGCAAATCAAGCAGCCTTCTTCAACCACCAATGGGTTCGCCTTGCATATAGGACATGCCAAATTCTCCATGAGGAAAGGGGTAAGCACGACCTCTGCCATATGTTTACCTCCGTTCGATTTCTTTTAAGGCTCGGCTCAGGACCATATAGGCCGAACGGCGCTTCATGCATCTGCTAGACCGACCTAGCGAGCGCACGTTCAAATATCTCCCCAACCTTCTCCATAGCTGCCCTTTGGCTGTAATTACTAACTACTTCCTTCCTTGCTCTTTTTCCTACTTCCTTTGCTGACTCAAGGTTTTGTGCAACGTATTCCAGAGTTTTTTCTAAATCGATTTCATCCGCAGGCATAACCAGAAAGCCGTTGACACCGTTTTTAATAAGATTCGAGATTCCACCTACAGCGGATGCAACCACTGGTAGACCCATTGACATATACTCGTAAATCTTTATCGGCATCGCCGCCCTGGTCTCTTCGCAATCGATTATTGGCGCACAGGCAATATCACACGCGGAGAGATATCCCGGCACCGATTCATATGGCTGTGGCGGGATAACAGACACTTTCTCTTCCAAAGCCAATTTCTCTATCAGGAGTGGTACATTGTCAGACGCTGCTGAAATCTCCCCACCGACTACCATGAGTCTGATATTAGCATGTCTTTTTACTAGCCTACTGAACGTTTTCAGGAGAATCGAGACACCGTGAACGTTCCAGAAAGAGCCTGTATACCCAACTACAATCTCGTTATCACCGATTCCTAGTTCCTTCCTGATTCTTCTACCTACCGAGACATCTCTTATGAAGTAGTCTGTATCTACGGAATTTGGAATGTATACTACATTTCTACAACCCTTTTCTTTAGCTTCGTTTTCCAGGTAATGGCTTATTGCAAGAATAAAAGTTGAGTTTTTTAATACAAAGTTGTAAATGAAGGAAGGGGCATCATTGATATCCATGTGATCAACGACCAATGGTTTCCTGAACATTTTCGCCAGGATCATAGCCGGAAACCCAGATACAACAGTAGGTCCATGGGCAAATACGATGTCACTTCTATTAGCATATCTCAGCCCATACATGAGCATTAGGGGGATTGAAAACGCTTTCAAGAACTTGGGAAGAGACTCTGGAACATGAATTGTTGTTTTCCTCAGAATATCGCTCTCTCGCTCATGCGTGATTTTAAATCTTGCATCTGGTCGATAAGATATCAGTTGGGTAGTTACTTCCAGTCGCTCAAGAATATCTACCATATTTATAAACCGCCCTCCCCCACCCATGCCTTGATGCAGCCCAACGGGGGCATAATAGAGAAGATTCAGGCTAAGCTTCGGCATTTCCTATGACTCCTCTTTTTGCATGGTTATCACCAGTGCTGATACCAATTATCTAGGCCTTTCCATAAAACGCAGGACATATCGCTTTCTATTTTCTTCACCATTGCTGAGGTACTCCCCAGCGTGGGTCGCTTTACCTACGCTATCTTCAATCTCAAACCGCCTACTCAGAAAGCACAGTGAAACCAGACGTCATGCTAGTTCTACGCGTAGGCATTCATATTCAAATCCATATGTTAACTATCCTCTAAATAGGTTTCTTACTCTGTCCCAGCTTTTGCAGCCAAGCTAAGACTGAGATCTTAGCACCTCATTGCACCAGAGCTGAAAGATAAGTATTGCCCAAACTCTTGACCATCCAATACCTTTCTTACTATGGAGAAAATTCTGCCATAAGGAACTAACCGCTCTGGGTTGAAGTAGACCGAGCTGTTCAATGTTCTTTGGAGACAAAACCTCTGACACTAAAGGTCTTAGACCTTCCCTAAGCCATAGATAAAATGGGAACTCAAACCCCATTTTCTTTCGCTCAACGACCTCCGGAGGCAGAAGACCATCTACTGACTCTAGCAACAGTCCTTTTGGCCGTCCCTCAGCCTTCCTAAGGTTGGCGGGCAATTTGGAGGCGAATTCCACCAGAACATCGTCCAAGTAAGGAGTCCTCACTTCTAGGGAATGTGCCATGCTCATCACATCGGTATCCCAAAGTAACTGATTACTCATATATGTCATCAATTCCAAGAAGGATATTCTGTCCACAGGATCACGAGCATTACACCTCCTACCCATGCTTTTTACATACTCTGATCCCACAGATAGGTCCTCCTGACGCCAGACATCTGGGTTAATCAGGCAAGCTAGATCACTATCCACAAAGCAAGACCTCCACGCGAAGTAGATGTCTTCTATGGAGAGAGCGCTAGATATCAGATAAGCTAACTTCTTACCATGTCCTCCAAGGGCACCCCGGGAAAGGGGCCAGCAGAACGGCTTCCGCATGCTGACAGGCATATATCGCAACGGGGTCAGTCTTCGGTGCATCCTGGGAATCGCCGTGAAGCTTGAGTAGCCATGAAAGAGCTCATCACCTCCAAGCCCAGATAGGGCTACTACGATTCCAGCCTCCCTGGCGGCTTTGGAAACGAAGTAGGTATTGACCCCGTCTACCGTTGGCTGGTCCATAGCGCGGATTATGGCGGTAAGTTGGTCCTTGACATTGTCGCTGGTAACCTCGTATTCGGTATGATTAGTTTCAAACCTCGCAGCCACGAGCCTAGCAAAATGAGACTCGCTGAAGGATATTTCAGGAAAGGTGATGCTGAAAGTCCTTAGAGGACTGCTAATCAGCCTACTCACAATTGCGACTATAATTGAAGAGTCAATACCACCGCTGATAAAGGCACCTAATGGAGCATCACTCATAATATGAGAATTCATAGCCTGTTCCAGTAGCGATCTGAGCTCGGTGGTGGCTTGCTCCTTCCCAATATTCTCTTTTGGTTGGAAAGAAAGCTCCCAGTAGCTTTGGGGATTCATACGCCCATTTTGAAGCTCCATATGGTGCCCTGGGGGGAGAACGTTTACGCCTTCGAAGATGGTAAGTGGAGGCGGGATTGAGCCAAACAAGAAATAGGCCAATACTGCTTGGGTATTGAGTTTCTTAGGTAAAAGCTTGGCAGAGAGGATAGCCTTAATCTCTGAAGCAAAGATAAGCCTGTCTCCATAATATACATAGTACAGAGGCTTGACACCCAGTCTATCTCTTGCTAGAAAAAGACTCTTGTTTCTCTCATCCCAGATAGCAAAAGCAAACATTCCCCGCAGATAGCCAAGGCAATCCTTGCCGTATTCCTCATACAAGTGAATGATGACCTCGGTATCGGTTGCAGAGCTGAATCTGTGCCCCTTGCTGATTAGCTTGTCCCGGAGTTCGCCATAGTTATAAATTTCACCATCATAAGTAATCCAAACAGTGCCGTCCTCATTGGTCATTGGTTGATTGCCAGCGGAGGTGAGATCAATAACGGCAAGTCTAGTATTGCCTAAACCCACTCCCGGAAAGTACCTTGTGCCAGCACCGTCTGGACCACGATGCTCCATGGCCTTAACCATAGGCTCCAGATTCTGGGGTAGGATATCATGTTCCCTTTGCACTATGCCGCATATACCACTCATCTCGCCATTCCATATCCCTGACAGTAGTTATCCTCTATTCTGAATACGCTCATAAAGATCCTCCAGTTTCCCTGCAATCACGTCCCACCCAAACTCTTCCCCCACCAGCCGCTTAGTTTCGTCCCCCAACCTCCTCCTTGAAATCCCATTGCACAACATTCTCAAGAGCCCATCTCGCAACTGGTCTTCGTCATATCCCACGACGCATCCAACCCTTCCGACAAAGTCTGCTACACCACAACGGTCGGTTACCATCACTGGTGTGCCACAGGCACATGCTTCAAGTGCTGTATTACCAAAAACCTCGTAGAATGAGGGCAAGATATATACATCAGCATCAACATAGGCTGATAGCTTATCTTGTCCATAGAGTGGACCAGTGAACATGACCCTTTGTTCAATGCCCAGTTCCTTTATCAGTCGTCTTAGCGTTGACAGATATCCATCGTCTGGGCCGACTACCACCAGCTTGGCATCTCCAATTTCTCCCCGAAGTCCAGCAAATGCTTTCGCTAGGAGGTCTGGCCCCTTTATCTTATGGATCCTAGCCAGATAAAGAAGTAGCTTTTGGTCATCACCGATGCCATATTTCCTTCTGAATTCGCCCTTTTGCGGCAAAGCATTAAATTCCGAGAGGTCGATTCCATTGGGAACGATCTCAATTCTGTCCTTGGTTAAATCCATGCTTCTGTATTGCTGAGCTTCGGCTTCTGTGAGAGCAATCACCTTTGCAGCATCCCTTAGCAACTTGTAGCCCCACACAACGTCAAGCACCATCTTCAGTCTCCGTTTGGCCATTATCCTAGGAAGAGAGCCGCGAGCCTGTAATACGTAAGGAATGCCGTGTTTGTTCGCATAGTGGCGTACAATCATCGCCTGAAAGGTACGAGTTTCATGCACGTGAGCTATATCGAAATTGGCGATGTTCCTGTCTAATGCGCGTGCCATCATTGGAGCGATAGCAAGGTTTCCATGGGCAAGCTTGTTATTAACATTTCTAAAGCGGTGAACCTTTACACCGTCCATATAGCTCGGATTTTGGATTTGTTTGAAGCGGCACTGGGCATCGTAGACATCGGTCGTATAAACAGTGACTTCATGCCCTCTTCTTGCCAGCTCCTTCGAAATACCGTAAGCCATCTTGAGAGGACCACCATATGCATATGCCGGCGGGAAAGAAGATATCACCTGAAGGATTTTCATTGGTTTTCGACCTCTGATTTGCACTTCTCCGCTACAATCAAACTAGCTGTTGCCGGATAAATAAAATTTCGCAACACAAATCGTAATACTACTCACATAGTTCACGCTAATATTTTTCTCAACTAATGCACTTGCTTTCATGCACTGCCGACAAATCCTTTACACTCAAAACATAGTTAGTTGATTCTCCTTCATAGAGTATTGACTCTATGAAGTAATCTAAGCTTGGATATTTCTTAATCTTACGTTTCGAAGGAGAATACCAATAGAATTCATAGCCTAAATCTGAAAGTTGAGATACCAGATCCGTTGCTTTGTCCTCTACTGTCTCCATGGATTTTGGTCCGATTTCGAGCAGGAGGAAAGGCTTGTGTAATTTCAGTGTTTCAATTGCACCTTGAATAACTTTAAGCTCATAGCCATCAACATCAATCTTAATGAGATCAACCTTGTTATATTGCTTTTCCCTCAGGTACTCGTCCAAAGTAATGAAATCAACGACATCCTTTTCTCGGGCAACATTGTCAGCCTGAGGAAAGCTAGGTTGATCCAGCAGCCAACTTGTTCTAAAATCAACGACTTGATTGCGCTTGCTCTCATTTGAGATTGCTAGCTTTTCAAGGATGATATTGTTGTAACTATTCAGTACCATGTTTCTGTTAAGTCTTGCAAAAGCGTTTGCCATTGGTTCAAATGCTATTACTTTTCCTTCTGAACCCACCAATCTGGCAAAACGAAATGTGTGAAATCCGGCATTTGCCCCAATATCCAGGACAGTCATGCCTTCTCGACACAACAAATCGGTAGCCCAAGTGACCTCTTGCTCATAAATACCCAAAAAGTACAACTGAAAATCCATTTTTTCGTGAAGGTCCACTTCATACGTTATTTCGCCGACTGTAGTTATGAAGGTCATTTTTTTTCTAATCAATTTCAATCCTCTGTAGAACAGTATGAGGACTACTTGGGTCACTCCATTTCTAAAAGGAAAATATCGTGATGTATGAGCCCGATAAATCAACTTTGTCATCAGTGTCTTTAGCATCGCTTACTCTCCTCTTCTTTGTTGCTTGGCAAAACGATATTTTCATACCTTGGTGTAGTACAGTCTGGTTTACGATCTATCATTCTATCCAGATATCCTGAATCTTCTGTCGTTCAATAATTGCCTTGCGTGGCAAGAAATATAGGTATATCCAAACGCCAGAGTTCTAGCACCTACGAACGCGGGGTAGAGAAACCACGACATGTCCCTCTCCCTGAGGAGCCCGAGTATCATTCCCTTTGTGCCCAGTATGACCTGTTCGTAGAATACGTCACGGAGCGACAGTTGCACCAGACGGAAGCCCTGCGACGTGGTGAATGTGGCTGCGCCGGTGAACTGCTTTCGGGTGAACTCTCGGAGAGACATCATGGTGTCATGCCAGATAGGGTCCTTGATGTACACCACCTGGTATCCTCTATCTCTGAGCTTTCCCGCCCAGTCGTAGTCCTCTCCCCAGTGTAGCGAGGTGTTGATACCTCCGATTTCCTTGATTGCTTTCCTCAGGAACAACGCGTTGCCACCACCGCAAAGACCCCGTCCTTTGGCAACGCGGTCCTCCATAGTGACCTTCCAGAAATTGAGATACAGCCTGGTGAAGCGCGATGCGCTGGGAGGAGCTACGTTTCGAGGCCACACGGTGCTGACGCGGTCACTGTAGTTGAAATATCTGATGGCATTGATCAGCCATTTCTGGTGCGGAAGTGTAACATCATCATCCAGCAGCGCAAGAATTGCACCACTGCTCCTCTCGATCGAGAATTGCCGCACCTTACCCAGCGGCCCATCGCAAGTGAAGACGTTGTCGGTGAACTCCCTTGCTACCTCCACAGACGCATCGGTGGACCCATTGTCTACCACCACGGTTTCAATATCGGGGTAATCCTGTGTAACGATGCTCTGGAGGCAATATCTGAGACTCCTTTCCCTGTTCCTGGTGGGTATGCAGAACGAAACTCTTGGCAGATTGCTTAGATCGATATTGCTGCCTCTGAATGTCTCTATTAGTGGTTCAGCCACGACGTAATTGTGATTCATATGGCCTCTTTTCACAGCATCTTCTGCTATTCTAGAACCTTGTGCTTTCCTCTATTCTCTCGCGATTCCCAGCTATCCATTCATAGGCTTTCTTGACCCCGTCCTTCAATTGCGTCTTGGGTTCGTAACCCAATACTCCCCTTGCTCTTTCAATAGAGGCTCTTCTCCTTGTGATCTTGTCCCAATCCCTTCTGCCGACGTACTGCACTGCTCCGTCGTTGCCGGTCAGTTCATTCACCGTGGTGGCAATATCGATGACCTTGGTCTCAATTTCGGAAGCAAGGTTGAAGGCTTGCCCTAGTGCTTCAGGCATAACGCCCAATCGCAGAGTGCCGTCAACGATGTCATCCACAAAGGTGAAGTCCCTGGTCTCTTCACCGGTACCGGTGATTGTCAGAGGTTGGCCATGAAGCCCCCACCAGATGAAATTGGGAATTACGTTGCGATAGGCACCGGGTATTTCTCCAGGGCCATAGACGTTGAAGTAGCGCGCTATGGCTATTGGCAAGCCGTAGTAGTCATGAAAGAAATTACAATATAGTTCTCCCAGGAGCTTGGTGATTTGATAGGGGGTATCCAGGTGAACGGAAACGAAGTCCTCCTTCAGCGGCAGGGGTGCCTGGCTGCCATAGACCGAGCAGCCAGAGGAGGCAAAGACAAGCCTGCCGACGCCCGCCAGGTGGGAGTACTCCAGCATCTTGAGTGTGCCAAGTCCATTGACTTTAAGGTCGGTCTCCGGATTGTCCACCGAATTCTGGTTGGCGAAGTGCGCCGCCAGATGGAAGACAAAGTCGAGCCTGTTTGAAAACGCTCGCTTCAAGACTTCGTCGTCGCAGACGCTCCCTTGGATGAAGACCACGTTGGGGTCATCGGGGACATTCCACCTCTCAGCGGCAGACAGGTCATCAAGGACAATGATACTGGCAGCCTCCGCCTTGATTAAGGCTTTGGTGAGATTGCTGCCGATGCATCCCGCCCCTCCGGTAATGAGGATGTTCTTGCCCTTGTACTTATCTATGTATTGTTTCATTTGTTCCTGCCTTCTCCTTAGTAGCTTCTTCCAAGATTCGCTCAAATTGATCGGTGATTCTGTCCCAATCGTACTTCTCAGCGAAGCTCCTCGCCTTTGTACCTAGTACCTCTACGCTAGCACTATCAATCAGTTCGATAGCCTTTTCGACAACATCCTCTGGTCTATCCACATAGACTATCCCGTTATCCTCGCCGAACTCTTTGATTAATCCAGGGAGC
>Ga0307432_1001256_pt1 | contig 15779 bp, 17 predicted proteins | sample SalMarWE160150MG_FD_202158 | JGI IMG/M metagenome (GOLD analysis project Ga0307432, IMG submission 202158) | Salt marsh sediment microbial communities from the Plum Island Ecosystem LTER, Massachusetts, United States - WE1603-150 | ecosystem: Environmental > Aquatic > Marine > Intertidal zone >...
GAAAGGGTATATAATACCGTACGACCCCACCAGGCACTGGGATACCTTACTCCACAGGAATTTCTTAAGCTTTATCAACAAAACAAAAGAAAGGAGGGGGTGTCACTAATCATATGAACGAGTACAGGGTATTGCATTTTTCTGACTTTCGTGCAATGCTGTGCGCACCCGAGTAGATAGCCTCTCCATAAGAATAGCGTAAAAGGAGGGTTACATCTATGAGAATAGCAATCATCGGAGCAAGTGGATTTATTGGTTCATTCATTCGCGATGAAGCACTGGCGCGGGGTCACCAGGTAACTGCGATTGTGCGCCATCCTGAGAAGATAACTGTGCAGAACCCGCGTCTTACCGTTGTGAAAGCGGACATTCTTAGAGATAAAGTCGACGAACTCGTGAAAGGTCATGATGCGGTCATAAGCGCCTACAGTTCCAGCCGGAGCGGTTCCGATATCTACAATGAGCACATCAAGGGCGCTAAGGCGATTATCAGCGGGGTCAAGAAGTCGGGAATCAAAAGATTGCTGATTGTCGGCGGGGCTGCAACTCTGGAAGTCGCCCCCGGCGTGCAGCTTATTGATACGATGAGTCCGGAACAGGTGACAGATGGAATGCTGGCAACCAAGGAAACACTTTACATGCTAAGAAAAGAAAAGAAACTGGAATGGACATTCTTGAGCCCAGCAGCCTCGATCACCGCCGGAGAGCGGACGGGGCATTACCGGGTTGGGAAAGACCAACTCCTTAAGAACAAGGAAGGCGAAAGCAAAATTTCCACGCAGGACTATGCCATTGCCATGCTCGATGACCTTGAGCATCCGCAACACATCCGCGAACGATTCACTGTCGCCTACTGAGGAGGCCTTCAACCTCCACAAACTACAGATGCATGGGATAGGAGTAAACAATGGCTTCTGTGAAGGATGTGCTGGACAAACTCCAGAGCAAGGCTCAGCCAGAGCAATTAAAAGGAATGGCTAAATATGGGATGACAGTCGAGCAACGATTAGGTGTCTCGGTTCCCGATATGAGAAAACTGGCTAAAGAGATAGGGAGAGATCACAAGCTGGCACTGGACTTATGGAGAACTGGAATAGCTGAAGCAAGGATCATGGCTGGGATGGTTGGTGACCCTGCTAAGCTAACTGAAGAGCAGATGGAGGACTGGGTGCAAGGCATTAATTCGTGGGACGTCTGCGACCAGGTGTGCATGAACCTTTTTGAAAAGAACCAATTAGCCTGGAAGAAAATTGTCGACTGGTCTGAGCGGGAAGAAGAGTTTGTCAAAAGAACCGCCTTTTCGCTGATAGCTTGTCTGGCATGGCATGATAAGAAGGCGAGTGATGAGGAATTCACCGAATTGTTTCCCGTGATAATACGAGGGGCTACGGACGAGCGTAACTTCGTCAAGAAAGCAGTCAACTGGGCTCTCAGAAACATCGGGAAAAGGAACCTCAATTTGAACAAAGCCGCAATAAATACTGCCAAGGAAATCCAGCGACTCGACTCGAAGGCTGCTCGCTGGATTGCCGCCGATGCTATCAGAGAACTAAAGAGTGACGCTATCCAAAGCAGGCTTAGGAGATGAACATTAGTCAGTAATGTTTGACCTAATTCACCGCACTGCTGAGGACTTCTTCTGCATGAGGTAAACTTGCTGTTCTCTCAGTAAAAGACCAAAAAGAGGCAATGAGTCACCAGGGAAGCAAATCCAGGAAGCCTATGAGACGAGTGCTTTGGGCTTTGCTGGCCCTCATTGTGGTGGCTGCTGGGATTATTTTGGGTATATCAGGTTATGCTGCCTCCTCGTTGACCCAGTTTGAGCGAGTACCCATTGAGGATAACCCCGCTGACTTCGGGTTAGAAGAATATGTGGACGTTTCTTTCCCCAGCCGGGACGGTCTGACGTTGCGCGGCTGGTGGCTTGAAGCAGATGATGATAACCCGGTTATTGTGGTGGTTCACGGGTCGGAAGGTAATCGGGCTCACCCTGCGGAAAGAATGTTGGGGATTGCCAAAGACCTGGTGAGTTATGGCTATAATGTCCTCATGTTTGATATGAGAGGGCATGGAGAATCAGACGGGAAACATATCTCTGCAGGCTATTATGAGAGAAATGATTTGCTGGGCGCCACTGACTATATCAGGCAACGTGGCATTGAGAGTAAAATAGGTATCCTTGGTTTCTCAATGGGAGCCGCCACTTCCTTAATGGCTGCTGCTGAATCTGAGGAAATCGATGCAGTGGTAGCTGATTGCGCTTACGCTGATATCGTTAGCATTATCGAGTCCGAATTCTCAAGAAGAAGTAACCTGCCGAAATTCTTCATCCCAATCATCTTATCTATAGCCCGGAACATATACGACGTTGACTTCACTGCAATCAAGCCAGAGGAAGCGGTGAGAGAGATTTCTGTACCTGTATTCATTATCCATGGAGGACAGGATGACATGGTTCCTGTCCAGCATGCGTATCGACTTAAAGAGGCCAGCCAAAATCCTGATAGCAAGTTATGGATAGTGCCAGAAGCACAACACGGGAACTCATATCTTATGAGGCCAGCAGAGTATAAAGAACAGGTCACATCCTTCTTCGACGAAGCTCTTGACTGAGATTGGGTAGTAGCGAGGGGGAATCAGCACAGAGCTAGCCAGCTGCATGGAAACCAATGTTGAACAATCGCTTGAAGTGTTGCTTCAGTGCAAAAATAGGGTCGAGGGTTAATTCCTCGGCTCTATCAATTTGAGGAATAGCTCTGCCAGCCTTAATGTCTTGAGGTCTTATTGCAATCTAGAACACTGCTTGTTAAATTAAATAAAAATCTTGTTGGGAGGGAGATAGCTCATGGAGATCAGATTAAACGCACACGGGCGGAACTCACTGGCGACGAAAGTCTTTTTCAGCGATGAAAGTGGTTTCGAAGTTGCCTCCGTAATCGTGACAGGTAAGACCGATGCCGTTCTTATTGATGCACAGTGGACGTTATCAAATGCCCATCGGGTAATCGCAGAAATACTGGAAACAGGGAAACATCTTAAAACGATTTATATTACTCATGCGCATCCCGACCATTACTTTGGACTAGGCACCATCGCAGAGGCTTTCCCTGAGGCCCGGGTTGTAGCGCTCCCTTCGGAAGCCCGTATCATCAATAAACAGTTTTTCGGCAAAATCGAGCACTGGGAAAAAGTGATAGGAGCTATGAACGTACCCAGAAAAACAGCCAGTATTGAGCCTCTTACCGAGAACTACTTCGAACTGGAAGGGCAACGCATCGAGGTTATCCCGGAAGTGATGGGGGATATGAAATACAACACAGTGGTCTGGATCCCCTCAATACGGACTCTGTATGGCAGCGACGTTCTTTTTAACCAGGCACATCCCTTTACCTGCGAGCTTACCGCAGAAGAGCGCCAGCAGTGGATACAGGATATTGAGCGCTTGGAAAAAATGGACGCCGAGGTGATTATTCCCGGCCATCAAAAACCTAGAATGCCCTTCGACTCCAGTTCCTACGATTTCACCAAGGATTATCTTGTCGCTACTGAGGAGGAACTGGCAAGAACAAATGATGTTGCCAGTTTTTATTACGCTATGGTTAAACGCTTCCCTGATGCCAACCTCTTTATCAGTAATGAAATGAACGCAAATGTGTTCAAAGGTGGATTGGATTGGAATTGGCGGGAATATTAGAATATTGTGCCCCCAGAATTCCCTATTCGATTTGAGGAATACCTGGGCCAGCCTCATGTTACTACGTGGTACCAAGCCAAAAGGTAGACATAAACTTGAGTAAGAGCTAAAATTTAGCTTCTATGCCAGCGTAGCTCAGGGGTAGAGCAGCGGTTTCGTAAACCGCCGGTCGTCGGTTCGAATCCGACCGCTGGCTGGGGATGATATGAGCAAATTTGTCGATAAATTGCGGAGTCTTTCTAAGTCTTCAACCACGCCCATAGGTTTTCATCCGTCTGTCTCTGAACTAAAAAACCCAGCAATGTTGCTTATTGCGGAGCTGTCCGGGACACAGGTGAAGGCAGCCAAAATCGTGGCTGATGTCAACGCCGATGCCGGGTTGATATTGAGTGAGGGCCCAAGCGCCAGGATTGTTAAGCAAATGGTTGCAGCTGTGGGCGATATCCCTATGGGAGTATTTGTGAAGGGCATGAGCGAAGAGAAAGTAAATGAGCTTGCGAGCCTGGGGTGCGACTTTGTAGTTTTTGACATCAGGATATCTGCCGCAGTATTACACAAAGATAAGGTAGGCAAATTTTTGATGATAGAGCCTTCATTAGACCAGGGTTTTGTCAGGGCCATTAATAGCCTTGAAGTAGATGGTGTGTTTATCAGTAGTAGAGGTGAAGACTCTTTTGTTGCTGTGGAGCATCTGCTTGTTTGTCGAAGATTCGTTGAGCTCCTAGAGAAACCGGTTATTATGGCCTTGCCTTCTTTGGTCACAAAGGCTGAGCTGACCAGTTTATGGCAAGCTGGGTTAGATGGCGTAGTCGCTCCCTCAGCGCAGCCGGTTGAGGCATTGACAGAGCTAAAGAAGATGATTGGCGGTCTACCTAGAGGAGCCAGAGGTCGCCGTGCCAAAGCAGATGTGAAGCTCCCACAATATAGTGGGCTTGTGGCTGGGGAGGAGGATGAGGAACAAGAGGAAATTTAACCTGAATCTGGTTTTGCCCGAAGTAAGTCATGGAAACAAGCCTGGGCCTATTTTTATTACTAGCAGCGGTAATTTCCCTTACTGGCGTTATGCTGCCCGGACCAATGACTGCTGCCACGATAGCCAAGGGTTATAGCGATAAGCATGCTGGTGTTTGGATCGCAGTGGGGCATGCTATTGTTGAGATGCCACTTATAGCCGCAATCTATCTGGGATTCGGTCATTTAATTAACCTCCCCTATGTTGTAAAGGTAATTCAAATTGCAGGTGGCCTGATGCTAGTTTATCTGGGTTTCCGCATGTTTCGAACAGCTGGCAATATGCCTAGTCAAGTAAGTGGACTGCCGAGTAGCTCTTTAATCACTGGCATCGTGCTCACAGGCGCTAACCCTGGTTTTTATATGTGGTGGGTATTCGTGGGCACAAATTTAATTGTTGGTGATGTTAGTGTAGGTAATATTACAATCCCTGGTGCGGCTACGTTCGGGCTTATTGGGGTTGTTTCATTCGCCATTGTACATTGGTGTTGTGATCTGGCCTGGAGTGAATTTCTCTCTGTGAGTACATTTAAGTCAAGGCGGTGGTGGACACAGAAGGTACGAAGGATTGTGTTTAGCGTTTGTGCTTTGGTTCTGACTGGCTTTGGTGTCTGGTTTTGCCTTTCGGCGTTTCTATAAACTCAAGGGACATCCTGGATTGCCTGAAGGTATTTCCCTTCCGTTTTTATAGCTGGGGCAATAACCATCTTAACTTTATGCATTTCTTTGATGGTTCGAGCGCTGCATACTCCCATGCTAGTGCGTAGAGCGCCAATTAAGTTTTGAGTTCCGTCGGTGACGGAAGTAGGACCGAAGAGAATCTGCTCTAATGAGGCGGTAGTGCCAACTCTAACACGTGTCCCTCTAGGCAATGCTGGATGGGAATGAGACATGCCCCAGTGATAGCCTTTCCCTGGTGCTTCTTTCGCTTGAGCTAAAGGAGAGCCAATCATTACAGCGTCAGCACCAGCGGCGAATGCCTTGCATAAATCGCCACCGGTGCGAATACCTCCATCTGTTATCACTGTTACGTATTTATCACTTTCTTTGAGATATGTTTCTCTAGCAGCGGCACAATGCAGAGTAGCAGTTACCTGGGGAACTCCAACGCCGATGACTTCCCGGGTGGTACAGGCAGCTCCAGGCCCCACCCCAACTAGGATGCCATCAACTCCTGTTCTCATCAGTTCTAATGCGGCATTATAGCTGCAACAATTGCCTACTATGATAGGCAAGGACATTTGCTGGCATAGCTCAAGCAGGATAAGTCCTCGATAGCTCTTGGAGATGTGCCTAGCTGTGGTGACGGTAGATTGCACCACAAGTATATCCATACCGGCATCCTTGGCTATAGGAGCCAACCGTTTGGTGTTAGCTGGAGTTGTAGATGCAGCACAGATGGCACCTGCCTGTTTTATCGCTCCAATACGTTGGCTAATGAGCTTTTCCTTGACAGGCTCAGAGTAAATTTTTTGAAGCAGGGAAGTAACCTCTTTCTCAGGAGTTTGGGCAATTTGGTTTAAGACCTCATCGGGGTTCTCGTACCTTGTCTGTATACCCTCTAAATTAAGAACAGCTAGCCCGCCAAGCTTGTTGAATTTAATAGCAAAGGTGGGGTCAACAATAGCATCCATAGCTGAGGCTAGGATGGGGATGGACAATGTATAATTTTTTACGGTAAAGTCTATGTTAGTTTGGTCGGGATTAATGGTTACATCTCCGGGGACAAGCGCAACTTCATCAAATCCATAAGCACGCTCCAACTCTTTGAATTTAGGGTGAGGCATTTTTCTTCACTTGGTAAAGGTTGCCAAAAACTATACAAGCATGGCGGTCTAAAGTCAAGGAAATTTGTAGATAAAATTATAGCTATTAGGTATAATTTTGGGTCATGCCTGTTCTTTATGTCATTGCTACTCCTATTGGCAATCTGGAAGATATTTCCCTGCGTGCCTTACGCCTTTTACAGGAGGTGAAACTTATTGCTGCTGAAGATACACGCACTACGCGCCACTTGCTTAATGCCCATAATATAAAAACTCCGTTGACCAGTTATCATGAGCATAGTAAAAGAGCTAAACTTGATTATTTGCTGAATTTTCTCGAGAAAGAAGACCTAGCTCTAGTTTCGGAAGCTGGCATGCCAGGGCTAAGTGACCCTGGCTACGAACTTATCACTGCCGCCATTGAGCGTGGGATTTCTGTGGTACCGATTCCTGGTGCTTCAGCGGTGATTACCGCCTTAGTGGTTTCCGGTTTGCCGACCGACCAATTCCTTTACCTTGGGTTTTTGCCCCGCCGTAAGGGGCAAAGGCAGCGCCTTCTCAGCTCAATAGTCGATGAACCAAGAACTATAGTGGCTTTCGAGACACCCCATCGCCTTAAGGAGGCATTGAGTGATATGGAAGACATTCTAGGAAATAGAAGGCTATCTGTATGCCGTGAGCTCACCAAAGTTCACGAAGAGATTTTCCGGGGCAGAGTGAGCCAAGCTAGGGAGCATTTCGCCGAACCAAGAGGGGAGTTTACTCTCGTTATTGAAGGTAGGACCCGAGCTTGGTTGAAATTTCAGGAAAGGAGCTAAAATGCGCCGTGGTTGTATTGCTACAGGAAAGGTGGAATGTGATGGTTGTCATCGTCCTATTAAATATGGAGAACGCTATCTTTCAATCAACGGGGAAGGAGATGAAAAGCAATGTCTTTGTATTGATTGCTGCCTGAGCCGTGGTTATATCTCATACAGAACGGAGAAAGGCAAGCAAGTAATCACCTTTCTCCCCAAGGAATAAACGCTGGCAATCGTCATTTGAGGGCCCCGGCTCATGGCAATGACACGAGGCAATTAATGATTTACAATAGGCTGACTTTTGGGGGGAAGAATTTGAGTGAGCGCATTTTTATCGGTGTTGCCTGGCCTTATGCCAATGGTCCGCTACATTTAGGACATATCGCTGGTGCTTATCTGCCAGCCGATATTTTTGCCCGTTATCATCGTCTTAAGGGCAATAAGGTGCTGATGGTTTCCGGTAGCGATCAGCATGGAGCGCCGATTACAATTCGTGCTGAACAAGAATCTACCACGCCACAAGAAGTAGTGGACAAGTATCATCAGCAATTTGTCGATTGCTGGAAAAAATTAGGCATCTCTTTCGATTTATTTACCACCACTGGCACTCCAAATCACACTCAAGTTACTCATGATATATTCCTCACTTTGCTCAACAAGGATTATGTCTACAAGGATAAGATGATTCAAGCTTATTGCCCTAAGTGCCAGAGGTTCCTTCCCGACCGCTATCTGGAAGGTACTTGTCCTCACTGTGGCTTCACTAAAGCAAGAGGTGATGAATGTGATGAGTGCGGTAAGCCTTTGAATCCAGGGGAGCTTAAAGATCTTCGCTGTTACCTTTGTTCTACTCCGCCTCGCTTCGAGTCTTCGGAGCATTTCTTTTTGCGCCTTTCTTCTTTTCAGAACAAGTTGACTGACTGGACAAAAGAGCAGACTCATTGGCGGCGTAATGTGCTTGGCACCACGTGGAAATTTCTGGATGAAGGATTAAAGGACAGGGCGGTTACCCGCGATTTGGATTGGGGAGTAATTGTGCCGCAATCAGGCTTTGAGCGTAAACGTATTTATGTATGGTTTGAGGCAGTCATTGGTTATTTATCGGCAAGCAAGGAATGGGCAAAATTGCAGGGAGACGATACCGCCTGGCAAGCTTTCTGGCAAGACGATGCTAAGAGTTTTTATTTCATTGGCAAGGATAATATCTTTTTCCATACCCTTGTTTGGCCGGCGATGTTGATGGGTTATGGTAGTCTGAATCTTCCTTATGATGTTCCAGCTAACGAATTTTTGACTATCGAAGGCAGGAAGCTTTCTACTAGCCGTGGTTGGGCAATCTGGCTGCATGATTACCTGGAACGATATGAGCCAGATCCCCTGAGGTATACTTTGGCAGTGAATATGCCTGAGACCGGGGACAGCGATTTTTCCTGGCGTGAATTCCTTCGTCGTAATAACAATGAGTTGGTAGCCACCTATGGTAATTTAGCTCATCGCGTTCTCACCTTTGCTTATCGCAATTTCAATGGAGCCGTGCCTGCACCTGGTGAACTGGATGAACACAGCCAGAGCTTGCTTCATGGAGCTGAAGTTACGCTAGACAGTGTGGATAAGTTGCTTTATCGCTGTGAGTTTAAAGGGGCGGTTAAAGAGGCTATGTCGCTAGCCCAGGAAGCTAATCGTTATCTTGACGAACAAGCTCCCTGGAAGACAATCAAAACGGAACGAGAGACTTCGGCTAAATCCGTCTATACAGTCCTCTCTGTGCTGGCAGCATTGAAAACTGTTTTCTATCCCTTCCTCCCCTTCAGTTCCGAAAGGCTTCATTCCTCCCTTGGATTTGATGGTAGTGTGAAGGAAGCAGGTTGGAAAGTTCAGTTTTTACCCCCGGGGCAGAAACTTCGCCAGCCCCAACCGCTATTTGTCAAGCTAGATGAAGATATTGTCGTCGAAGAAAGTAGCCGGCTTGGCTCCCCGAAAGAAAATCAAAAATTTTGAACCTTGATTTGACCTTTGCTTTTTGATTTAGCTGGACGTTGGCTGTGGTGTTAAGCCCTCAAATATTTTATCGAGCTCAGGTTCATCCAGAGTTTCACGAGCTATAAGCTCTTCAGCTAGCAGTTTTAGTTTTTCTTGATTCTTGGTCAGAATTTTCTTGGCGGTATCGTAGGCCCGCTGGATAATATTATGCACTTCTTCATCGATTTCTTGGGCTATCTTATCGCTGTAATCCTTCTGTTCGCTTATCTCACGACCGAGAAAGACGAGTTCCTGCCTTTGACCAAAGGTTCGCGGGCCCAATTTCTCACTCATGCCATACTCGGTGACCATTTTTCTAGCTAGCTTAGTTGCTTGCTCTAAGTCGTTTTGGGCACCGGTAGTCATTTCCCCGAAGTTAATTTCTTCGGCAACGCGTCCGCCCAAGCTCACTGCCAATCTATCATCAAACTGAGCCTTAGTCCATAAATGGCGGTCTTCGGACGGCAGGAAGCGTGTCCAGCCCCCCAACACCCCTCGGGCGACAATAGAAATCTTATGCACAGGGTCAGCATTAGGCAACATCCTGGCAGTCAAGGCATGGCCACTTTCGTGGTAAGCAATTATTTCCTTTTCTTTGGGACTTATTACACGGCTTTTCTTTTCCGGTCCAGCTATAGTGCGGTCGGCAGCATCCTCCAGCTCCTTCAATGTGATATCTTGACGGTTGCGCCGGGCAGCCAGGATGGCTGCTTCATTGATTAAGTTAGCTAAGTCAGCGCCACTGAATCCCGGCGTTTCCTTGGCTACCGTTTCGAGGTTAACTCCTTTGGCCAGCGGCTTGCCCTTGGCATGTACCTCTAGAATAGCCTTGCGGCCTTTCATATCGGGTAGATCGATGACAATGTGACGGTCAAAACGACCGGGGCGCAGAAGGGCTGGGTCGAGGATGTCGGGGCGATTGGTGGCGGCTATGACAATGATGTTGGTATTGGTATCGAAGCCATCCATCTCAGCCAGAATTTGATTCAAGGTCTGCTCCCTTTCGTCGTGTCCTCCACCTAAACCAGCACCACGGTGTCGGCCTACGGCATCGATTTCATCAACAAATAGGAGGCATGGTGCATTACGCTTGGCCTGGTCAAACAGGTCTCTGACTCTGGCGGCACCGACGCCCACAAACATCTCCACGAATTCACTGCCACTAATAGAGTAAAATGGTACCTTAGCTTCTCCAGCTATAGCTTTGGCTAATAAAGTCTTACCTGTCCCCGGTGGCCCTACCAAGAGCACTCCTCGAGGTATGCGTCCACCTAGCGTCTGGAATTTCTGGGGGGACTTGAGGAATTCCACTATTTCCTGGACCTCTTCTTTTGCCTCGTCTGTTCCAGCAACATCAGCGAAAGTTACATCAGGTCTCTTGTCAAGGGTTAATCGGGCACGGCTTTTGCTGAAATTAAATGCTTGTGTGCCAGCGCCACGGGCGGCACGGAAGAATAAGAAGTAAAATAATGCCCCAAGCAGCACAATGGGTAAAATGACTGTTAGCGCTATCGTTCCCCAATCAAAGCCACTAGGTTCAACGACGAACTCTATTCCTTCCCCTTCTACCCCCAAGACTACCCCTTCATCTTCGAGAAAGTTGACCAGATCATAGGTAGTACCGTCAAAATGCGTTGTAATTATGACTTGGTTATCTTTTAATGGGCCCTCTAAGCCTTCGACCGTATCGCCTTTTTGCCTAATTGTATCAATTTGCCCTTGTTTGGCTGCCTCGGTAAACTCAGGCAGACTTACATCCTTAGGCCCCTCACTGGGCATGAAGGCAAATACCAGAGCTAATACCACCGCTAAAATCAGCAGGTAAAAAAAACCGCTGCGCCACCATTTTGTTTGCATATCTTTATCCTCGGCTTAATTATAGCAGATATATTTTAAACTGAAAAATTTCATTCGCAAATTTACAAGTTGAGTAGTCCTGCAGGATAGTTCTGATGGCGGGTACATTATTTTCAAAATATACATGGCAAGATAGTCCTTGGTCAAATGTTGCCCTAAGTGGTATAATATGGAAGGAGGTTAGTGCCTTTCTGGAAGCGGAGGAAATAGCGCGCCTGGCTACCGAACTTGCTTCTGAGAAGCAAGCAAGGGATGTCGCTATGCTGGACGTTAGAGCCCTGTGCTCTTTCGCTGATTATTTTGTTATTTGTACTGGAGATACCAAGCGGCATATTGAAGCTATCCGGCAGGGTATTGATGAAGTATTGAAAACTAAAGGCGTCGTACCTCATCATAATGAAGGGACTCCTGACTCAGGTTGGATGCTTGGTGATTTTGGTTCGGTTATTGTTCATATATTTGCCCCTTTAGAGCGGGATTATTATCAACTGGATAGATTATGGGACAAGGCAACTCCCGTGGTGAGAATTCAATAGATCCACGTATCTAGCTCCCGGTCATAGTTGAAAATTTCCTCTACTGAGAAGAATAAATCTATTTCCTTCGAGGCATTTTCCAGTGAATCAGAACCATGTACTAAGTTATGTCCAATATCAATGCCAAAATCGCCTCTGATAGTGCCCCTGTGGGCTTTGGCAGGGTCAGTTTCTCCCATCATTTGCCGTACTATTTCCACGGCATTTTTACCTTGGAAGACAATGGCGATGACTGGGCTAGAGGTAATAAAATTTACCAAATCATCGAAGAAAGCTTTTCCTTTATGAACGGCATAGTGGCGTTGGGCCAAATTTTTATCCATATGCAACATTTTCATAGCTACGATTTTAAGCCCCTTCTTTTCCAGGCGAGAAATGATTTCCCCGGCCAACCCCCGTTGTATGGCATCAGGTTTGATGAGGACTAAACTTCTCTCCATGATTTAAATCTCCTTCCTACTTATCCTGGCTCCTGTCTAAAACCCTCGTGAGCAGGGTAATCAAATCCACTTCTTCTAAAGAGTCAACTACTTTGTCAGCTTCCTCGAGCTTTTGTCGGGGGTGTGTATTGGCTATGGCCAGGCATTTCATCCCCGAGGTTTTGGCTGCTTTGACTCTCAGGGGGGAATCTTCAATTACCATACAATCGTTAGGTGTCACTTCCAGTTTCCTGGCGGCCAAAAGATATATCTGGGGGCCAGGTTTGCTTTCGGATACTTCCTGACCAAAAACAATACAATCAAAAATTCCTTCCAAATTAAGCTCACCAAGAACCAAGTCTATGTTTTCCTTGGGCGCTGAAGAAACCAAGCCTAGTTTGAAATTCCCCTTCTTTATGGCATTCAGCAGACTTACTGCCCCAGGAAATGGCTTTATGCTTCCCGTTGCCTTTCGTCGAAAATTTTCTTCTTTCTCCTGCACCATGATTTTGACATCTCTCTCAGAGAGTTCCCTGCCCATAATGCTGCCGATTATGAAGTCGTTTCTGGTGCCAAAGAGCTTGGTAAAATCTTCTTTGGTTAATTTTATCCCCCATTTAGCAAAGGTCTCCTGCCAGGCAGCAAGGTGGAGCGAACGAGAATCGGCAATAACTCCGTCCATGTCCCAGAGGATTGTCTTTTTGGATTGTCTCCAGACGTAAAATAAGAAATCGCCATCGACTAGTACTGTATTATCCTTGAGAGTAAGCACTCCTTTAGTTTCCACTAGCCGTTTTGTCAGTTTAGTGACCCAGGCAGAGGCCTGGATTGGCTCATTGATGGGCGCTACCTGTTTAAATCTTATCTCGCTCTTGGCAGTAACGCCAAACTCAATCCCATGGCAAAGCATGGCATAAGCAGTTACTTCATCAAGGAGGGTGTAGAGGATACCGCCGTGAACCACATCATTCCAGCCTTGATGAAACTTCCCGGGGGTGAACTCTGCGGTGACCTTCTCACCATCGTGAACAGGTTTCAACTTTAGCCCTATAGGGTTCTCCTGGCTACAGGCAAAACAAAGCCTTGCTGTGTACTCAGCATCTAATCTGGGAATTTCCATTTCCTTGTATCACTTTCTCAACTCGGAGTGACAAACGGGGCGTTTTATACCTGGCCTTGGTTATATGAGGAGGACGAAGGTATAATGGCTGTAGGGTAACCGGGTCATCTTGTTCTCCTCTGCTCAATTTTCGCCAACCTAATATAGCCAGAGAGCTAGCTCGAGATGGGCCATTACTTTGGGAAATTATAGCTTGCTTGCCTAGGTTCTGCTGTATTTCGCTTATCATGTCAGGAGGGATTTCACCACAAAAAAGCGTTTTTTGCTTAATTCGACGGCACAAAGCTTTGACTGTGGTTAGATTTTCTGCCTCCAGACATTGCCATTCATTATCTTTTTGCCGATAAAGAGCAGTGGCTATTTCCTCGCGACCAGCCTTGTGAATGGGGCGCAGAGGCAGCCCAGTAAATGCAAAGTGATAGGCTTCAGCTTCTAATGTGTTTACACCAAGCAAAGGAATATTTAAGGCCGAAGCTAGCCCTTTAGCAGTGCTTATGCCTACTCGAAGACCATTAAAGCTTCCCGGACCTTTAGCTACAATGCTAGCCTCTATAGAGGCTAGCTCCACCCTAGCTTGTTGTAACAAGCAAACTAAATTCGGCAACAGTTCTATTGTATGGTTTCGTGCTGTTTGCCAACTTAGCGAAGCCAATACCTTGCCTTTGTGAGATAAAGCAACACTGGCAGTACTGGACGAAGTATCTATAGCTAATTCCATATCAGAAATCTAATTTCTAAACTCCAGACAACCCTCTCAAAAAGCAAAAATGAAATTGCAAAATGACGAGGCAAAAATTAAAAAGTTTTGCATTTTGAGTTGTCATTTTGATTTTTAAATTTCTGTTTCTGTATTGTCTAGCATTTCGAATTCAGAGCCACAATTCCCTCTCTTTTTCTAGTTGTCCTATTAGTTCATAGTAGCGCTCGCCTTTAGGTTTCAGGCAAATAGACCGCCCCGTCTCGGAGGCCGGAATATAGTGTATTGTGATAAGCAAATTTTCCCGGGGTACTACCTGCAGCCCCTTCTCCGCCCATTCAACCACACAGACCCCATCATCGTAAAAATACTCCTCCAGCCCCAGGTCAGCAATTTCCTCAATATGATCCAAGCGATAGAAATCAATGTGGTATAAGGGAAGTCGTCCATGATACTCCCTAAGGATGACGAAAGAGGGACTGAAGGCATATTCTTTTACACCCAGCCCGCGAGCGATGCCTTGGACAAGGCAAGTTTTACCTGTTCCCAACTCACCTACGAGAAGGAAAACATCAGCTCTTTGAGCTATTTCCCCCAGGTAGCTTCCCAAGAGCTGAGTTTGTTCAGGACTATGCGAATTTAACTTCAGGGACTCCATTCTTAAAGTGTTCCCAGCCCCCTTTTTTGTAAGGGATGATATTTCCTTTGCCATCCACTACAGTCACTCGTGTTGGTAATTTTTCTTCTGTTATGTCACCGATTACAGTCACCGGGCAGTTCAGGGCTTGCTTAGCCCGGGCAATAGTGGCCTCATCAGCGGTAAAAAGAAGCTCATAATCCTCTCCACCACATAAAGCCAGCTCTTGATGGTTAGGGAAATTTGCTGTGACCACAGGGTGTACTGGCACTTGTTCTATCTTTACCTCGGCGTTGACTTTGCTGGATTCACATATATGGGCAAGGTCAGCAACAAGCCCATCACTTATATCTATAGCGGTCTTAACCCCTTGTTCGACTAAGATTTGCCCTTCTTTTATTTTTGGCATGGGCCTAAAGTGAGCTTGTCTCAGAATATTGCTTATTTCGGGATCTGAGATGGTTTTCCTCTTGAACATTTCCAGGCCGGCTGCCGATAATCCGAGGTATCCTGTGACAGCTATTTGCTCCCCAGAAGAAGCTGTTGACCTCTTAAGTATAGCTTTGCCTTTGGAGCAGCCTATGATTGTTACGGTGATAACTACATTGGGAGCGCTAGCTACATTACCTCCAACTATAGCCACTCCAAATTCCCTGGCCAAATGCATCATGCTGTTAGTAAATTTGGAGATGTCTTCTACCTCCAGTTCACCAGGCAGTGCCAGAGAAAGCAAAGCGTACTTGGGAATACCACCCATGGCAGCTATATCGCTTAGATTTACAGCCAGTGCTTTCCAGCCCAATTCCTCCCAGTTAATGATGTCCAGGTTAAAGTGTATATCCTGGACTAGAGTATCTGTAGTAGCTAACTGGACGTGATTGTCACTTTGCCAAGCAGCAGCGTCATCACCAATGCCCACTAGAACTTCTTGCCACGGAGTACGTCCAGAATTTTCGTATCTAGCACCGCTGCTGCGTATGAGGTTAATCAGGCCAAATTCTCCCAACTCAGATAGTTTCATTGGTGGAATTATAACACTGGCTTTATTTAACATTCTAGCTGGTAGATATAATAGGTGGCTAAAACATAAGTCTTGTGCGGAGGCTGAGATACATGGGTAACACTCATGGTATGTTTAGTGGTAATAACTTACCGTGAGGAGTTACCAGGATGAGAAAGCCAGCCAGCTTCTACTTCTTTAAAAGAAAACCCGTTGTCCAAAA
>Ga0307432_1001258_pt1 | contig 15768 bp, 16 predicted proteins | sample SalMarWE160150MG_FD_202158 | JGI IMG/M metagenome (GOLD analysis project Ga0307432, IMG submission 202158) | Salt marsh sediment microbial communities from the Plum Island Ecosystem LTER, Massachusetts, United States - WE1603-150 | ecosystem: Environmental > Aquatic > Marine > Intertidal zone >...
AAATAAGGACAATTATACTTATTCACACAAACAATAAGCTATAATAAAACAAGGGGTAGGTCTACCCGAAATCAGGGGAAATTTTTTCACCAAAGAAAACTACCCCCAAAAGGTTGACACAGACAAAAATAAGTAAATATTGCAAGTAATATAAAAAGTGATATAATTATATATTATTTTGGTTTTTACTAAAGAGTTTTTTTGCCCAAAGTTTTTAATAAAAAAAGAAGGATTTTTAAAATAAGTGTAGTATTTATAAAATAGTGTGAAGTTTTTGTTGATATCCACGTAAAAAACAAATATAAAATAAAATTAAATATTGTAACCTGTATGAAGGTAACAGGAGAGACCTTTTCTTTTATTTTAAAAAGAAAAGGAGCCGAAGAGGTAAGATGTCATAAACATCGAAACTTTCAGGCAAAAGAACCGTTACCTGACAGAAATCTGGAGTTGTAAAACGGGGACATTCTTCTTTTATGTCCCCGCATTTCATGCCAGGGAAAAAGTAAAGTGCGTCCCCGTTTTACAAAAATAGTATTTTGTTGTTTAAATTTCTTACTCTTTTTGTTCGACGGGGCAATTCCTAAGCTTAAGGAAAACCCAGACAGAATTTACTTATAAAGAACAATTTCCTAATTTCTTTGGAAGAATCTTTCAGGTAAAAAAGACAGAGTAGGAGAGTAATATTATTATTTTCTTGCTCTGTCTTTTTTATTTATATTGTTGACAAATTACTTTATAAACATAAATCTATACTAAAAAAATATAACAATAAAATAAATATCTTTTTTGTGAACTTGTGAAGTCTGACCCAAAAATATCTTTTTAGAAGAAAAGAGAATAGAGATAATAAAAGAATATATAAAATCCGTAAGGATTAAGGATGCAAATAGCTACTAAAAAAAATGTACACAGAATTAGAAAAACGGTATTAAAGATAAAAAAGGGATTTTAATTTAACGGAAACTTCCTACCTGTAAGGGTGGAGATAGAAGCGAGGAGAGCAATTTTCGGTATCTTCCGTTCGTATTTTAATTAAAAAAATGAAACTAAGAAAATCAGCCCATACAGCATACAAAACCTAATAAGGCCTCTTAAGTACCAGCAAATTTTAACCAAGTATGAGAAAAGTAAACTTATCAAAATTCTAGAAAATATGGTTGAAACTCGAAATTAATACAATTTGTTATAATTAGTTTATTGAAATGTTAGAAAGGATAAGAAAAAATGACAGAAATCATTATTTTACATACTGAATTAGAAAAATTTGATGGCCCAAAATCAGGTTTTAGTCTTTTAATAAAGAGTGATGATAAAAAAATACTTTTTGATGTATCATTTTTGGATGATATTCAGAAAAATACCCAAAAAGCTAATATACCCCTCAAAGATATTGATTATCTTGTATTAAGTCATGGTCATAGAGATCATGTTGATGGTCTTCGATTTATTAATTATTCTGAGATAAAGCATTTATTGGCTCATCCGGATTGTTTTCAAAAAAAATATCATCCCCCCTTTACTAATTATATAGGATGTCCATTGGTTTTGGATTATTTAAAAGCAAAAACAGATGTTGTTCTATCAAAAGAACCATTCTGGATTAAAAAAAACAAAATAGTTTTTTTAGGAGAAATTCCAAGGAAATTTAAATTTGAATCAAAAAAAAACCCAATTGGTTATTTAGAAAACGGGGAAGGAGATTATGTTTTAGATGATTCTGCAATTGCTATTAAATCAGAAAAGGGAATTATCCTTTTAACCGGATGTTCCCATTCAGGAATTTGTAATATTATTGAATATGCAAAATATATATGTAAACAAAATACTATTTATGTACTATTAGGAGGTTTTCATTTATTTGATAAAGATATAATAAATAAAACGATTGAATTCATTAAGAAAGAAAATATTATGTACATCCATCCTGGTCATTGTCTTAATGAATATGCTTTTTCTGAGTTTGAAAAAATTGGAGGGGAAAGGATACATACACTTCAAAAATATATTTTTTAACTTGAGAATTCCCTGTGGCTTACCACAGGGTAGATTCTGAAGCATTATGATTATATGAATAAAGGAGAAGTTCAAAAAGGGCATCATCATGTTTGGCAGATATATTACCACATAGTATTTCCGTTGAAATATCGCAAGGCATTACTTGACAAGAGGGAACTGGTCAAAAGGGGAAAATTATATACAAAAACAAGGCAAACCGAAGAAAGATTTGAGACAGATAAGGCTGTTCTTATTTTTGATACCCTGCAGCTTGTCGCAGGGCCATTGACTAATTAGGGAGTACCGAGTATGTACCCAGAACAAATTAAGGATAAATCTCACGGAGAAATCCATAGAGTTTTGTGAACTGCCGTATTGCGAACGGTACGTATGGTGATCTGAGGGGGCAAGATAGATGATTTAGTTATCTACCCGCTACTTATTTAATAACTATTATTACTTTAAAATAGTAAAAATGGAAGGTGGTTATTGTTTTGAAAAAAGGATGGTATTTAATCAATGTTGGAGAGAAAATTCATAATATTCAGGGTATTTTGTTATTCTCAATCTTATTAAGTATTACAATGTTGGAATTTATCCAAGTAATTCTTCGTTACGTTTTTCATTCATCTTTATTGGGCATAGAAGAAATACTTCTTTTCCCGGCTATATGGTTGTATTTCCTTGGAAGTGCTAATGCTTCCTTAGAACGGAATCAACTTAAAGCTCCAGTAATTGATTTATATTTAAAATCACCTAAAATGGTTAAAATATTTAGAATTATAATGTCCGTAACTTCTTTTATTATTAATTGTTGGTTAACTTATTGGGCATATCAATATTTTCAGTATTCAGTTCGTGTTCATAAATTAAGTGCAAGTTTATATATCCCATTGGTTTTTGCTGAGTCTGCAGTTTTTATAGGTTTTTTATTGATGAGCATTTATATTTTCTTTGAGATTATATACTACATAAAAAGACCCATAAATAAATTTCAAAAAAATAAAAGTAAGTAATAAATTAAAGCACAAAGGAGAAATTATGACAACAATAATCACTTTAGATTTACTAATTCTTATTGTATTGCTCACATTGGGAGTCCCTATCTATCTTTGTTTTGCTGGTTCTTTATTTTTTATGACACTTTTTGCCGATGTTTCCATAAAAGCTCTTTTATTGTGGGGTTTTAATCAATTGATAAATCCTATGTTATTAGCTTTACCTCTTTTTGTTCTCGCAGGTGCCTTAATGAGTGAGAGTGGAATTGCTAAATATTTGCTTGATTTTGTAAATGAATTTACTGGTAGGATAAAAGGTGGATTAGGTATAGTTGCTGTTATAAGCTGTGCTATTATAGGTGCCATTTCTGGTAGTGGTTTAACGGGTATAGCATCAACAGGGCCGATATTGATTCCTCGTATGGTTAAAGAAAAATATCCACGAGGGTATTCTACTGCAATAGTTACCTGTTCCTCACTACTTGGCTTATTGATTCCTCCGAGCGGTATTATGATAATTTATGGTTGGGTAACCGGAACTTCCATACTTGCATGTTTTCTTGCCACAGTAGGGCCAGGACTTCTTATAGTCTTATCTTTTTCGATTATTAATCTAATTTGTGTTCGTAAAATGCCTTTAACTATTAAGCCTCCAATAAGTATTAAAGAAAGAAGGAAAAAAATATTAACTAGTACTTGGCAAGCAATTCCCGCTTTATTAATGCCAATTATTATTTTAGGAGGTATTTATGGGGGTATTTTTACTCCAACTGAAGCAGCAGCAGTAGCAGCAATTATTTCTTTACCTATAGGATTTCTTATATACCGTGGTTTAAAAATGAAAAATTTTTATAAAACTCTAAAAGACTCAGCAACTTCAGTTTCGACAATAATGATAATGATTATGCTTGCTTTAATGCTAGGTCAAACTTTTGTTGTACTTCAACTTCCTCAAATCTTAATTAATTTTTTGTTTGGGGTTACAACAAATAAATATTTGCTTTTAATTATGATTAATATACTTCTTTTTATCATTGGAATGTTGGTAAACGATGTAACCGGAATAGTTATAGCGGCCCCATTATTGCTTCCTCTTGTAAGGGAATTAGGTATTAGTTCGGTTCATTTTTCGGCTATAATGGGTACATGTATGGCAATGGGCGGTGTAACACCTCCTTATGCTAGCATACTTTATTTAGGGATGCGTGTTGGTAAAGCAGAATTTATTGAAACATTAAAACCAACTTTAATGTTTATTATTTTTGGTTATGTTCCAGTTGTATTTCTAACTACATTTTGGCCTGAATTATCATTGTTTTTACCACGTTTATTAGGATTTGCCCCATAAACATTTTAAATAATTTCTCTATTTATTAGAAATTAGATCAAAATTAAGGTTTATCTAAGAAGGTTAAATGATTATGAAAAGTGTGAGAGTATCAGTTTTGGGTGGTGGAAATGGTGGTCAAACACTTAGCGCACACTTAGCGATTAAGGGTTGCGAAGTTAATTTGTTTGAGCATCCAAAGTTTAAAGAGAATATTAAAAAGGTAATTAAGAAAGGAGGTATTGAACTTACTGGAGCACTAGGAGGAATTGGGAAAATTTCTGTTGCTACAACCAATATAGAAGAGGCGATAAAAGGTACTTCAGTCATATTTGTTGTCGCACCCTCTTTTGCACAACAGGAATTGATAAAATTAGCCTTACCTTATCTTGAAAATAAACAAATTATATTTTTAATTCCTGGTAACTTTGGGTCGTTTGAAATAAAAAAAATGTTAAGAGATGCAGGCATAAAAAAGAATATAAAAGTTGCTGAAACAAATTCTCTTCCCTATGCTTGTAGAAAAATCGAATCGGGGAAAATTGATGTATGGGGAGTTAAATCTCATATATCAATTGCTGCACTTCCTGCGTTAGATAGCCAATATGTTATAAAAATATTAAAGAATATTTTTCCTATATCTCTTAATTTTGCAAAGAATGTATTAGAAATAGGCTTTTCAAATCCAAACATGATAATACATAGTCCCACAATGATTCTGAATGCGGGACGCATAGAATCTACTAAGGGTAATTTTATGTTTTATCATGATGGAATGACGGAATCAGTATGTAGGATAATGGAAGTAATGGATGAGGAAAGAATAAAAATTGGGATAAAATTAGGTCTTAATTTAATATCTATTTTTAAATATTCTAAAGAAACTTACGGTTTTAAAGGAGAAAATTTATATGAGGTCCTATCTGGTAGCTCAATTCATAGTAGACATGGTCCAGATGCTCCGAGCAGTCTTGCTCACAGATACATCACTGAAGATGTTCCTTATTTATTAGTCCCGGTGGCTTCTTTTGCAAGATTATTAGGTATCAAGATTCCAATAATTGAATGTATTATAAAATTGGCATCATCTATAAATAATAAAGATTATTTTAAAACTGGGAGAAATCTTGAAACTTTAGGTTTATCGGAAATGAAGATAGAAGAAATATTAACCTATATTTCATAATGATTCAGTGGTTCTAAGTAAAAACATATAAAAGATAATGTAATTTAAATAATTTAATAATAACGGGGGAAAGAAAAATGGACACAGTATTGCTTAGTAAGTCAGATATTAAAAAGCTAATAACAGAAAAAGAGATAGTAGAAATAGTGGATAAAACATATAAAGGATTTGGCGATAATAAAGTTATCAATCCTACAAAACTTAATTTAGATCTTGGAGAAAATGCGAAATGGCCTCCTTATAGAGGTTCATTAAATGCTATGCCTGCCTATGTCGGTTGGCTTGATTCTGCAGGAATAAAATGGGCTGGTGGTTTCCTTGATAATCCAAAAAAAGGCTTGCCTTTTATTCATGCAATGATTTTGTTAATTAATCCGAGAACTGGTCAATTTAATGTAGTAATGGATGGTACTGAAATTACTAGTCTACGTACTGGGGCACAGGCAGCTGTGGCGCTAAAGTATCTTTATAATAAAAAGTCAATAAGGATTGGCTTGTATGGTGTTGGAATACAAGGTCATCACCAAATTAGGGCAGTATCTCAACTTTTTAATATAGAAGAGTTAAAAATTTATGATCTCAAGAGGGAAAAATCTGAGAAATTTGTTGATGACATGAAAGATAAAATTAATGGAAACATTATCATCGCTGATTCTCCTGAAAAAGCTGCAGATGCTGAGGTGTTGATTTCAGTTACTACATCTAGAGATAAGTTTATAGAGAATTCTTGGGTCAAACCTGGAACAATATTGCTTGCACTGGGCTCATATCAGGAATGTGATGATAATTTTATTCTTAGTGCTGATAAAATCATAGTGGATCATATTGGCCAATGTTTACACCGTGGAGCGTTGAAAGAACTTAGTGAAAGAGGAGAAATATCCGAAAGGGATATTTACGCGACAATAGGGGAAATTGCTGCTGGCAAGAAAAAAGGTCGTACCTCAGATAAAGAACGTCTACTCTGCGTACCAATTGGCACAGGTGCAATGGATGTAGCTGTGGCAACTGTGGTGTATAAACGAGCACTTGAGAAGGGACTTGGGGAGAAATTTAACTTTATTCAATAAAATATTTAAAATTTACTCAGATAATTAAAGTATTTCTCTTTTTTTGTGTCTTTCCCTATTTATTTTATTTAGATAAATTAAAAAGGAAGGTGGTGGAGCTTATAGAAATAATAAATAGGTTGAAGGTTTAAAAATTAGAATATTAAAAATTAGGAGGAAGAAAAAGTGAAAAAATTATTAAATGTATTGGTTATAGTAATAATAGTGATATCTTTATTTAGTATTTTTGTAAATGCAGCAAAGGCAACCAATTATCAATGGAAAATACAACATCTTAGACCCATAGGAACAGCTATTGATAAAGATGTGAATTGGCTGGTTGATGAAATAAAAGAAAGATCAAATGGTCGTATTAATATTACAATTTATCCTGCTTCACAATTAGGTGATTATGGAGTAGTTCAAGAACGAGTTGGAATGGGTGATGTAGAGATGCAATTGGCGTGTTTAAGCCCGGCAATGAACAAAAAAATATTAATTATGGTTTTACCTTATATAGTGAGTAACTGGGAAGAAGCTCGTAAATTGTATGGAACAGGCAATGTCGTATCAAACATCCTTGCAGATTTACTAGAAGAACAGAATATTAAGTTAATATCTGAATGGCCTTTCTCTTTTGGTGGTATAGGTCTTAAAAAATTACCTCCAGAGCCCGCTGATCCTGATGTACCCAAAAAAATGAAACTAAGATCACCTCCAATAAGGTCATTTGAATTAGTGACAAAAGCTCTCGGTTATCAAGCAACAACAATACCTTTCTCAGATGCTTTTACTGCTCTACAAACAGGAATCGTGGATGGAATTATTGGATCAGGTCCAGAAGGTTATTATTCTATGTTTAGAGACGTTATAAACTATTATCTCGGAAGCAATGACAATTTTCAAGCTTGGTATTTTTACATGAATCTTGATCTTTGGAACTCGCTTTCCGAAGAAGATCAGCAACTTATTCAAAAACTAGGCTTGGAGTTAGAAGAGAAACGATTTGCTGTAGCTGAAGAGGATGAAAAATATAATTTGCAACGCCTAAGAGATTATGGTATAGAAGTTATAACATTTACAGATGAAGAACTGGGAAGATTTGCTAAAAAAGCTCGAGAGGATATTTGGCCTCTACTAAAGGAAGATATTGGTCAAGAATTAGTGAATGAGATTTTAGTTGAAACAAAGAATTTTTAATTAATATTTATGTTTACTAGATTATTAAGGGGTTAAAAAGATTTAAACTTTTTAGCCCCTTAATATAAATTTAAAAAATAATATATGAAGATAATGTACTTTTGTATATTAAAAAGAAAGGAGTATACAAATGTATAAAGTGACCATTGTTGGTTCAGGGGCTGCCGGAACAGCAATAGCTGGAGATTTAGCATTGAAAGATAATATTCAAGTAAATATATTTGAATTGGAAAAGTATCAGGATAATATTACATCATTTCAAGAATATGGCGGAATAGAAGTAACAGATAATTCAAAAACAACCGCAGGTAAAACAGGTTTTGCAAAACTGAATAAAGCCAGCACTAATCCTGATGAAGTTATTGGAGAAGCTGATGTTATTATGGTATCTGTTCCTGCTATGCATCATGAATATTTTTTTGAAACCATTTCTCCCTATTTAAAGGCTGGACAGATTGTTTTATTTAATACAGGTTACTGGGCTTGTCTCAGAATTTATAAAAAATATAAAGATATAATAAAATCTAAAGGGATTAAGATAGCAGAATCATTAATTATGCCTTATCTAAGTAAAAGATTCGAACCGAACAAAATAAGGATATATAATTTTAAACGAACTATACCAGTTGCTACTCTTCCTGGGGAAAATTCAGATGAAACAGTTAAGTTTTTAAAAAATTACTATACTCAATTTAAAGCAGTTCCGAATGTTCTTTATACTAACATTGTTTTTGGGGGTAATCCGAATGTACATGTTCAATTCTCTTTGCCAATTCTGGGGTATATGTTTGACAGGTTTAAAGGTTGTAAGTTCTATGGAGAAACTACCCTGCAGGGTTCCAGGTTAACTGAAGCATTTGATAGAGAAAAGGGGGAAATAGCTAAAAAATTGGGTATTAATAAAATTGAAACCACACCAGAAATGTTGGATAATACATATGGATATAAAGGCAAAACAGTTGGTGAGGCTTTACGAAAATCAGACCATTCTGAACGATACTCTTCCCGTGAAGCTATGGAACGGGTTTTAAATGAAGATATTTGCTATTCATTTATCCCTCTTGTGCGGCTAGGTGAACTGTTGGGAGCTTCTACCCCAGTTATAAAATCAATGGTTGAATTAGTTAGTGTTATGTTGGACAAGGATTACTGGGGGAAAGGGGTTACTCTGGAAAACATGGGCCTGGCCAATTTAAATAAAGAAGAAATACTTTCCTATATTAATAAAGGGGTAATTTAGAAATAAACTGATTTAGTCACAGCACATTTTCCCCATTTGTAAGTAAATATTGTTAGTTTTAAACCCTCTGTCATTGTTTTCGAAGAAAGCGCGGCAATCTCATTACTCCTTATGTCATTCCCATGAAAATGGGAATCCATCTTTCCCCTCTTTTCTAAAAATTTGAATTTTACATCTTGCGCCTTGCAACTATTTTTTAAAAAGAAGGATTTTATAAATCTTTTGTCGTAATAATATTAAGATATAGAAAAATTGAAAAGGACTAATTGTTTTGACCGTTGGTGGCGATTCAATAAGGTAAATATATATTCTTGAAATGTGACAAACGAAACGTCCCCCTGTCTTATTAGGGAAAATTATGGAGAATTATTTAATAAATACAAAGGGGCTGAATATATGTTCTATCTACGTATAATGATCAATTCCATTCTCTTGATCATGGTGCTTGCCGGCTGCGCTCAGTCACCGGAATCCTGCCCGCCACAACTCTTTGCCGATCTGTCCGGAGTCGACAGCTTAGCCGGTAATGACCAGCTTCCATTCCGCTTCCCTCTTGATAACGTCAGCTGTGATACATCGCCATCCTTCACAGAGTTTTGTTCACGCAGCAGTGGGACTGTATCTAAACATAAGTACCATGCGGCTGAAGATTTCCTACGGCCGGCCGGTACTCCGGTCTATGCTATGGCTGATGGTTCGATTAGTTTTTCGGGGCCGATGGGTGGATATGGATGGCTAATCATCATCGACCATCCTCAGGCAAATCTGTACTCATTGTATGGGCATCTCAGCCCCAGTCGCTGGCGTAAAAAACCGGGATTGGTGAAGAAGGGGGAGTTGATTGCCTATTTGGGTGATTCACATGAAAACGGCGGCAGTGCGGAGAATCCACTAGTGACTCATCTTCACCTTGGGGTACGCGCAGGTCAGCGGGCTGATTACTCCAGTATGGGGGAGTGGCGCTGGCAAGCCGGATGGATTAAGTACTGTCCCCCGGATCTGGGCTGGCTGAAGCCCTCGGCAATCATCACCAGCCAGGCAATCCCTGCTGGGGGGTTCCCGGATCCGGCGGCGGGATTTCTGGAAATGTGGTGGAATGAACTGGCGGCAGCCGGCATTTTAATTTGGGGCGGTGTGTTCATGCTCGTTTTTGCGATCAAAAAAGACAAAAACTTCTTGCTGGTCATATTTGGCGGTATATTATTCGCAGCCGGGGTTCTTTTTGCAACAAGGCAACGAGTAGTGGTGAGCTATACGGTCTTCGCAATGGCCGTTCTATTTTCGGCGGTTGGGATCTATAAAGTCATTCGCCGTTTCACCAAAACGCAGAGCAAACAATCATAGCAGCGCATTGCCGGAGAGGAGTGCGTCGCAGACAGCTCAATTCGGATATTGTACGTGCCGCCCAACCCGGGCAAGCAGCTGAAACTAAACGCGTGCAGCTCTTTGGATTATTGAAGTTAAAACAAGCGTTTGTTTCACCTTATGCCCAATCCGTTATGTGTTTAATACAAAAGGTAATATTGTGAAAAATAATGTTCTAATTGTTCTACTTTTATCATTGTTATTACGATCTAGTGTTTATGCGACTGAAAATCCACAAGAAACCAAAATTGATTCCACTTCTTAGACTTCTGCCATTCCCACTCCCTATATGTCATTATATGTCATTCCCGCGAAAGCGGGAATCTATCTTCTCTTTTCCATCTGAATATTATTCATTAACGACTAATACACTTCGCAAATATTTTTTAAAAAAAGAAGGATTTTTAAAAACCTTTGTCGTATTAGTATTAGGATGTAGAAAAATTGAAAAGGACTAATTCTTTTAACCGCTGGTGGCGATTCAATGAGGTATATATATTCTTGAAGTATGACAAACGAAACGTCCCCTTGTCTTTTCCAATGTGAAAACGAGATTACTTATATTTTAGATAATACCGCTGCCATTAGTAGTTTAAGTATTTGATATATTATATAAAATAAGGAATACGGGATTAATGGGACAATTACAATCTATAATTTTTTTGGTAATACTTTTACTGGCTATATTGGGCGACCTTTTAATCCCGATTATTATTGGCATCGAATACCCGGGTTATAATCATTTAATAGATACAATTAGCACCTTGGGAACCAACAAAAGCCCGGTACAGAAATTCCAATGTATAAATCTTATAGCCATTGGGATTTTATTTATTATATTTTCTATTGGGCAAGGTTTATCATTTACCCAAATAAAATGGTGTCATACATTATTTATTTTAGGCATTGTTCTATTTGGTGTAGGAACTATTTTGGCGGGAATTTTTCCAGAAGATCCAAAAGGTATTGCGGAAACAATTTCCGGTAAAATTCATGGTATTGCCTCAGGTATAGGTTTTATTTTTTTAATCCTCAATCCTCTTTGGGCTATTTGGATTACTGAATTTAAAGACTTAAGATATGTCAATATTATGTTGTTCGTTCTTGCTATTTTAACATTTATCCTCTTTGTGATATCAGAAAATATAAACAGTAGCATTTTAAAATATACAGGATTATTTCAAAGATTGAACTTGATCATCTTATATGGACATTTAATTCTTAATTATATATGGATTATGAGATGATTCAAATATCGCATTCCACGGAATATACAAGGGACAGACACCCATTTTCTTTTAAAATAGGCGAACTTTTCAAGATGGATTATTCAGCGGTTTCCCAAGCTGCAAAAAGATTTGAACAAAAAAGTAAAGTGAATGATAAGATAAAGGAAAGCTAGCAAAAGATGATAACGGTCTTAAAGGAAATATGAATGTCAAATATTGAGACCAGATCCCATTTTACTTCTCCTCATTTTCTTTTCTCTTTTAATTTTTTAAAATTAACAGCAACAACAGCAACATTTCCTTTTTTTTGTTTTTGTTATATTGTTATTGTTAGGGGTGAGAATTTACACCACCTTTATTTAAAGTTTGAACTACCCCTGGTGCAAAATTGACCACAAGCTCATTAACATCAGGATAAATTTGCACTACCCCTGGTGCAAAAATGACTATTCGACGTGGTTCAATTTTGGTAACTTATCAGATTTTGCTATTTGATAAAGATTAGTCTGATAATCTCCATTAGCAGACATTCGTTTATACATCTTTTCAATCAACCCATATTTAATTAATACTTCACGGTATTTTCTTATGGTATTCTTAGTAACTCCCATCCTTTTAGCTAAAGTACCCACAGATGGCCAGGCATGTTTTTTATGACCATAACAGTAGCTTAGTAACTGAAAATAGAGCATAGTTGGTCCGGTACCTATTATTTTTGTCCAATTATTTATAAAATCTTTATGAATAAGAGTAAACCCAGCATTTGAAAAACCTTTCTTATTCTCTTCCCTTTCTCTTCCCATATCTTTTTCCTTTCTATAATTATATTTTATGGATAATTTTAGGTATTGATTTGATTTTTCCTATGAATTAATAAATCCTTTTCTTCTTTTTTATCTTTCTCAAAAGAGGAAAGTTTAAATGTAGGATATTATCAAGAACAAATACAGATAATATATTACACTATAGTGTTTATAATTTCAACTATATTTTGAATAATTGTAGATTTGAAGGATTTTACTTGATTGGCTATAATATTAGTCGATGGCTTAATATATTAGCCAAAGGAGTCATCAAAAAGATGAAGAAAATTCTTTTTACGACAAATCCCTAAATAAAATATGTAGAGATGGAAAAAACTGACCCTACTTTTTATGCAGAAATAGAAAGGTGTATTGTTTTGTAAGATATCAAGGGAGACAAGGGGACAGGTTACTTGTCTCTCCCAGCTTGATCGTGCTAAAATACAGGGACAGTGAAGGCCTAAGAAGAAAGTTAATAAATAGGTGTCCCTATTATTCTCAAAACAAAGATTTTTAAATTTTAAACTGTTATAATAAAACTATGAGTAAATTAGTACCAAAAGATTTCCAAGTTCCAGAAGTGCTTGAAACAGACAGGCTTCGTTTGAGGATGCTTACTGTAAATGATGTTGTTAAAGATTATGACGCAGTAATGACCAGCATTGAACATTTACAAAAAACGAAGCCTTTCGGTCCAGATCATAAATGGCCAACAAAGGAGTTAACTTTCGAACAGGATTTAATCGACCTTGGTTGGCACCAAAAAGAGTTCCAAGGAAAAACATCATTTGCTTATACTGTTATGGGTTTAGATGAAAAAGAGTGTTTAGGTTGTATGTATATTTATCCATCTTCAAATTCTGAGTACGATGCCGAAATAGTCATGTGGGTCAGGCAAAGCGAAGTTGAAAATGGTTTGGATGAACATCTTTTTGGTGCTGTCAAACAATGGATAAAAGACAAGTGGCCATTTATAAAACCTGGTTATCCTGGCAGAGATGCTGATTGGAAAACTTGGAAATCTTTAAAATAAGGTTTTTGTTTTTGCCCTTTGATAAGGAATGATTCTTTTTTCGACTCAAGGGGACGTTGCACTTTCGCTCGTACCTCGTTCACCTTCGTCTAACACAGTATATGCGGTTCGAGCCTTGCAGGCTCTCACCCATATCCCGCTGCACATTGCAAGATGATAAAATATGGAAGCACCGGAACATCGCATATACAAAAACGTTATACGCAATAAGTCGCTTAAAATAAAAAGTTTATTAGGAAGATAATAACAGGGACAGACACCCATTTTTCTTGGACATCACTTCCGCGAAGCCATATCATCCTTCTTTCTCTTTTAATTTTTTTAGAATTAACATCAACAACAGCAAATTTTTTTACTATTTGTTGTTGTTGTATTGGTATTGTTATATTGGTATTGCTTAGTAGGTAATTTTTACCCTATGTTAAGAGTAAATTTTTCCTCTATATAGGGGAAAATATTACCTATTAGTGGAGTATTTTTAACTTCTTTTCTACCGAATTTCAAACGAAAGAAGATTATTTATAAAATAAGACCAAAGTCTCAGCATTTCCTTTTACTTATAACTTGCAACCCGTAACCTGAATATTTGACCGAGCGACTAACAGACAGATAAACTATATTTTCTTAAATTTTGCATCTCAAAACTATTTTTTATAGAAAGAAGGATTTTATAAACCTTTGTCGTATTAGAATTAGGGTGAAGAAAAATTAAAACAGGATCGAGCGGGGAGATAAAATATGGCATTGTAAGACCCCATTTATTTCAAGGAGAATAAAATGTCTACAGAGATTAAAACCATTAGTTTATTGCTACCTTATAAATTAGGTGGTGTGAACTGCTACCTCATAGAAACCGACACCGGCTATATCCTCATCGATACAGGGGGTTCAAATAAGCGCACCGACCTTGAAAAAGAACTTGAAAGTGCGGGCTGCCAGACTGGAAATCTTAAGCTCATTGTTTTAACCCATGGAGATTTTGACCATACCGGCAATGCCGCTTATCTCCGTAAAAAATTTGATACAAAAATTGCCATGCACAATGGCGATTCCGGAATGGTCGAACACGGAAACATGTTCTGTGACAGAAAAAAACCCTTTATTCTCATTAGAATGATTGTCCCTATCCTCTTCGGATTTAGCAAATCAGAAAGATTTAAACCCGATTTTTATATTAAGGATGGATACGATTTCACCGGATACGGATTCGATGCAAAAGTTCTTCATCTTCCAGGGCACTCAAAGGGTTCAATAGGAATCTTGACAACCGATGGCAACCTGTTTTGTGGTGATCTGCTTATAAATATGAACCAACCTACTCCCACTTCCCTGGTCGACGACTCAGAGAAATTGAATGTCAGTATCGAAAAACTGAAAAGTTTAAGAATAAATACAGTTTATCCTGGACATGGTAAGTCTTTTCCAATGAGTTCTTTCACTAAATGAATGTGACAGGGAACGGGTTGTATTAGCTTAATAATTCGGTAACTTTTTTTAATTCCTTTTGACCGCTGGTGGCGGTACAATAAAGTAAATATATATTCCTGAAGTGTGACAAAGAATCGTCCCCTGAAACATAAAAACTTATTCAAACAAAAATATCGTTTATCAAAAGTACACTGATATTATCGAATAACATGAAAAGAGGTAGTAGCCATGCAAGTAAAAAACCTATCTGATTTGGTAAAATATCAAGAAAATGCTGTTGTAAGCAGTGAGATATTAAAAAAAGACGCAGGAACAGTAACTGTATTTGCTTTTGATAAAGATCAAGGATTAAGCGAACATACCGTACCATTTGATGCTTTAGTCAATATAATTGACGGCCGGGCAGAAGTTTCAATATCGGGAAAGCTGTTTACTGTAAAGGAAGGCGAAATGATAGTTATGCCTGCAAATAAACCACATTCACTAAAAGCGATGGAGAAGTTCAAGATGCTTTTAGTAATGATTAAAAAATAGACGGAAAGATATCTGCGCTGTCCCTATTATTTCCTACTTCTTAGACTTTTGCCATTCCCACTCCCCTATATGCCGTTCCCGCGCAGGCGGGAATCTATCTTCTCTTTTCCATCTAAATACCATTCGCTAACAAATAATACACCCCGCAACTATTTTATTAAAAAAGAAGGATTTTTTAGAACCTTTGTCGTATTAGTATTAGGTAGGAGAAAATTGGAAAAAAATGAGGGGAAAGAGGAAAAGTGATATTTCAAGACCTGAACTTCCCATCTGAAAAATCAAGATAATTTTAAACTTTTTTATGCAACTTTCTTTAACTCTTTTCTAACAATATACTCTCTATCTTCGGTTAACATTCTATGAATTACTTTAATCATT
>Ga0307432_1001262_pt1 | contig 15750 bp, 13 predicted proteins | sample SalMarWE160150MG_FD_202158 | JGI IMG/M metagenome (GOLD analysis project Ga0307432, IMG submission 202158) | Salt marsh sediment microbial communities from the Plum Island Ecosystem LTER, Massachusetts, United States - WE1603-150 | ecosystem: Environmental > Aquatic > Marine > Intertidal zone >...
CAGCGGCGAGCCGCTTGAGGCGCTGCGCAAGGTGGGCGCCTACGTCAAGAGCTGCCACTGTAAGGACGGCACCTGGAGCGACCAGCCCGGCAAGGAATGGGGCCTGGAGGTGCCGCTGGGCCAGGGCGCCGTCGACATCGGGAAGTTCGTCGCCATCCTGGCCGAACTCGGCTACACGGGACCGCTCACGATCGAACGTGAGGTCAGCGGCGAGCGGCAGATAACCGACATCAAAGCCGGCATCGAACTGCTCAGGGACATCAAGGCGGGGCTCGGGATCGGGTGAACTGCGAAGGCTGAAGTCTGAAGGATGAGTCGGGCCCGCGGCCCGACGTGCGCGGACGGACCTGCGGCCCTGGCTGTCATCCCGAGTTCGCCGTACGGAGAACGAGGGATCTCGACCTGCCAGTCGTCTATGGCCCGCCAAGGCGGATAGATCCCTCGTCGGCCGATGCGCAAAGCGGCCTCCTCGGGATGACACAGGTGGTGTTGGGGCGCAACCGGAACGGCAAGTGCTAGAAAGGCGGATTGCGAGGAGGGAGCGTTGGCCAAAGGCCTGACAAAGCGCACCGAGGATTTCGCCCGCTGGTATAACGAGATCGTCCAGCAGGCCGAGCTGGCCGACTACGCGCCCGTGCGCGGCTGCATGGTGATCCGTCCGTACGGCTACGCCCTGTGGGAGAACGTGCGGGCCGGCCTGGACCGCCGCTTCAAAGAGACGGGCCACGAGAACGCCTACTTCCCGCTCTTCATCCCGCGGAGCTTCCTGGAGAAGGAAGCGGAGCACGTCGAGGGATTCAGCCCCGAGCTGGCGGTCGTCACCATCGGGGGCGGCAAGGAGCTGGAAGAGCCGCTGATCGTCCGCCCCACGTCCGAGACGGTCATCGGCCACATGTACGCGAAGTGGATTCAGAGCTACCGCGATCTGCCGGTGCTTATCAATCAGTGGGCCAACGTGGTGCGCTGGGAGCTGCGGCCCAGGCTGTTCCTGCGCACGACGGAGTTCCTGTGGCAGGAGGGCCACACCGCGCACGCCACGCGCGAAGAGGCCGAGGCGGAGGCGCGGCAGATGCTTGACGTCTACGCGGACTTCGCCGAGAACGAGGCGGCCGTGCCCGTCATCAAGGGACGCAAGAGCGAGAGCGAGAAGTTCCCCGGCGCCGCCGTCAGTTACACCATAGAAGCCATAATGGGGGACGACCGTGCGCTTCAGTCCGCTACCTCGCACGACCTGGGCGAGAACTTCGCCCGCGCATTCGACATCACGTATCAGGACGCCGACGGCGAGCTGCGTTTCTGCTGGACGACGAGCTGGGGCCTGAGCACGCGTTTCATCGGCGCCATCGTCATGGTCCAAGGCGACGACCAGGGGCTGATCCTGCCCCCGCGCCTGGCGCCCATCCAGGCCGTCATCGTTCCCATATGGAAGACCGAAGAGGAGAGGGCACAGGTGCTCGGAGCCGCCGAGAAGGTTATGGCCGACCTGAGCGGGTTCCGCGTGAAGATCGACGACCGCGAGCAATTGACCCCCGGCTTCAAGTTCAACGATTGGGAGCTGAGGGGCGTGCCCCTCCGCATAGAGATCGGCCCGCGGGACGTTCGTAACGAGCAGGTCGTGCTGGCCCGGCGCGACGTGCCCGGCCGCGACGGCAAGAGCGATCTCCCGCTCTCCAACCTCAGCCAGGGCGTGGGCGAGATGCTGGACTCGATCCAGGCGGCGCTGTTCGAACGTGCCGTCGCGTTCCGGGAGGCGCACACGGCCGAGCCCGAGACCTACGACGAGCTGCGCCGTGCCCTGGCGGAAGGCTTCGCGTCAGCCTGGTGGTGCGGGTCGGCGGAATGCGAGGCAAAGGTCAAGGCGGAGACCACGGCCACCGTGCGCTGCATCCCGTTCGAGCAGCCGGACGTGGGCGGGGCCTGCGTCGTGTGCGGTGCCGACGCGAGCGAGAAGGCCGTGTTCGCCCGGGCGTACTGACTTGGCCATCGACCCATTGATGTCCGCGGGCCGAACGTGAGCGGCTCCCAGGCTGCCTGCCGAAGGGCGGTTTCATGGGGATCGACTTCACCGGCAGGCGGGGCGAGCGCGGCCGGCGCAGTTTCGGGGCCTCTGTGCTCTATTGGAGGAGGGGCCGTGGCGGCACAGCCTTTGCACCACTTTCATGCGGGGTATGCGGTGCGTCTTGATACACTCTGCACAAAATCCGCCTGTGTGCTACAAATGGCGTCAGTGGAAGCATTGCCTTCCCTGCCGGCGGAGCGTGAAAGATGAGGATCGGCTTCCACGGCAATGTGGTTGACGAGCCGCAGATACGCGCGGGTCTGATCGGCTGCGGCTCGCACTCTTTCCGGAACGTCTGTCCCACGTTCCAGTTCGCCCCCGTCGAACTGGTGGCCACGTGCGACCTGGTCGAGGAGAAGGCGCGCGCGTTCGCCGTACAGTTCGGCGCGGCGTCGTTCTACGCCGACCACCGGCGGATGCTTGAAGCGGAAGACCTCGACGCCGTGTTCATTATCACGGGCTATAGCGAGGAGGGCCGGCCGCTCTATCCGGCTCTGGCGACCGATTGCCTGGAGGCCGGCTGCCACGTCTGGATGGAGAAGCCGCCGGCCGCCAGTTGTGCGGAGATCGAAGGGCTCCAGCGCGCCGCAGAGGCCGCCGGCCGATCCTGCATGGTGGGGTTCAAGAAGATGTTTCTCCCCGCCAACGAGAAGGCGAAGGAGCTGATGTCGGACGAGCAGTTCGGGACGGCCCACCTTTTGACGTTGCAGTATCCCCAACACGTGCCCCTGAAAGAGGAGTTCCAGGCCTACTTGGAGTCACGTGAGCCCGTGCCCTCCGTCATGAGTTTCCTGGACCATCTGTGCCATCCGGTTTCACTGCTGATTTATCTGGCGGGAATGCCGCAGACGCTGTATTACGAACGGAGCGCGGCCGGCGGGGGGCTGGCCACGTTCGGCTTCGAGTCCGGCGCAATCGCCTCGCTGGCCCTCACGCGGGGAGCGTCCACGAATGCGGGCATGGAGAGGACCGTCATCGTGTCTGACTGCGGACGCCATGTCGTGGTGGACAACAACGTGCGAGTCACGCTGCACCGGTCGCCCCCTGTGGGCTACGGCGACACGCCGAGCTTCTACGCGGGCACGACGGCGAGCGCCAGCGCGGCCTGGGAGCCCGAGTTCTCCCTGGGGCAGCTCTACAACAAGGGGCTGTTCCTGCTCGGCTACTACGGCGAGGTGAATGAGTTCGCGCGCGCCGTCATCGAAGGCCGGCCCCCGACCAAGGGCACACTGAAGGATGCCTGGAACATAACGCGGATCTTCGAGGCGTTCGCCGAAGGTCCGCGCAGGCCGATAGAGCTTCAATAGGACTGCGGCGGCACTGTGCCGCCGAAGCAGGAGGGATGGGGGATACGGCTGCGCCGCTGTGTATCGGGAGGTGGCGAAATGGCGGTTGAGCAAATCGAACTCGAGGTGGATCTGACCGACACGGCCACGTCGTTCAGGCACTATTACGAGATGTGCGTTGGGAGCGGCCACGCCGCGCTGGCTCTGCGCGCTGACTGGCAGGCCCAGTTGCGCAAGTGTCGCGAAGAGCTTGGCTTCCGTTACGTCCGGTTCCACGGGCTGCTGGACGACGACATGAGCGTCGTCCTGGGCACGCCCGAAAGACCTGCATACCACTTTCACAACGTCGACCTCATCTACGACTTCCTGCTGGGCATCGGGATGAGGCCGTTGGTTGAGCTCAGCTTCATGCCGTCTGTCGTCGCGTCCGGCTCGCAGACGGCCTTCCACTACCGGGGCAACGTGACGCCGCCCCGCGACTTCGCGCAGTGGGAAGAACTGATTCGCGTCCTGGTCCGGCATCTGGCGGAGCGTTACGGCCGGCGCGAGGTGGCGCGATGGCTCTTCGAGGTGTGGAACGAGCCAAACCTGCCCTACTTCTGGGCCGGCACGCAAGGGGATTACTTCGAGCTGTATCGCCGCACGGCCGCCGCGATCAAGTCCGTAGACGTGCACTTCCGCGTCGGAGGGCCAGCCACGGCCCGCGACGGGTGGGTGCCGGAGATGATTGAGTTCTGCAGGGGCAACGGCGTCCCGCTCGACTTCATCTCCACGCACCACTACCCAACCGACTTTGAGCCGGAGGCGGCCGGAGAAGAAGGCCTGGACGTGCCGGAGCTGCTCTCTCGGGGCCTGGAGGCGCGAATGGCCAGGGCGCCCAAGGGAATACTGACGGAATGGGTGAGGCGCACCCGCGAGCAGGCCAGCGACCTGCCCCTCTATTACACGGAATGGAATAGCTCCCCGAGCTGCACCGATCACTTCCACGACGAGCCATACGCAGCGGCGTTCATCCTCAAGACCATCGCCGGTAACGACGGCCTGGTGGACGCATACTCGTACTGGACCTTCAGCGACATCTTCGAGGAAGTGGGCTTGCACTCCCGGCCGTTCCACGGCGGGTTCGGGCTGCTGACCATTCACGGAATCGAGAAGCCGGCCTACCAGGCGTACCGCTTCTTGCACGAGCTGGGAGGCGAGCGCCTGCCGGTTGTCGGTTCAGGCGAGCCCGTCGAGGCGATGGCCACGATTGACGCCTCCTCGCTGCAAGTGCTCCTGTGGAGCTGCGACGTGCCGGGCTCTGGCCTGCCGGCGGCGCGGGTGAGGCTGCTGGCCGCAAACGCCGGGAGCCCGCTCCGTGCGACCGTCGAGCGGGTCGACGAGCATCACGCCAATCCGAAGGCCGCCTGGGAGAACATGGCCAGCCCCGGCTACCTCACGGCCGCGCAGGTTGACGAGCTGAACGACGCGGCCACGCCGCAAGTTGAGGGCCTCGAGGTCGAGCAGGATGAGGACGGACAGGCCGTCACGCTCGACATGCCCCCGTGGAGCATCGCCAGAGTCGTCCTGTCTGCAGCGGGTGCCTGAGCAAGTGCCCGGGCCCCGGCGCGCCTTTACGCCCCGGCGGATGCGATGAACACGTAGCCTCGGTAGCCGAAATAGGCCGCAAAGGCCATCAGCAGCAGGGCGCACAGCCCCAGCAGCCACCGATAGCTCGCGTCCGACAGAAGGCGCCGGCCGTGGTGGACGGACTCCGAGACCGCCGCGTACCAGGCCAGGTCGGCCAGCACGTGGCCGGAGTAGAACACGGCGTAGCCGAGCGCCCCGAACGGGGCGGCGTTTGCCATGAAGTTGAGGCCCACCGTGGCCCACCAGAACGTGAAATAGGGATTCGAGACCGACGTGAGCGCACCGGCGGCCACGATCCTCCGGATCGGCAGAGCGGCGTCGGGATTCGGTCCTTCCGCCCCGGTCGGCAGCCGCAGGCCCGGCAGCGCCCGCAGCATTAGGCCTCCCATGACCAGCAGGGCGGCCCCGCCCGCCAGTCCGACGATGCCGACGAACGTCTCGGCGCTAAGCAGCTCTCCCAGGCCGAAGATGAGAGCCAGCATCAGGGGTATCTCCACGACGGCGTGACCCACAACGACTAACGGGCCCGCCCAGCGGCCGCGCGCGGCGCTCCATCGCACCGTCGCGAACAGCACGGGGCCGGGCATCAACGCGCCCGAGATGCCGATTACGAAGGCAGTCACGAAAAGGACGGAAAGCCCCATGTCTTCGTCTGTCGCGGGTGGTGCCAGTCGGAGCAGTTGCGCCTGCGCGACCGGCGAAAAACGCGACCGAGCTTCGGCTCGGTCGCCCGAATCGATTATACTGCACCGTCGGCCGGCCGCGCAGGCGAATCCCTGTGCCTCCGCGCGGCAGGTTCTCCGGCCGGAACCGGCCGCGTGCATCGGAGAGACAGAGCCATGCCCAGACGAAGGCGGCCCAACGGGCTGACCGACCGGGAGGAGCGGGCCGCGGTGGCCGTGCAGCGCCACTGCCCCGAGGGCCGGGTGCTGGACTTCCCCGCCGGCCGGGGCTACCTGAGCCGGCATCTGCGCGAGCTGGGCTACGACGTCGTTGCGGCCGACGTCAACCCGGGTGCCTTTCGGGTCGAGGGCATCCAGTGCATCGCCATGAACCTGGACGGGACGTTCGAGTTGGAGGACGAAGCCTTCGACGCCGCCTGCTGCGTGGCCGGGATGGAGCATTCGGAGAACCCGTACCACGTGGCGCGCGAGTTCCGTCGCGTGCTCAGGCCAGGCGGCTTGCTGATGCTGTGCGTGCCGAATTTCAGCGCCCTGCTGCGGCGCATCCGCTACATGCTGTGGGGCAGGTGCCAGCGGCACAGCCTGCCGTTAACCCGCGACGGCGAGGAGAAGACCAACTCCGGCCACACCTCCTGCCTGCCCGTGGAGCAGTTCGAGCACGTGCTGGCGACGACCCGGTTCGAGGTGCTGGAGCGGCGGCTCTTCCGACCGAACGCGAAGACGGGCTTCTGGGCCTTCCCGCTGTGGGGGCCGACGGCGGCTCTGGCCTGGCTGGCCGGCAGGATCACCGGGCGCGGGCGCTTCTCTGCGGCGTGGCGCCCGGAAGTGCTGCTCCAGAGCGAGGTCCTCTTCGTCGCCCGCAAGCCGGCGAAGCCGGGAGCCCCGGACAGCTCGCCTGAACGGTCCGACGCCTGAGCGCGCCGCGTTTGACAGCCTGAACGGCCCTGCCTATAATTAGTCGTTTGTGGAATAAGCGTTGCGCAGTGGGGCGCACGGCTGCGCCGGGACCTGCCTGGGTGCGTCGGTTCGCACGGAATCTGCGGCGGGACGCTCTCCGCCGCCATCCCGTCTGATCGCTCGGGGCAGCCGTGTCGCGGTTGAGGCGTTCCCGCAGATACAGAGCTCGGCTTGCATTGCATGCTCGTCTATCCTGCCATCGACATCGCCGGAGGGAAGTGCGTCAGGCTCCTGCAGGGCAGGCCGGACCAGGAAACCGTCTACTACGATCGCCCTGCCGAGGCCGCCCTCCACTGGCAGCAGCTCGGCGCGCAGGCGCTCCACGTGGTTGACCTGGACGCCACGCTCGGCCGTAGCCCGGCCGGGGAGGCAAACGCCGATGCCTTAGAGGAGATACTCGACGTCGTCCAGGTGCCCGTGCAGGTGGCCGGCGGACTGCGCAGCGAGACGGCCGTCAAGCGTGCCCTGAATGCCGGCGCCGCACGCGTCGTGGTTGGGACCCGCGCCGTCAGGGAGCCCGAGTGGGCAGTGGAGCTCTGCCGCCTGTGGCCCGACCGCATCGTCATTGCGCTGGATGCGCGAGGTGGGCGCGTGGCCATCGAAGGCTGGCAGAAGCTGGTTGAGGCGGGGCCCGTGGAGCTGGCGCGGCGCCTGGAGGAGGCCGGTCCGGCGGCGCTTCTCTACACGGACGTCGCCCGCGACGGCATGCTGAGCCGGCCCAACTTCGAGACCACCGGGGAATTGCTGGCTGCGGTCCGGACGCCCGTGATCGCATCCGGCGGCGTGGCTTCTCTGGACGACGTGCGGCGGCTCGGCGAGTGCGGAGCGGACGGCGTGGTCATCGGCAAGGCGCTCTACGAAGGCCACGTGGCGCTGCCGGAGGCGATCGAGGCCGCCCGGGATTACCCCTCCCGGCTCCGGCCAGAGCCTGCGTCCGAAGTCGGAAGATAGGGAGCCGCCGGGACTGTGACTGACCTGGAGGAAGGAAGCTAATGGCGCAGAGGACGACAGCCAACATCTGCAACGTCGCGGTCGTCGGCCACGGAAGCGTGGGGAAGACGACGTTTGTCGACCACGTCCTGCAAGTGGCCGGCGTAGCCAAACGCGCGGGAGACGTGGACGCCGGGACCTCCTTGAGTGATTACGAGGAGGAAGAGAGAGAGCGCAAGTTTTCAATCAGCAGCGCCGTGTTTCACTTCGAGGCGGAGGGCCGGGCCTTCAACCTGATCGACACGCCCGGCTACCCGGACTTCGCGGGCGCGGCGGTCGGCGCCCTTCCCGTGGTCGAGACGGCCCTCGTTGCCATCAGCGCGCGCGACGGCATCCAGCTTAACACGCGGCGGATGTGGGCGGCGGCGGAGAAGCAACGGCTGGCCAGGATCCTGCTCATAACGCGTCTGGACGGCGACAACATCAACTTCGATCGGCTGATCGCCGACATCCAGGAGGGCCTCGGCTCGCAGTGCCGGCCGGCTTTCCTGCCCGTCGGCCTCGGACAGGACTGCCGGGGCGTCGTGAACCTGCTCCAGACCGAACAGGCGCCCGACGGCGTCGTGGGCGACTTCGATGCCGCCCGGGAAGCACTGCTCGAGTCCATCATCGAGTGCGACGACGCCCTGATGGAGCGGTACTTCGATGGCGAGAAGATTGGCTCGCAGGAGATTCTGGCCACGTTGGGCAGAGCCGTGGTGTCGGGCAATCTGGTGCCCGTGTTGTGCTGCGCCGCGAAGGGCGGCGTGGGTGTCAAGGAGGCGCTGAGTTTCCTGGCCACCTGCGCTCCTTCCCCCTCCGACGTGCCGGCCCGCAAGGCCGCCGATGAGAACGGGGAGGAGGTCGAGCTGCCGGCGGATCCCGACGGACCGTTCTGCGCCCTGGTCTTCCGGACGGCAATGGACGTCCACGTCGGGAAGGTCGCCTATTTCCGGGTCTACAGCGGGGGCCTGAAGGACAACCTGACCGTTCAACTGACCCGCACGGGCAAGAGCGAGAGGCTCGGCCACATCTACCTGATCCGGGGCCAGGACCAGGAAGAGACCGATTACGCGGCGCCCGGCGACATCTTGTGCGTCACCAAGCTGGAGGATCTGGAGCTCAACGATACCCTGTGCGACCAGAGCCGCAGGCTGACGCTGCCGCCTGTGGAGTTCCCCAAGCCGATGATGTCTCTGGCGGTCCAGACTGAGAGCCGGGAAGACGACCAGAAGATCAGTGGTGGCCTGCAGAGCCTGGTGGAGACAGACCCGACGTTCACGATGCACCGGCATCCGCAGAGCGGCGAGATAGTCGTCACGGGCATGAGCACGCTCCACCTGGACGTGATGCTGAGCAAGCTGAAGCGCCGCTACGGCGTTTCGCTGAGCACGCACGAGCCGGCAACGGCCTACAAAGAGACGATCACCACAGTCGCCCAGGGCCAGTACCGCCACAAGAAGCAGACGGGCGGCCGGGGTCAGTACGGGGAGGTCTACCTGCGCCTGGATCCGAACGAGCGGGGTGCGGGCTTTGAGTTCCTCGATGAGGTCGTTGGCGGCGTCATCCCCAGGCAATTCCTGCCCGCCATTGAGAAGGGCATCCGCGAGATAATGGACCGCGGATTGCTGGCCGGCTACCCGGTCGTCGACCTGAAGGCCGCCGCGCACGACGGCTCCTTCCACAGCGTGGATTCCTCGGAGGCGGCCTTCAAGATAGCGGGCTCGCGGGCCTTCCAGATCGCGTTCGAACAGGCCAGACCCGTGCTGCTGGAGCCGATCGGCGAGATGGAGGTCACGATCCCCGCCGAGTTCATGGGTGACGTGACCGGCAACCTGACGGGCCATCGCGCCCGAATCCTGGGCATGGACCAGGTCGGCCAGATGCAGGTCATTCGCTCCGAGATTCCCATGGCCGAAGTCACCCGCTACAGCGCTGAACTGAAGAGCATGACGGGCGGCGAGGGGAGCTTCACGCTGGAGTTTACCCACTACGAGATCGTCCCTCCCCACATCCAGGAGGAGATCATCGCCCGCAAGAAGAGACAGGAGGACGAGCAGAAGTAGCTCCTGGCGTCCCCGCGTCGGGTCTTCCGCCGGCGCCCTGAAGCCGAGGCAAGTGCGACCATGAAAGAACAGGTGAAAATAGCCGTGGTGATGGGCAGCGAGAGCGATCTGCCCGTGGCCGAGGCGGCGGTTGAAGCGCTGGAGCAGTTCGCTGTCCCGGTCGAGATGTGGGTGCTGAGCGCCCATCGTTCGCCGGAGGCGGTCGCGCAGTTCGCCCGCGAGGCGGAAGGACACGGGCTGCGCGTGATCATCGCGCTCGCCGGAGGGGCGGCCCACCTGGCCGGCGTGCTGGCCGCTCACACGACTTTGCCCGTCATTGGCGTCCCGATTCCCACGGACCGCATGGGTGGCATGGACTCGCTGCTGTCCACCGTGCAGATGCCGGCGGGCGTGCCCGTGGCTTGCATGGGGCTGGGCAAGTCGGGCGCCAGGAATGCCGCCCTCATGGCAGTGCAGATCCTGGCCACGTCGGACGACGCCCTGCGGGAGGCGCTCGTGCGCCAGAGGGACGAGCTGGCCGCCTACGTCCAGCACCAGGACGAGCGCGTGAAGCGCTGGCTCGAAGAGCGCCCCTCTTAGCCCCCCCCAACCGAGGTGTCCGCCGGGCCACCAGTTCGCGGACGGATCCGCCCGCCGACCGGAGAAGCGCACCCAACCCTCCGGCATGCTCGACGGCCGCGCCGCCCCGCCAACTTGAAGGCTGCCCATGCTTGTTGCATAATGTGCTTACACGCTGGACAAGGGGGATGGAAATGGACTTCTACGAGGTGATTGAGGGACGACGGAGCGTGAGGGCCTACCGGAGCGACCCGGTCGAGGACGAGAAGCTCGAGCGCATCCTGAGCGCGGCGCGCGCGGCGCCCAGCGCAGCGAACCGACAGCCGGTGCTGTTCCACGTCATCCGTGACCCGAAGCTGCGCGAGGAGCTGATTGAAGTCTATTCTCAGGAATGGTTTACGCAGGCGCCCGTCATAATCTGCGCGTCCGCCAAGCCTGCGGAAGGCTGGCAGCGCGGAGACGGCAAGAACTACGCCGACGTGGACGTGGCCATCGCCATGGACCACCTGATCCTCGCCGCCGCCGCCGAAGGGCTGGGCACGTGCTGGATAGGGGCGTTCAAGGCCGACAGGCTGCGGGAACTGCTGGGGCTGCCCGATGAACTGGAGCCCCTGGTCCTTACGCCCGTGGGATACCCCGCCCAAGAGCCCGAGGCAAGGCCGCGCAAGCCACTGGACGAACTGGTGGAATACCGGTGAAGAGATACAAAGCCCTCAATCTGATGAACAACATAGGCTTCTGGCCCGACAAGGCGGCCATCATCGACGCCATCAAGGAAATCCTCATGCTGGGCAAGTGCCGCAAGCCTCTGCCCGTCAGGGACTACGGCTTCTACCGGGACCGACAGTGGCGCACGGAGAATAACGCCCTCGTGCCCTATCAGAGCGTGGACTGGTACGTCTACGAGGCGCTTGACGAGGACCGGATGCAGGTGGACTCGCAGCGCATCCTGCAGTCGTTCAGGGTCGAGCCGTGGCGCAAGGATGACCTGCTGGGAGATCACTACGACCTGTTCGTGATGGAAGAGGACATGTTCGATCCCCGCAGGGGCGAGGGCCAGCAACGGATGGACTACACGGTCGGCAAGGCGGACCGCCTCACGGCCATCGTTATCAGCACCTATCGGATCGCGCACATATGGGGCATGCCGTACAGCTACCTGAAGACGGAGGTCATGCGCCAGCTCTGCTTCATGTTCGGCCTGCCTGACGAGCACCGCACGGACCTTTCGGTCGACGGCGGGTCGCAATACTGCGCGAACGCGTGCATCCTGCGGCCGGCCAGTGTCGCGCCAGACGATTGGGACAGGCTGACCACGGACAGGCTGGCCAGGGGAGCCCTGTGCCCGGAGTGCACGGCGGACCTGCAGAGGTTCTTCGAACAGGCGGCCAAAGAAGGGAACTGAGTCCGGCCGCCGTCCCTGCCGGCTGAGACCTATTGCGCTGCCTGGCGATGACGGGCCGGTGCGGACGCGCCGATTGATGGAGGCCTGTGGCCCATGCCCAAAGGCGCCGAGGAGCGGATCGAGGAGCTGCGACGCAAGATCCGCCGCCACAACTACCTCTACTACGTCCTGAACCAGCCGGAGATCTCCGACCGCGAGTTCGACGCCCTCCTGGAGGAACTCCAAAGGCTGGAAGACGAGCACCCCGACCTCGTCACGCCCGACAGCCCCACCCAGAAGGTCGGCGGAGAGCCGCTGGAGGAGTTCAGCACCGCCGAGCACCTTTCCCCCATGCGCAGCATCGATAACACGTATAGCGAGGAGGAGGTGCGCGAGTTCGATGCCCGAATCGGAAGGCTGCTGGGCGAAGATGAGCATTGGTCCTACGTCGTCGAACCCAAGATAGACGGCGTGGCCATCAACCTGATCTACGAAGGGGGCTTGCTGGCCCGGGCGATCACGCGGGGCGACGGCCTTCGCGGCGACGACGTCACGCAGAACGTTCGCACCGTTGCCAACGTGCCCCTGCGGCTCTACACGAAGGCGGCCGAAGGCGCCGGCTCAACGCTGGACGGCACGCTGATCGAGGTGCGCGGCGAGGTCTACATGCCGTTCGAGGCCTTCCGGGAAGTGAACCGAGAGCGTGGGACAGCCGGAGAGCCCTTGTTCGCCAATCCCCGCAACGCGACGGCCGGCTCGCTGAAGCTGCTCGATTCGAAGGAAACGGCCCGTCGCCGCCTGCGCGCCTTCACCTACGAGATCGGCGCCTGCGAAGGCATGAGCCTGCCGGACTCCCATTGGGAGCGGCTGGAGTGGTTGCGCGAGCACGGATGCCCGACGAATCCGGCCGCCGAGCGGTGCGCCGACGTCGACGAAGTCCTGAAGCAGTGCTCCTACTGGGAGGAGCACCTGCGGGAGCTCGACTACCCCGTGGACGGACTGGTGGTCAAGGTGGATAGCGCCCGCCAGCGGGAGGGCCTGGGCGCCACTTCGAAGGCCCCCCGGTGGATGATGGCTTACAAGTTCGCGGCTGAGCAGCAGGTCAGCCGGGTGCTGGACATCGAGGTCAACGTCGGCAAGAGCGGGCAGCTTACGCCGGTGGCCATCCTGGAGCCCGTCCACCTTTCCGGCACGACGGTCAGCCGGGCCTCGCTGCACAACTTCGACGAGGTGGAGCGCAAGGACGTGCGCATCGGTGACCACGTGCTGGTTGAGAAAGCCGGCGAGATCATCCCCCAGGTCGTCAAGGTCGTCGAGGAGATGCGCACCGGCCAGGAGCGCAGCTACCGGTGGCCGCGCAAGTGTCCGTCCTGTGGCGAGCCGGCTCAGCGCGACCTAGACGGTGTCTACGTGCGGTGCGTGAACCCCGCCTGCCCGGCCCAGCGAGTGGAGCGAATCGCGCACTTCGCCAGCCGTGGAGCCATGGACATCGAGGGCCTTGGGGAGGCCCTGGTCGGCCAGCTCGTCCAGAACGACCTGGTCCGCGACTGCGGGGACCTCTATTACCTGAAGAAGGATCAGGTGAAGGCCCTGGAGCGCATGGCCGAGAAGTCCGCACAGAATCTGATGGACGCGCTGGTGCGAAGCAAGAGTCGCGGACTGGCGCGTCTGCTGCACGGACTGGGCATACCCAACGTCGGCGCGCACCTGGCGGGCGTGTTGGCACGGCACTTCGGCAGCGTCGAAGAGCTCAGGAACGCGTCGGTCGAAGACCTGGAAGCCGTCTACGAAGTCGGCCCGGTGGTCGCCCGCTCCATCGCCGAGTTCTTGTGCGCCGAATCGGCAGTGCGCGTGCTGCACAAGCTTGTGCGAGCCGGCGTTAAGACGGAAGCCGCAACGGTCGCCGCAAGGCAGAACGCCAACGTGGCGGGCAAGAGCTTCGTCCTCACAGGCACGCTGGCCCGACGCACGCGCGACGAGGCGCGGCAGTGGATCGAATCGCTGGGCGGGCGCGTGACCGGCAGCGTCAGCCGAAGCACCGATTACCTTGTCGTCGGCGAAAACCCCGGCACCAAGCTGGACAAGGCCCGGCAAATCGGGTTAGAAGAGCTGTCCGAAGACGAGTTCGAGGAACTCCTGGCCGGCCCCCGGTGAGCGGAGACGGCGCCGGACCGGGCTGGTTCAGCCAGGACTGCCACGTACGAGTTCACAGGAGGCCCCTTTGAACCTGTCGGCTGACGCCATAATGCTGGGTCTGGACCTGATGAAGGAGGGAGGAATCCCGCCGGGCCGGCTGGCCGAGCTGTTCCGAGCCGTTTCCGCCAGCGGCGTGCCGGATCAGGTCGTCGCACTGGAGGAACGCGTGCTCGCCAGGGCTCCGGACCTGGCGTCCCTCGTCGCGCAGCTCGGTGCGCTGCCGCGTTACGTCCCGGTCGACTGCCCGAGCTGCCAGGCCAGGCTCAGGGCCCCCGGAGAGGTGGTCGGACCGTCTTCCTACTGCCCGCTATGCGGCGAGGCAATCGTTACTGCGCGTCAGTTTCTGTTTCTGGAGGATTACGCCGAAACGGAATGGCGCGCGGCGGAGAAGGAGGCGCCGCTCTACGGCCTGCCACGCCCGCAGCGATTCGCGCACTTCGAGCTGCTGCGCCTGTTGGGAAGGGGCGGGGCGGGCCGCGTCTACGAGGCCCGGAATGTCAAGTCCGGTCGGACGGTCGCGGTGAAGGTGCTCGCCTTTCGCCCTCTGGAGTCGGCGGCGGACGCTTTCAAGCGACTGCGCGTGGAGGCGCGGGTGGCGGCCTCGGTGACCCACGACAACATCGTGGCGGTCCACGACCTGGGCGTGGCGGAGGGGCTGCCATTCATCGAGATGGAGCTGATCGAGGGCACGAGCCTCAGGGAGCATCTGCGACGGGAGGGCGGCCTGCCGCCGCGCCAGGCGTGCGTGCTGTGCCTGCAGGCCCTTGCCGGGCTCGCGGCCGTGCATGAGCACGGCATCGTCCACGGGGACGTCAAGCCCGGCAACATACTGCTTGACGGAGAAGGGCAGGTGCGGCTGACCGACTTCGGTCTCTCGCGCTTTCTTGAAGAGACCACCAGCATGACGTCAAACCGCAAGGCCGTCGGCTCACCCCACTTCATGGCCCCCGAGCAGTGGCGCGGCGATCGGCTGACGGCCCGCACCGACCTCTATGCCGTGGGACTTGTCCTGTACAACATGCTGACGGGCGTTCTGCCCTTCGAGGGGCTGAGCCTGGTGGCGATGATGTACAGGCACCTGAACGAGTCCGTCCTGGAGGCGCAGCAATCGCCGGCGGCAATGCCCGATCATCTGGCGCGAATCATCCGAAGGTCGACGGAGAAGGCGCCGGAGCAGCGGTTCCGGACGTGCGAGGCGTTCGCAGACGAGATTCGGACGTTCCTGGAAGGGTCAGTGGTTCAGTAGGGAGAACAGCTCGTACCAGGGGAAGTTGGCGCCCGGGCAGCGCGTGGGCTTGACGTGCCGATGGCCCATTATGTTGGCGGTGGGGATCTGGCAGCGCTCCTGCAGGTAGTTGATCAGGCCGACAAGTGCCTCCATCTGTCTGGCGGTGGGGTAGGTTTGGTCGAAGTGGCCGACCAGGCAGATGCCGATCCCGTACTTGTTGAACTCGGCGACGCCGGCGTGGGCGCCGTCCTGCTGCTGCTCCCATCGGAACGTTACTTCCACCAGCCCGTCACGGCTGCCGTTACCGTTGCCGATCACAAAGTCGTAGCCCACGCCACGCCAGCCCAGCCCCTTGTGCGCGGCATCGAAGGCCGCCTCGCTGCCGCTGTTGCTGGCGCTATGGTGGATCACGATGTAGCGCCATCGGCGGCGTAGTCTCACGTCCAGGTCGCCCGCCACGTCGGGGGGCCTGCGCAGCGTGCGCCGTATGTCGTACGAGAGCGCGGGAGCGGGCGTCAAGATGCTCAGGGCCACGGGTTCGCCCTGGTGTTCGGGCGGTTCGGCGTCCGGCTCGGCCCGGACCTCCGAGAGCGTTGGCCGCACGACGAAGTCAGAGCCGGGCTTCTGGGAAGAGGCGCATCCGAGGACCAGACCAAGGCCTATGCAAGCCAGCACGCACCCCCCTGACCTCATGACGGCCTCCCGCTCTCAGAATGTCTTCTCGCTGTCCAACAG
>Ga0307432_1001267_pt1 | contig 15715 bp, 17 predicted proteins | sample SalMarWE160150MG_FD_202158 | JGI IMG/M metagenome (GOLD analysis project Ga0307432, IMG submission 202158) | Salt marsh sediment microbial communities from the Plum Island Ecosystem LTER, Massachusetts, United States - WE1603-150 | ecosystem: Environmental > Aquatic > Marine > Intertidal zone >...
TGTTGCTCCAGTAAATACACACTTTCCTATAATTATATCGTTAGATTGTGCTGCACTAACTGAAGCTATAGCATGAATTTCTACATAATTACTTTGTGAGGCAGTATAAGCCCATCTAAATACTAAATATGGAGTAGCTGGTGAAATGCCTCCGGAATCTAACGTAGTAGAGTTAAGAGTAGCATTTACAGAAGATTTAGACCCTATTTGAATACTGCTATCTCCTATTTCTAGAGTAAAAGGAGATAGAGTCACTTCAGTATTGCTCACCTTAGTTAGATATCCTCCTTTATAAATTCCTCTAGGTTGAATATCAATATGTCTCTTGTTAAAATTCTGAGATGTCGCTGACTCAAAGTAGCTATATGTTACAGTTTGATTTCCATGATTTTGAGTTCCCATGTTTCACGCCTTCTCTATAAAATCGTTATTGTTTCACACATTGGCCACTACCAATCGGAATCCATCGAATTGTTACTGTAGAATTACTAGTAATCTTCCAGTATTCATTTTTTCTTACGGGCATTGTAAGGGAACCTTTATTTGGTTGTCCCGAATCTTCCCTACAGACTTCAGTAACTGGGGGATTTGCAGAGCTTGTGTATCCATAAACCGGCCCGCCGTGACTGATTCCGGAGGCAACAACAAATCCATCAGATGTAACTTTATATACGGAATCTTTAACTAGAACTGACCCAACACTATCTAAATTGGTCCAAGAACCAAATATCGAATCAACTTTTGCAGGAACTACAGAAGGAATTAAAGCACTCGGAACTGATTTAAGATAGAGCTTACCAGCATCATCATAATCAATTGTTACCCCATCAGGAATTGCCCTTGGTGTTATAAATGGACGAACATCCTTTATTTTACTAGCAGGTATTGATGTATCTGTAGAAGATAATGTTACTTCAGCTAATACAAGTTTACCAGAGTAACTTGGAGCAGTAGGGTCAGCAGCTGCCGTTCCTGATGAATCTATTCCAATTGCTCCTGTAGAAGGATCCACATACACCAGATAAACTTTGCTATTCGATGCTGGACGTGTGAATAAGTTGCTCTTTTGATCATTTATAGCTATAACAGCAGTAGCTGATTGAATTCGTCCAGCCCTAATCCTTACACGAAGTTCTGTCTCACCTGTAGATTCAACTTTTAAGAATAGATCTTGAACATTTGGAGTACTACGAGGGTAGCTACTATCTCCATAGCTAATTCCATTAAGATTTCCTATTCCATCAAAAGAGCACTTAGCTACAACTAGATCGTAAGTCTGAGGAGTAGCTACAGCTTTAATCTCCATATAGTCAGAAGTTGCTCCAGCATAACTCCATCGAAGGATGATGTAAGGAGTAGCTTGAGCTACTACTATATTAACTGCTACAGTAGTTTCTACTTTGACTTGATGACTGCCATCTGTGATTTCACATGCAAGTGGAGAAAGCTGTGCATGGGAAGCATCTGTTACTGTTAAGTAGCCTCCTTTGTAAATCCCAGTTTTTCGAATATCAAGATGTCTCTTATTCACATTATCCGAAGTAGCAATCGAATAATATAGAATGCTTACAACTTGCTGACCCACATCGGCTGGCATTTCATTTCTCCTTATTAAATCCAAAAAGTTTCAACTTCAACACATCTAAATCATCTAACTCGTGTTCCCAAATAATTAAAGTATGATAGCCATATTTAGCAAAATGATCAGTTCTTCGCTGTTCCTCTTCAACTTTAGTTCTCCCAGTTTTTTCTTTAGAATGATAGTAGCCCCCAAAAAATTCTACAACTTTCTTTCGACCATTAGCATTTATAAAATCAGGGTTAGCTCTTCCAATCCAAACCGAAAAATCTCCCACATATTTCCATTCGTTTGGAAAAAGTTCTTGGAGTAAACTCATCAAGAATTTTTCTGACTTATTTGGTTTAATCTGTCTAGATTTTCTTTGTGCAACAATGTATGCTAAATCCTGCCAATTCTCTTCTTGCTTCCTCTTATGAAGTTGTTTTATCTCTTTTGCTCTATCCTCACCGTAGAATTCTTCATAAGTTTTACCTTTCTTTGATGAAGTTTTTCCTAAGTGAGCCTCTCTATTCTTTTGCTTCATCTCAATAGCTTTTTCTACACCATAAAATTCTTCTAAAGTTTTACCTCGAAGCAGTACACAGATACTATTATTCATTCCATTTTTGCTGTTATGCCCTGAGATGTACCTTTGTTTACTCGTAATTTTGCATTCAAAAGTTCCTTTACAGCCACAAGCACATATTCTCGTCTCTCGAGGAATCCAATTAGAATTGTTTGGCCCTGAGTGAGCCTCTCGATTCTTTTGGTTCGATTCCTCAGACATCTTCTTCCCTTCGTTTGCTTTTCGTAATTTCTCCTTAGCTTCTCTAGTATGATGCTTTCCTCTTCTAGCATGCCCTCGAATGTAGTTTGGAATGCCATCCCATCTGTGCCAAGGCTTCACTTTTATCCTACCACCACAGCCACAGGCACAGAACCTGTCAGGATAGTATTCTAAATCTTTGTATTGGTTCCAATTTTCTTTTGCCATCTAGATGGTAAATCCAGAAACTTTTAAGATAAATTTTTTCTATAAATCTCAACTACTATCTTAAGCTCAACTCTGTCATCCAGATCAATCTTTGGAAAACAAGATCCAACAACTAGTGTTTCTGGAGACCCCGGAATGTACAAACCAAGTTCAGACAACCCCTTCTGATTTACTTTTGGTACAATAAATCTATACGTTACCTTCTCACTAGTAATTACAATATCATCAGCATCAATTGTTCCACTCAGCACTGGGTTCTCTATATCAAAAGAGGTATTACCCAAGCCGCAAGGGAAATTTCCTGTTCCAAGAGCATACTTTTGAATACTTTTAAGAAATCCCTCTTGAGACTGATCAAAGTATGTCCCATTGTCAAAACTCCAAATATCTCCACTACCCTGCATATCAAAATATTTCGTTGAAATTTCCCAAGTTCCTAACACCTTTGTTCTGATCTCTCCATCCACCTCCACAATATTTCCAAACTCATCTGTTTTTGGATTCAGAAAAAGTAAATAGTGGGGAACAGTATGTACAGGTCTTGTTCTATCAACTTGTAAAACTAAATTATCTGAATAAGAATCTCTCCATAAATAACTTACTGAACCTGTAACGGAAGGGGTATCAGATTCATACACCTTATTCAGAACTACTTCCAGTCCAAAATGAGGACTCTTATAATAAGTACTATCAAATCCTGGAGGATTCTCATCTTCATTTCCTACAAACCAATCCACCATATAGAAAGTGCTATAATCATTTGTATACATATCATAAAGATTTAGAGTTAAGCCTCTAATCATAGCTATGACTTGTAAAGCTTTATAACTCCCCTTTATCTTGTACCATTCTATAGCATGAGTAACTTCTTTTTTCAATTGAGCTAAAGTTGTAGAATCTTCAGGAGAAAAATCTACACCTATCAATGCACCTAAGTTTCTTAGATATGTAGAACTCCCTATAGTATCGGGACTTAATAACTTAACAATATCTCTAACACTTGTAAGCCAACTACCAGTATAAAGTTCAGTTACATCAACATAATCCTGAAGTATTTGAGAATTCCAGAACTTTTTAGGAATAAGATTTAGAAGATCTAAAGCTACTGAATGGGTAACAAGTAACTCAAACTCCTCCTCCATTACTATTTGTTGAGAATCATCAGAGAAGGGATTAGCTATGTAGACCAAGCTCATAGAGAACTCTGCTTCATGCGTTACAGAAGCATTATCTGCCTGATCTAGAAAATATCCAGAATCTAAGTTCCAATTGGGCATACTTAATCTGTCCTACCTAAATCGAGTTGAAGATCAAATAGGTTGTACGTATATGGATTCGCAACTACAGTAACAATAATTGGATCTGACCAAACGTCTCCAACAATATTGCTAACTTTACACTTATAAGTAGCTGTAGTAGAAGCATAAAACAATAAAGTAGAACTTGTCTCTCCAGACAAGAGTACATCATTTTTATACCATTGATATGTTGGAGTTGGGTACCCAGTAGCTGTAACAAATAAATCAACCTCTTGACCTACACAAGCAGTTTGATCATCAGATTGATCTGTTATTTTTGGATAAATATCAATATCAATAGTAGAGGACTTAGTAGTACCAAACTCATTCGTTACAGTACAGTAATAGCCCCCACCATCCTCACCTGTGATATTCTCTTTTGTATACGTACTCTCTGTAGCTCCTTCAATTTCTCCTCCTCCTTCATATGCTTTACTCCATTGATATGACATGGGTTCTGTGCCAGTCACAGTAACAAATAGTTCTAATGTATCCCCAGGATTAAGACTCTGATCTTCAGATTGGTCTATAATCTGTGGAGGTTCTGAAGCTGTAGATTCCCCATAAACTTCAATCCCCAAAATATACCCCGTGTCCGCATTTTCCCAATCAAAAGAATTAGGATAGGAATAACTATCGTCATTTGCACCTAAGGTTTCCCTCATACCTGTATTAACCCCAGTGCCAGTATTATGACCAGCCCAACAACAATAATCTCCAGCAGCATCTTTTCTTGTTGAGGCAGCGCACGCTATTATATAATTAACACCAACTTCAAGCACAGGTTGCAGTGAAGATGTAAAAGTATACCAAACATATTCCGTTATTAGATCACTAACATTAAAAGTACCTATATCCTCTATCTCATCCCACGTTGCACCATTATATTTATATAGAACAACGTGTATAGTTTCTCCAATACTCTCCCCCACAATTTTTTTCAAATAGAGTTTTACCTTTGTAAAAGTCCTGGTTGTTTCCGAATGAAATTTTTGTCCTTCTGCTGTAGAAGTTTCAAACATTCCCTCTAACAAATTCCAAGTTGGAATACCAATATAATCATTAAAAGATGTATTATAATATGCAAAAAGTTCTTCAGCCATATCTTTCTACCAAACTTCAATATGATTTTTTATAAATCTACTTTCCCATACTGTATCTGCATCTAGAGTCATGTTTAACCCCTATTATTTATGTTTAGCCCTTATTTGAAAAAGAATCCTGTCACCTGCAATAACAGTTCTCTCTACGGCCATGGCCACTGCTCCAATCAACGATCCTGAATTATCTAAAGTAGTAGCAATAAATGCACCATTCACCGGCCCTATATTACCTCCCGAAGCTGTAAGTTCTATCTCTTTAGAAACCACTCTCCAATCCCCCTCGTGAAGCTCAATAGTAGGCCATCCTGTAGTAGATCGTTCCACTTCCTGTCTGCTATAACCATTTCCAGAAGGCTCAGAGGGGATTGTAGCAAGAGTAGTAGATTCTCCTATACTTCCATTGTAGAGTCCTATATAAAACTTATCATTAGGAACTATAGAATCTATTCCTCGATAAAATACTTCCAGTATTGCTTTTTCTCCCTGGTTAGGAACAATATTTTTCTTGTTTTTTTCCTCATAGATGACTTTACCATTTCGAATATGCTTAATATCCCATCTTTGCTCTATCCATTTACTCATCTTATCGCTCCACAATAGGATTGCTAGAACTTACCTTCTGCATTCATTAACTTTCAATCTCAATCGAAACTATATCTACCTCATCAAGTCGACAAATTTCCTGGAAGCTAGGAATTATATTTCCCCCTTCATCTTGACAATACCGAACAAAAACCGACTCTGGCTCTCCACTTATATCTATTAAAAGAACTCCAGTGCTGTAATCAATAGTCCCATTAATAGTATAAGCACCTGCACTTGAAAAAGAACCTGTACCGTCACCATTATCCTCATCAGAAGTGATATAAGTTCCACCTATAAATAATCTAACTGATTCGGGCTTAATATCAGTAGCTTCAAGAGCCCCCCCAAAATCATAAGTAGGTTCATAACTATCACTCAAAGTCTTTTTTATCTCCAGCACCCCAGTAACATAAGCTACATTATCTAAATCATGAATTGTGGCTATAATTTCACTATATTTTATAATTGTTCCTAGCCTTGTAGTATCTCCCAGAGCAAACTTAGCAGCAACTGCTTCCTCTAGATCTGCTTGAGCCTGACTTAAAGAATGACCTGATTCAACTGTAACCTCCAGTGTTGGAATAACATCTAAAATAGTAGGTGTAACAAATTCATACTTAACGGTCATCATAGACTTATTATAGATATAATCAGATAAAGTGTTCTTGAAGGTGTCATCGGGAAGTTCCCAACTCTGAAGAACAATACACATCTTAACTTTATTCAACATTGATTGAACAGCCGCAGTTCCTGCTAACTCTGCTTCTTCATTTTCTCCCCAGACATTGACACTTGCAACCCCAGAATAATTTTCTAAAATAGAAATAAAATCAGTTTTTGTTACTGCCCTATCTCCTGTTTTGAACACTCTTGGAGCTTCATATCTAATCTCTTCTATATCCTCCTCATCATCTCCTCCAAGAAAAGAAGAATCATTCGTTACATCAACACCAGTTGCTGCATCTCCATCTTCATCATAGATTGTTGAATTAATAGTTGTTATCATACCAGTGTGTGTAACATTTCCAGCTAACCCTTCCGACTCTACATAATAAATAGTAATAACTGATCCAGCTTCCGGTGATTTTCCGTTAACATCATCGCCGAATTGAATAGTTACAGTGCTTTCCATCTCATTGATAACACGGTAATGAGTATCAGTATTCACACTATATAAGAATGAGCTTACTTTAGTCCATGGCACTCCACCTACAACCACTCTCAAGGTAGGATTATCTGAATCGGCTGAATCTTCTACCGAGGTATTGTTTATAACATACTCCTGATTTTCAGAACCAGATGCTGAAATTTCAAGTGAGTTGATCTTTCCTTGAATTGATTTCACATCTACTGATGTTTGACCTTTTTCTAGCACAGAATCCTCATTTGTTACATACTTTGTTCCATTAGAAGATTGACATTCAGTATATTTTGGGATATAGATATTCTTAGTTTCTGCTTCATCAATACTAAAAGTAAGAATTCCAGAAGCTGAAGTTTTTCTCTTAGGCTCATAATTTAATAATTTGACAAGATTAACTATACTCGAGCGATTCTGAGCAGTTAGCAGATAAGATTCATTAGCTCGCCTTTCCGTGTAATACATGCCCATATTAAGGACATAAGCTAAAAATTCAATTAGCATCTGACCGGTAGAAGATCTGTATACATCTTTCCAACTACTCGAGCTAAGACGGTCCTGCAATTGAACAACCAAATAGTCAAAATCGTAAGCAGTATAGTTTAACTCATTAGCCATCTATCACTTCACTTTCATTAAATCCTACTTACTCTCCACTCTTGATACTTGTTTGATAACGAAAAATCTTATCATGGCCCTTGATTACCACTGACAATCCAATAGATAGAGAATTTCCATCTGGATCTTTCTCCAATGTAACATCATTTATTATAACCCTGGGCTCCCACATTTCAATAGTATCTTTGATATTTCTAGAAACATACTTAACTACGGTTTGATTTAGTCTAGAAAAAAGTAGACCATGTAAATCCGATGCAAATTGGGGAAGCATACAGCGCTCTCCCCGGTAAGTCCGAAGAATATTATCTATAGAAACCAGTACTGCATCTATATTAACAGCCTTCTTAAGAGCTCCTTCGGAGTCCTGGATAAATCTGCCGTCTAAATCTGACCAAACTTCTCCTACACTTATAATCATTATAAAAGGTCCTTTATACTATTCAATATATACCTTTCGATCTAATGGAGTAAGCTTTGCTCCACAGCCTGCGAATGCATCTTTAGTAAGAATTAGTTTTCCATTACAATAACTTTTTGTAGTTACAGCAGAAATGGGCGTAGTTCCATGATCAGGATCTGAGCATTTATGCATAGCCCCTTCTACGGCTACCACTACTCCGGACACCTTAAATCTACCATCTTGATTATGTGATGTTACAATACCTCCATGATCTGAACTATCACCCTTGCACGCTACTTTTTTACCCATCACCTAACCTCAAATGTAAATGAAGACTTTGCCTTAAATTTCCCTAAACAATCTTTAGCAAAACAACAGTCTGAACTGTAACAACAACTCCACTTTAAGGAGCCATAGCAAGGTTCATATCCCTCTCTCTGTTGAATCTCTCGAATTAGTTCAAATTTACCTTTTGAACCAACATCGATTCCCAAATAACTAGCCCGCTTCTTCACTTCATCAATATCCATATCAAGAACTCCTGAAAAATTCTAATGACACTATGGATTAATATTAACCGAAGTTCCACTTATAGTTACATCTTTTCCATTTATAACTATATTTCCATCTCCATCAATTAGAATATATGTTCCAGAAGGATGAGAAAGTTTAACCTCCTCATCTAAATTGTCAATATAAAAAGTAATCCCACTACTCAATTTAATCACTCTTCTATCAGGATAATTTGTTTCTGCTTCACCAGGAATTCCATACGCTCCACTTGGTGCCTCTGCAAAATAAACTGGCTGTTCGTGATCACCAGCTTCAAAAAAACACCAAACATAAGAATTCAAACTAGGGATAGCAAACCATCCAGAGTCTAATCCCGATCCAGAAAACAAAGGAAACGCCGGAACAACCCAAGGAAGTTCCTCTACTTCTATTCCATCAAATACTCCAAAGACGTTGACCTTAATTCTTCCAAGATGATTTGGATCATTGTTATCAACAACTTTCCCTCGATAATTTCCAAAAAATTTCAATTCATCTTGTTTCAAATTCATTTCTGAGCCTGCTTAGAAACTTCTACAAGTGAAGTTTCAATATCTGTATCAACGCCTGCTCTCACGAGAAGCAGATTAGTTAGATAAGTTTGACCTATTATATGCACAACTCGCTTAACCATCCAGTATCCCGCATGCTGATAAGAAAACAACTTCCCTCTTTTGAGAGCTTCCCCAAAGATTACTAAGACAATATCCCCGGGACTTATATTTTCCAACCCCCAAGTTGAGATCCACATATGTGCTAGATTAGTAAGTTTATCAAATAATATATTTCTAATTTTCTCAGAGAAATCTTCTGTAAAAGCATTACTTCTCCCTAACCCTGTAGTAAACTTGAATTCCGAATCATTATCTTTATCAATTAAAAAATTCTGAGTAAGTCCTGAGTAACCACTAATAGGAGAAGATAGATGTTCATAAGTTCCCGAATTATAATCAAAATAATAATGATTTAAATCCTGCGCTCCAAAATCAGACAATAAACCAGAGTTATCCAACAATCGATAATCCATAACAGGATAAAAATCCTGATACTGTTTGTGACTTACAATAAATTTATATCTCAAAGATGAAGAAAAGAGTTCATTGGTACTCTTGAATACAAAAATTTTCTCTCCGTTCTGGTTCTTAATAAAACAATAGTATCCAGCTTCATTATTTCTACCTCCAAGATTCTTTTTAAGATATCTAAGAAGCTTTATGTTCGTCCACTGTGGCTGCAAAACTCTTTTATCGTAATCCAAAGAAGCTCCAACTTCCGTGCTAGATATTTCCAACTCTTCAGCTGAGATTCTCTCCAAACTTGTTTTAAGATTCCCAGTTAAGGCCCTCCCTCTCTGAGGTGATAACAAACCCTCTACATCTAATAATCCTTCAACTTCATAAAATCCATCCTGTGTAACATTTCTCCTCTTAACCCTAAACTTAAATTGATTTAGTCTATCCAAGTTGGAGCTTCTAGCTACTGATATGCCAATACTGCTTGAACTATTATCATACGGAAATATCTCACCTAACAAACCTGAGGCATCTTTAAGAACCATCTTAAACGTAGGAAGTATACGATCAATATCTAATGTGATAGTTAATACATTTATCATGCCAGGAGATATAGGAACTACTTCATCTCCTATTTCTAAGTTCAAAAGATAATTACCGATAAGTTTGATCATTTTGCTTTACGAACTCGATATTTTCTCTGAAAATTGTAGATATCTATTTCATTAGGTATTTTCAATAACATACCTGGTTCCAGATCAGCCAAAGGATTCTCAATATCATTGTATATCATAATGATCCACCAAAAATCTACTACTCCATAACACTTGTAACTAATTAGATCTGGTCTCTTTACATCTCCAGCAACAACTCTGTAGTATTCGGGGTTATACTCAACTTGATTGCTAAACTCAGAAAGAGAATTCCATAAAAAATCTAACTCTTCTACAGAATTCACAGTCACTTTGTTATAAAAATTGGTTCTATACATCTAGCCCACTACTCAATTGACATGACTGTCTTTCTATAACTATCTTTCAGTGATTCAACAGTCATCATCTCATAAGTTTCAAATACCACATTAACTTCCGCGCTTACTGCATCTCCATATTGATCAAATTTAATAGCATGAGATCCAGTTACACTACTAACGATAACATTGTAAAAAGTTAATAATCTTCCTAACTCCACCATAATAAGATCACCTCCTTTGAGACCTTCAATAGTTTTGGTAGATTCAGAAAAATCTCCTGTAGGTCCTTTCAAATTCAAAAGTCCCTCAGTGGTAAATGGAGTAGGACCTGGAGGACCTAATACCGGAACTCCTCCTAAATAAGCTTTTCCTGCTGATATAAGTCCACTCAAACTTGTCAGCTTTTGTGATGGCTGTGATCTATCAAAACTTTCAGAACTATCTGATGGAAGTGCCATTGATTGAAGAATCCTCACAGGTTCAACCACATCTGTAAATGGATCCTCTATTGCTTCAAATCTCAACTTAAGATTTAAGACCATAGGAGAGGAACCTTGCCACATCCTTCTACTAGTAGATTTAGTTATCAATGATTTCCTACTCTTAGTTAGAACCTGAACTGCAGTATTTCCTTTCGCTAACAAAGAATAAGGGACTAAAGGCTCCCATTTTGATTCTACCTTAGTCAGGATATCTTCTTGAAGAATTCCAACTACTGTAACTGCGTTCCTAAAACTCGTGATTCTAGCTAGATACTCTGGAACTACCCCTTCACCATCTGATCTATACCCACACTCAGAAAGTACTCCATTAGTTGGTTTAGGAAGTTCCCTTCTCCTTGTTGCAAATTGTACAGTATACGTTTCCTTCCTCCTATTTCCAGATTTTGATGTTTGAATATTATCAGGCATGTTTAATCACTTCCTAAAGATAAATTTCCAGACGCATGTGCATTTAATAAAGCATCAGCAGAATCATTTGGATCACCTAACCCAGGCCCTTTAACTTCAGCAGCAGTTCCACGATTTACTTGGTTCGAAAGATTATCTATAGATGAGGATAGTTTACTAATTTGATCCCCTATCTCAGGCATAATCTTCGTAGGCATTAATTCTATTGCTTTTCTAACATTATCTTCTATATTTTCTGTTGCTAACTCTACTTTCGTAGCTGTTCCACCTTTTGCTGCAGGAAGTGCACTAATACTACTCTTAACTTCTGCAGATGTTTCTGAAACAAGGGGTATTCCCATTCCACTTTTAACTCCGGCAAGTATTTCTGAATATGGAGTTAATTCCTTTTGCTTTTTGCCAAGAACTTTTCCAACAATTCCTCTATGATACCATGCTCTCCCTGCTCTCTCCTCAAATTCTTGCCTCTGTTTCATATTCGCAAGTTGCACGGCCAACTGGCCAGATGACTTACCTGTTTTCTTAGAGGCCTCCTCAACGCCTACTTCCTTTACCCAACTTATCCATTGCTCAGAAGATCCCTTTAAACCCTTAGCTGCCTCACGTCTTCCTGCTCTTGCTTCCTCTAACCCCTTAGCAGCTCCTACAGCTTCAGTAACTTTCTTTCCGGCTATAACCGCTCCAGCACCTAATCCCGCAATAATTCCCAACTTAGGAAGCCAAGTTCCTAACATACTTGACATCTTGGTCAAAGGTGCAGTCAAAGAAGAAAGCATTCCTCCAAAAAGACCTTCTTTCGTTTCACCTTTCTTATCAGAAAGTCGTTTAAGCACATCTTTAGTCCACTTAGCCTTATCTGCTTTTCTATCAAAGAAGTAAGTTAACGGAGCTACTAACTCCTCTTTAGAAGGTTTCCTCTGTGCAAAGCCTCCAAACTCAGTCACTTTAGGGCCTCTACGCCTGGCCATAACACCTTGCTCTAATTCCCAAGGACTCAAACCTGTAGCAACAGGCTCTAAGCGCCTCTGGAAAGAAAGCTCTCTTCTAGCCCGAACTTTCTCAGCCAGACCTCTAGAGATTCCAGCAATGCCCTTTGCTGCCCCAATAGCCATAGGAGCAAATGGACCTAGCACAGCTGCTGCTGCTCCTCCAGCAACTCCTTTCACTGCACCTACTAACTCAGGGGCCGTCCTACTCAAGAATGGAAGGACTCCTTCCCTAGTTTGTTTTCTCATCCCTGCCACTCCTCCCCTAACAATCTCATTCGTTACATTTAAACTTTCTGGGGAAATTCCAGTTTCTTCTTGTACTTTACTTATCCTATCTCTCAAAGGACTTATATCTTTAGACGTTCGAACAAAATAATCTCGTTGATTATTAAGAACTTCTATATTCGCTACGACATCTTCAACATCTTGTTTTTCAACTCCTTTAGTTCTCGAAATTGTATCAATCAAATTAATAGTTACTACTGTCAATTTGATTGCGGCCACTACTTCATGCTCTATCTCACCTATTTTATAAATCTTTCTCAGACCCTGAAAAAATCCCAGATAATCTCTAGAAAGCTTCTTACGAATTGCTTGAAGAGAATCAGAGCTAAAAGAATCTATGGAAATATTTTTCATTCTTTTCTGAAAATCAAGTGGAATATACTTTGCTCTTCTTTTCACCTACTTTATGCCTTCACTTTCTATTTGCTTGTACAACCAACCCCAAATATAGTCAAAGGATCTAATATCAACTTTATCAAGAGAATTGAAGTTAAATCCACCTCTACTAAAATAGCATACTTCACACTGCTTCTCCAAAATCCGAGATAAGGGTCTCACCATCCGGATAGAAGAAGTCAAGTCGAAAGGGTATGTTAACAACATCCTCCTCCCCACACTCTGGACACTTATAAGTCGCAGCAAAATCGGGTCCGTGATAAAATTTATTCTGAAATGCTCTAATTCTAGCCATATCTTTTGTCTGATGAGACAACTTAGAAAGCCAATCTACCCTCTCAAGAGTAGACATCTCTCCAGGACCAACTATCGAACGAGCGTATCTATAGATTAGATAATCCTCATGATCATCAGCATACTTTTCAGTCTTTATTTCATCTTCTACTGTTAAGAATCTTAGATCTACATGTATTGGCTTACCATCTTCACCTACCGAAGATAACTTCACAGAATGAGGAACTTTGAAATCTTCTGGGAGCTGTACTATATCTAGCTCTTTAAGATTAATAATAGGTTTGACTACCTTCATACAGTAACTACACTGTGTTTTCCTAACCATCGTTTCGGAGTATGAATTTATATACTCCCATAAAACGATATACATCCTATCCCCTATAGTCAGATCTGTTGGGTCAATTCCTTTAATGATCCCCTTAAGAACTTGAAGATACTTACGTTCAAGATTAACGGGATCAATTTGTGACAAAACTTTTTCATCCTCTATTCTATAAAGTCTGATCACAACATCTTCTGGGTTAACTTTTGGGTAGGGAATACATCTGGACGGGAGGTTAATTGACATGTACTCACTCATCTCTTACTTCTCCTTTCTTCTTGTACTTTACTTAAAAACCAATTTTTCCTAAAACCCCTTTAGCACTTCCTTTAGCAAAATTTGTAACTCCTTCCAATATAGAACCTATTAGAGACTTATGACTAATCCGATCAACACTCATCTCTAATTCTAACCTTAAAACATCTTCCGATGGATATGATAACCCAAGTGAAGGATTTGTTTTAGGCCAACATCCTCTCAACACAAACTGAGTTGATTCAACTCCAGATCTATCGTAAAGAGCTATATAAATAGTCTTAGAATATCTATTCTTAGCAGAGTAATAACCATCTTTATCAATGATTAACTCACGCCAGCCATAGAAGTAATTCAAAACTGAATTATCTACAGGAGAGATAAAAACCAAAGTTACAGATTTTATCTCTTCGAGATCGGCATAAAATCTTTGTTTGGGCCCATATCGCAGAGAAGAAATTGAATTTATACTGTAATCCCCAAATCGCACATCTTCACAATACTGAGAAACAAGTAACCCAAACAATCCATTGATAGTATCTGGCATAAGAAGCTGCCAGTTAAATGTACGTTGGAGAGCCCAAATTCTTCTGAAATAGATTCCTGCTAATCCCGATAAATCGAAAGGGATAGTCTGCATTTTTTACGCCTCAAGCCAATAATCGTAGCTGAATGTACAGCTAAACATAATCACATCTTCAGTATCTTGAGACAAAGGAACTTCTGCAACATCTTCGGGATAGCACCCTACCATTTGTATCTTCAACCAAGTACTTCCAGGAGGATCTAAACATTTCAAATACAAATTAGCTTTCAAAAGTGGATCTAGAGTTCCTATCCCTGTTTTAACTCCTGAAATGGTTTCCTGCCAACCATTTAATGCCTCAAAAACTTTCTTATCCGTGCCTTCCCTAATCACTACAGGCCAGGATTGAGACATAGTTATTTTTCCTGGTACTTTCATACCTGGACCTCCTTTGTAGGCCAGCTTGATTCCTCCTAAACCTCTTCCTGGAATCGAAGTGCTAAAAGCTCGAATTTCCAGCGATTCTGCATCCCCTCCCCCAGGAATATTAGGTATAACAATATCCCACAAATACGCTCTTGCAGGGTTTGTTAAATCATTTTTTAGATTATCAACACTCATTACCATTATCTATCTCCTTTTTTACTTTTGAAAGATTAGAATAACTTTCCTTTAGCTATTAACTCTTCAAAGGAAGTTCCAGACTTTGTAACAGTAACCTGTAACTGAACATAGTAAGCCACTCTAACAGGCTTAATAAGCACATCCACCATAAGCTCGTTATTATCAATTCTTGCAGGAGTATTATTAGTCTCATCACAGATAACACGATACCCTGAATCACCTGCCTCTTGCTGAAACGCGCCCTGAGCTGCTATCCGATCTAAATACTCATTTAACAAAGCTTCTACTCTAAACCGAGTAATCTCAATGTTAGGCTCAAAAACGAAAGTCCTCAACGATATTGCTATAGATTTCTCAAGTACAATCAGTAGTCTTCGAACATTAAGATCGCTTAAAGCTGAATGTTTCTTCTGCTCGGTTAACTGACCCCAAATTACATTTCCTTCTCCACCAAAATCTTGGAATGGATTAATTTGGTTCTGATGAAGGAGATCCCTTTCACCTTCAGTATAAACTGGATCTATTTCTTGAACATCAAGTATTCCTCGATTAAATCCAGCAGGAGCATCCCAAGGATGACCAACATAGTCATTATATGCTATTTGAGCAGCTCTATATCCAGAAGGCGGAACTTCAACTAGCTTATCATTATACGAATCATATATTGTTAACCATGGAGAATCAAGCACGCAATAACTTGAATTGAACGACTGCGTACTATTTCTCCAAGTAACTGTATCAGTTGAGGAACTGGTTACACTGTAAGGAATGTCAAGGAGTGCTACACAATCCAGTCGTGCTTCAGCAACTGTCTTCATCTTCAATTGAACTGCAACAGAAGTCTCACCACCATTAATAAGCAATCGAATATC
>Ga0307432_1001273_pt1 | contig 15674 bp, 15 predicted proteins | sample SalMarWE160150MG_FD_202158 | JGI IMG/M metagenome (GOLD analysis project Ga0307432, IMG submission 202158) | Salt marsh sediment microbial communities from the Plum Island Ecosystem LTER, Massachusetts, United States - WE1603-150 | ecosystem: Environmental > Aquatic > Marine > Intertidal zone >...
AAGGTAAAATTAAAAAGGTTCATGCGCCTGAGGCTAGGGAATTCATTAACGCAGTTGAAGAGGCTATTAAATATACGCAATCACTCGCCCCTTCTTCGGTTCCAGCAAGCTCTTCGTAAGGTGTGTTCTGGCTAGGCGAGTTCCTGGGAGAGGCGCCAGGAGTTGAGGAGGAGGATGCCGGCAATTAGATAAGGCAAGCCCAGCATTGACCAGGCAAGCATGTGATTTCGGCCAGCAAAGGCAGCGATGTGGGCGCCCAGTGCCGCCGACACTGCAACCAGCAGTATGCCGGCCGCTCGCCCCCGCCACAAGGACAAAATGCAGCCCGCCAGGGCAAAGGCGCCAATTATGCCTAATAGAAGCCCAGGGTCGGTGGGGGTAGCTTCAGTGATGACTGCCCAGCCTTTCTGAGTAAATTCCCCAACAGCTTCACCAATCAACATCGCCCCGCCGAATCCGGTTATACTATAGGCGATTATCCGCCCTGCCAGTCTCATTCGTTCCACTTTCATCGTCTTACCTCCCGTTAAAGTCGCCGTGACAGCTGCCACGAGCTAAGGAATAGAGTGCCGGCAACCAGATACGGCAACCCTACTATTAACCAAACCCTAACATTACAGGGAATGAGAGGCTGAAGTGGCGGTAGATTGGTAGCTGACAAAAAAGCACTTACAATTAGCAATACGCCAGCGACTCGCTGTTTCCCCCAGGACACAATACAGCCAGCCAGGGCAATGGCTGTAATCACGCTTATTATAATAAATTCTGCGGTGATTACCCCCCAACCTTTAGCCGGAAATTCGGTGCTAGCCCACCCAATGTGGAGGGTCAGGACGAAGCCCACGGCACCTAGTCCAATTACCCGTGCCGCCACGGTCATTCTTCGCGCCAGACGATATTGTTTACTATCTAACATTAGTTGCCTCCTTTTAATGGCACTATAATCCCTGCCTACCCCTCCTTAGCTTTCTTTTGTAGTTCGTAAAGCTTGGTCAGCGCCTCTAACGGGGTCAAAGAATTAATATCCAGCTTCTCCAGCTCTTCTACCACTGGTGATCTCTGCCCCAATAATGATAGCTGCTGAGCTACTACCCCTTTACCACGCCTCTTGGGTGAAGGCTTAGCCCCCTCCAGCTCATCCAACACCTCCCGGGCACGGTGCACCACTGATTTCGGCAGCCCGGCTAGTTGAGCCACATGGATACCGTAGCTCTTATCAACCCCACCGGGCACAATCTTGTATAAGAAGATAACCTTGCCACCCTCCTCGGCTACGGCAACATTAAAGTTTTTCACCCGGGGCAGGAAACTAGCCAGCTCTACCAGTTCATGATAATGGGTGGCAAACAGGGTCTTGGCGCCCAGCCCGGAATAGTTATGGATATACTCGGCAACGGCCCGGGCAATAGACAGCCCATCATAGGTGCTGGTGCCCCGCCCAATCTCATCAAGGATAATTAATGAGCGTGGGGTAGCGTTATTCAAGATATTGGCTGTCTCCACCATTTCCACCATAAAGGTAGATTGACCGGCAGTCAAGTCTTCCCTGGCACCAATTCGGGTAAAAATGCGGTCAACCACGCCAATAGTAGCCGAATCGGCGGGGACAAAGCTGCCTACCTGGGCTAGAAGGACAATTAAGGCTACCTGCCTCAGGTAGGTTGATTTGCCCGACATATTAGGACCGGTGAGAACAACTAGCTGAGCCTCATCATTGGACAGGTAAGTATCATTAGACACAAAGCTAGTGTCAATCAAGCTTCTCTCCACTACCGGGTGGCGTCCCTGGGTAATAATTATTTCATTATCGGTGGTTAGCCTGGGTCGGACGTAGCCATAGCGCACTGCTACCTCAGCCAAGCTGGAGAAGACATCTATATTAGCCAGGGCATTGGCGACGGCTAAAATGCGCTCGCTGGCAGTGGCTACCTGACGGCACAGCCGATGAAAGATGTCAGACTCAAGCTCACTAATCCTGTCCCGAGCATTCAAAATCAGCGACTCATACTCCTTGAGCTCGGGGGTAAAGAAGCGCTCACCACCAACCAGGGTCTGCTTTCTAATATAGTCCTGAGGCACCTGACTGAGGTTGGATTTAGATACCTCAATATAGTAGCCAAAGACCTTATTAAAGCCCACCTTCAGCGATTTAATCCCGGTCTTTTCCCGTTCCTGGCGCTCCAGATTAGCCAGATATTGCTTGGCATTCCTGGCTGCCAGGCGAAGGCTATCCAGCTCCTCGGAAAAGCCCTGCCTGATTACACCACCCTCGCCCAAAGCCGACGAAGGCGGTTCCTCTATCGCCCCGGAAATCAAATCAACGACATCCTGGCGGGGCTTGAGTTCGTCCTTGAGCCAGGCAATGGCACCGCTGTTTTTATCAGCCTCAATTACCTCTCTAAGCTTAGGAATAACCTCCAGGCTGTGTTTGAGGCTGATTAGCTCGCGAGGGGTGGCAACATTACCCCTCACCCGGTTAATTAATCGCTCAAGGTCAGCGGCATCACCGAGCAAGGAAACCGCCTGATTGCGAGCCAGGGTATTATCACCGAACCAGCTAATAGCATCCTGCCGCTTAGTCAGTTCGGCGACATCAACCAGGGGCTGACCCAGCCACCGCTTTAATAATCTGCCCCCCATAGCTGTCTTGGTCAGGTCAACAACCGACAATAATGAGCCCTCGACTGTTCCCAGGCGAGTGCTGCGGAATAGCTCCAGGTTTTTCTGGGTGTTCACATCCAGCGCCATAAATGAATCAGTGGCGTAGGTGGAAAGTCGGGTTAGCTGTCCCAGAACCCCTTTCTGCGTTTCCTCAATATAGTGAACAATAGCGCCAGCCGCCCTTATTGCCAGAGGTAGTTGAGCACAGCCGTAGCCATCAAGGGTAGCCACCCCAAAATGGTCAAGCACTGTCTGGCGGGCAACCTCAAGCTCAAAACAATAATCATCAAGGCGGGTTACCGGAGCCGTTAATTCTAAATCGGATAATTCGGCGCTGTTAGCGGTAATAATCTCTGAGGGTTTGAGTCGTTCCAGTTCGGCAGTAGCCCGTTCAAGCGCCACCTGAGTAACGGCAAACTCGCTGGTGGTAATATCAACGTAGGCTATACCCACCGCCTCATCACCCAAGACCAGGCTGACCAGGTAGTTATTTTCCCGGCTATCAAGGAGGCTGGGCTCAATTACCGTGCCCGGTGTTACCAGGCGGATAACTTCACGCTGGACTAAGCCCCTGGTCTCACCCGGCTTGGTCATTTGCTCGCAGATAGCCACCTTGTAACCTCTATTGATAAGTCGGGCCAGATAGTTATCCAGGGCATGATAGGGGATGCCAGCCATGGGCACCCGATACCCCTTGCCCATCTCTCTGGAGGTCAGGACGATATCCAGCTCCCGAGAGGCAAGCTTGGCATCCTCGTCAAAGGTCTCATAGAAATCACCCAGGCGGAAGAGGACAATGGCCTGGGGATACTTTCGCTTTATCCTGAGGTATTGTTGCCGGATAGGGGTTGAACCCTCTTTCATCTTAAGCCTATTCTACTAGAATTTTATGCTAAAAGGAATAGATATTCTTTATCTAGTGACCCCATCCCCCTTTATCCCCCTTCCCCTTAATAAGGGGAAGGGGGACTGATTATATAAGAGAGGCTTCGCCTCTCTTTAACTCTCCATGGATAGATGAATTGCATAGCGTGGTTTTTAGGCTGTGGTATAATTAAGGTAATGGTAAGCTACATAAAGTGGTCAAGAGGAATCTGTTAGGTTTTTCTGTTTCAAAGGAGGTTAAATTGCCAGATATAGTCTTAGGGGCACTTATTGGGGCCATTGCAACCGCAGCGGGTTCTATAATCATAGGCTTTATTAATTATAAGAATGCTAAATTGCAACTGAGCCACCAGGGGAGAGAAGCCAAACGAAATAGACTTATTGAAGCGAGAAAAGACCTTCTTCTTCGGTTGAGGCATACTCTAAGTGAGTGGGTAGATGTCTCAAACATGCAAGTAAATATGGTTGAAAGACTTAAGAATGCTTTCGAAAAATATGAAGAATCATCTCCTGCAAGACAGCTAGAGATAATAGAATTCAACAAAGTTTCGGAGCAGGGGAAGCAAATCTCGTCGCAGTTTGAGATACTACGCGGACAAGTAAGTGACAACACACTTAGTAATCTGATTGAAGCTGTGAGAGAAACACAATACGAGGTAGATACTGCAAGGATGCCACTCATAAGGTTCTTCAATAATCCAAGCGGTGCGGATATTAGTAGCCTTGAGTCTGCATTTCGGGAAGATGAGTCACTTCGCAAAAAGGTGTGGAAACAGGTCTTGCAAGTTAATAAACGAATTGAAGAATTGTTAAGTGGAGAACCCTCTGATTAGCTTAAACTAAGGCAAAACTACTATCCCCTAAGATACTCGTTTATGGGGGCTGGGTTAGTTACAGCTTGCCTAGTTCATCCAATAACTTGATTACCCTTAGCGACTCACCAACCCCGGTTGTGCCACTCATAACCACTTCTACTGATATGGTTTCCAAAAGTTCATCTTTCGTAGCGCCAGCATTTAACGCGTGCCTGGTTTGAGCCAGAATACAGTTAGTGCATCCCGCACGGAGGGCTATTGCCAGGGCTATTAATCGCTTGACTTTTGTACTTAGTGCTCCCTGTTTATAGGCAAAACCTCAAACACTCCATTCGGCATCCATTAAGTCGGGTAATAACTGCTTAAGTCTATCGAGTAACTCTACACGCTCCTGGTCAAGTTCTAATTGGCTTTCCATAGTCGCAACCTCCTTACTCACGCTATATTGCCCTAAGATACCAGCCTATAGAAGAGGCGGCACCGGTAACCACATCGCCCGAGAAAGCTTATTATTACTTTCCTTCCACCTTGCGCTTCCTGGCCTCAATCAACAACTTCTCCAGATTGTCATGACTTCCGGCAACTACCAAGACATCATTAGCCTGAACCACCTCCCCCTGACGTGGAGAGAGTATGACCTCATTGCCCCGCAGGATGAGAAACACGGCTACTTCCCATTTACCCTTGGGGCCACATCCAAGCTCGGATAATTTCGTTCCGACAAAATATGGTGGCGCCGTCAATTTAGCAATCCCATATACCCGGGTTAGTGACATATAGTCCGAGACGTCGGACAATGTTACTCCTTGGGCTACTCTGACTCCCATTTCGCTCTCGGGGTAAACGACTCTATCGGCACCAACCTTTTCCAGGACGCTCCCGTGTAGCTCACTATCAGCCCTGGCTATTACATAAGGGACACCAAGTTTCTTTAACAGAATAGTGGTTAATATGCTGTTCTCAATCCTTGCCCCTATCCCGACTACACCTATGTCGAAGTTGCCGACCCCGAGCTCCTTAAGCACCGCCTCACTGGTGGCATCGGCTTGAACAGCATGGGTTACCTGCGACGCCACGCTCTGGACCTCCTTCTCACTCCTATCCAGGGCGAGCACATCATGGCCGATATCCGCCAAGGTAGCCGCCAAGCTCACTCCAAATTGCCCCAGACCAATAACTACAATTTGTTTTTTCATTATTCACCTCCTATCCAATCCTTACCATTTCTTCGGGGTAACGATATGTACTTGGGCGCTGGCGTTGCAGCAGGGTTAATGCCAAAGTCAGAGGGCCCAGTCGCCCGATAAACACGGTGACGCTAATTATCAGCCGCCCGGCTGTTGACAAATAAGGAGTTATACCGGTGGATAAACCGACCGTGCCAAACGCAGAAACCGTCTCAAAAAGGAGTCTAATAAAACTGGCGTCTTCATGCACCGAGAGCAGGAAAGCTGATAAAGCCACCAGTCCGAGAGCTAGTATCATCACCGACATCGCCCGGTGCAACTGCTGGACACTGAATTCTCGACCAAATGCCCCAGCGTGCTCCCTGCCTCTAATTGTACTCCATATTGTAGCCGCCAGCATACTAAAAGTGTTAACCTTTATTCCCCCTGCCGTCGAGCCTGCGGCTCCGCCGACAAACATAAGAAACATGATGAAAAAAAGGGCATAGGGGGTTAAGCTGCCAACATGAACTACCGTGAAACCGGCTGTCCTGGCCGTCACCGACTGAAAGAAGGCGCCCAGCGCTTTTTGGGGTAATGCCAGAGCACCGAGGGTAGCCGGCTGGTTGAACTCAGCAAGGAGCACCACCACCGTCCCGGCTATTAACAGTGACACAGTGGTGATTAGAACCAGCTTGCTGTCGAGCGACAGCCTGGTTAAACTTCGAGTCCGGAACACATCGGCTATTACCATAAAGCTAATACCACCGAGAAAAATGAGCGCCGCCGTCACTAGCACCACCAAGAAATCTCCCTGATAATTTGTCAGGCTCTGGAAGTTACCAAAAATATCAAAGCCGGCATTATTAAATGCTGAAATAGAGTGAAATGCCGATTTCCAGATAGCCACCCGTAAGGGATTTCCCATTGAGAAACGAGTAAAGAAAATCGCGGCTCCGATACCTTCGGCCAGCAAGGTGAAAATTGCCATTCGCCTGACTATCCTGACTAAACCTCCCAACCGCGCCAGCCCCATAGACTCCCCGATAAGTAGCCTCTCTTGAAGCCCAACTCGGCGTCTAAAAGCCAGCAGCAAAAGGGTGGCGCTAGTCATAAAACCAAAGCCGCCTATCTGGATGAGAGCCAGAACAACCCCCTGACCAAAGGAGCTCCAGTAGCTTCCAGTGTCGACCACAACCAGACCGGTAACACATACTGCTGACGTAGCCGTAAAGAAAGCATTGACCGGAGAGGTAGACTGCCCGGCGGCATTCGATATCGGCAGCATGAGTAAAATAGCGCCTAATGTTATTAAACCCAGGAAACCATATATTAACCTGAGAGATAGTGAGGTAGCGGTCTTGTGTTCTGGTATTACCGGAAGCTGTACTCGCCACGACCTAGCCCGAGATATGCGAAATACCCTTCTGGTCGGTCTCCCGGGATTTCCAGGTTCCCTATCCATCGACTAAACACCAAAGATTTATGATGGAAACCGAAAGCGCTCGGCTTCTTGCCAGTTGGCTCTTGTAGCCTGCTATTATAATCCCCCCAACGCCATCATGTAAACGCATTGGCTTCCCATTCTGAACCCCGCCTAACTCCTTAAGCCCTCGACCCAAGAAAAGCAAAACAAAAAGGGGCGCTCGCCCCTCTTGGCTCACTAATAGATAATCTATTCGAGCTATCCCCTGAGATACTCATCTATGGAGGCAGCGGCGCGCTTACCGGCGCCCATGGCACTAATCACGGTAGCGGCACCGGTAACAATATCACCACCAGCCCAAACTGCGGGCTTGGTTGTTTTACCGATAACCTCATCGGCAACAATTGTGCCCCACCTGGTAGTGTCCAGACCGTCAGTGGTTGACGGAATAATGGGATTGGGTCTGGTACCCAGAGCGGCTACCGCCATATCAACCTTAATAATGAACTCCGAGCCGGGAATGGCAATCGGGCGACGCCGACCACTGGCATCAGGCTCACCAAGCTCCATCTCATAGCACTCCATACCAACTAACCAGTTCTGGTCATTGCCGATATATCGCTTGGGATTGGTCAGTAGCTTAAACTGGATGCCCTCCTCCCTGGCGTTCTCCAGTTCCTCACGACGAGCCGGCATCTCCACCTCAGAACGCCGATAGATAATGTAGACCTCCTCAGCCCCAAGCCTGAGGGCACACCTGGCGGCGTCCATAGCCACATTACCACCGCCAACCACACCTACCCTCTGACCAATCTTCACCGGCGTATCATACTCGGGAAACCGATACGCCTTCATCAGATTGACCCGGGTCAAGAACTCATTGGCCGAATAGATACCATTAAGGTTCTCACCGGGGATATTCAAAAACATTGGTGCCCCCGCCCCGGGTCCCAGAAAAACCGCCTGATAACCACTATTTAGCAAATCATCAACACTTATGGTCTTACCCACTACCGTATCCAATTCAATCCTTACCCCTAAAGAGGCAACATAATCAACCTCAGCCTGGACAATATCTTTGGGTAACCTGAACTCAGGGATGCCGTACATCAATACTCCACCAGCCACATGTAGTGCCTCAAAGATGGTAACACTATGCCCCAGCTTAGCCAAATCAGCGGCGGCGGTCAGTCCGGCTGGTCCTGAGCCGACCACAGCCACCCGCTTACCGGTTGGCTTAGGCTTTATTTTGGGTGAGTTTACCAATTCCATATTAGCCCGCTCCCAGTCAGCCACGTACCGCTCCAGACGACCGATGGCAATAGGCGCCCCCTTTTTAGCCAGAACGCAGGTAGCTTCACACTGTGTCTCCTGAGGACAGACCCGTCCGCAGATACCAGGCAGGCTATTCTTATCCTTGAGTATCCTTACCGCTTCAGGCATATCGCCATCGCGAACCGCCTTAATAAAGCCGGGAATGTCTATCTCCACCGGGCAGCCATCAATGCAGGGGTGCTTGGGGCACTGGATACAGCGGCCGGCTTCAGCTTGAGCTTGCTCCAAGCTATAGCCCAAAGCGACCTCATTAAAGTTCCTCGCCCGTAACCCGGGGGCTTGCCGGGGCATAGATACTCGGTTCAAGTTAAGTTTAGCCATATATACTAATCTCCAGGCGCCTAATCAAGGATGAATGCCGCTTTGACTCTGCCATCGCTCCAAAGAAAGTTTTTCTTCATCAAGGTAGATACGCTGACGGGCAAAGAGTAAATCCCAGTCTACCTGATGGCCATCAAACTCAGGGCCATCTACACAGACAAACTTGGTCACTCCGCCCACTGATACCCGACAACAACCACACATACCGGTGCCATCAACCATTATCGGGTTCAGGCTGACAATGGTTTTAACCCCGAAGGGCTCGGTGGTTTTAGCGCAAAATTTCATCATAATACTGGGGCCAATAGCGATTACCCGGTCAATCTTCTCGCCACTTTCCAGCAGCTCTTTCAATGGCTCGGTTACCACTCCCTTGCGAGCGTAGGAGCCATCGTCAGTAGTAACTATTAATTGGTCACTGACACTACCTAGCTCATCCTCCCAAAAGAGTAAGTCCCGGCTCCGTGCTCCCATAATGGAAATAACCTTGTTGCCCTTCACTTTTAAAGCTCTGGCGATAGGCACTATGGTGGCAACAGCAAATCCTCCAGCCACACAAACTACAGTACCAAATTTCTCAATGTGAGAAGGTAAACCCAGCGGGCCGATAAAATCAGCAATAGAATCGCCGGTTCCCAACAAGGCCAGCCGGTGAGTAGTTGTTCCCACTTCCATAAAGACAATGATAACGCTGCCCTCTTCCCTGTCCCAATCGGCAATGGTTAATGGAATACGCTCACCCCTCTCATCAATCCTGATAATAACAAACTGCCCTGGTTGAGCCTTCTTCGCCACATTAGGGGCGGCAATCTTTAACAGATGAATATTGGGCACTAAGTCCTGCTTTAGTAATATTTCATACATGTACCTTAGTCCTCCCCAAGAATTTATCATCAAAATAGTATATCATTCAAGTCATTAAGTATTGCGTAATTGCCGATTAAGGTATAAGATAGTAAGCACGAACATTATATAAAAGCCTAATCTATTAACTAAACTAATTTACGAGGTGGTGATAATGAGTATAGAGCCAGTTCACATCGGGTTTGGCAATATATTAGCCATGAATAGAGTTATTGCCATAGTTTCCCCAAACTCAGCCCCTATCAAACGCGCTATCCAAGAAGGGAGAAACAAAGGACTACTAATTGACATGACTAACGGCAGAAGAACGAAAGCCGTTATCATCACCGATAGCGGGCACATCATTCTGGGTGCCCTTGCCCCGGAAACTATTGCTGGACGGTTACAAGTAAGTCGGGGAGGCTCAGGGCTAAGATTCGAGCAAAGCGATGAAAAAGGCGAGTCATGAGAGCCAGTCCCCGCTCAGCTTACCGACCAAGCCACTACTCGTAGTCCTCTCCGGTTCCTCAGGGGCAGGTAAAGATGCCCTTTTAACCAAGATGAAAGAGTTAGGCTCCCCGGTTAAACGTATCACCACGGTAACCACACGAGCCCAGCGAGCTAAAGAGAGAGACAATGTAGACTATCACTTTGTCTCTGAGAGAAAGTTCCAGGAGATGATTAAAAATAATGAGTTATTAGAGTGGGCAAATGTCTACGGCAATTGGTATGGCGTACCTAAACAGCCAGTCAAACAAGCCCTGGACAGGGGGCAGGACGTACTAGTAAAGGTTGACACTCAAGGGGCAGCTACTATCAAAAAAATCCTGCCTGAAGCGGTGTTCATCTTTGTGATACCCCCGTCAATGGCAGAACTTATGACCAGGGTCAAGCAGCGCCATACTGAATCACCCTTTGACTTAGCCTTACGGATAAAAACCGCTGAGGAAGAAATAAAACAACTACCCCTGTTTGACTACATAGTAGTCAACAAGCGAGATGAAATTGACCTGACAGTATCGGAGATTAAGGCGATTATTACTGCCGAAAAGTGTCGGGTAAGTCCGCGGCAGATTGCTCTATAGATTTACTTAGAATAGCGGGCGTAATAGCCGGGCAAATAAATAACCCAGCCCACCACAGATAGGGAAGGTTATTATCCAGGCAAGGACAATCCGGCGCGCCACTCCCCACCGCACTGCCGAAAGTCGTTTGGTAGCTCCGACCCCCATGATAGCCGAACTGGCGCAGTGGGTGGTACTCACCGGGATGCCGAGGCGCGAAGCGCCCCAAATAACTGCCGCCGCTGAGACATTAGCCGTAAAGCCGTGAATCGGTTCCAGAGCCGTAACCCTCATCCCCACTGTCTTGATAACTCGCCAGCCGCCAATAGCTATGCCTGAGCTAATAGCTACCGCCGATACAATTATTACCCACCATGGAATGTTGTCCCACAGATTAGCCTGCCCGGTATAAACTACCAGCGCCATAGTGATGACACCTATAGGCATCTGACCATCATTCAGGCCATGGCTATAAGCCAGAAAGGCAGTAGTCAGCCATTGCAGACGGCTAAAAATAACTCGCATTCTAGCTGGAGCACTTCGCCGGAACACCCATAATAGAAGAACCATTAAACCAAAGCCGCCAGCAAAGCCTAAGGCAGGAGCAATAGCCACTGACGCCAGAATCCGTTGCATGACACCCCATATCACTGCTCCACTACCAGCTACGGCTACCCCGGCAGCCGCCAGCCCGGCAACAAAACCATGAGTTATGCTTACCGGCAAGCCATAGTAGGTAGCGATACTGCCCCAGACAATAATTGCCCCTAAACCAGCAATCACTAGCAGATAGCCAAATTCTACGATGACTCCTTCAGCTAAAATACCTTTGCCAATGGTCCTGGCAACTGCGGTACCGGTGGCAGCACCAACAAAATTAGAACAGGCAGCCAATATTATAGCGTTTCGGGGGGAAAGGGCACGAGAGCCAATGGAAGCCGCCACGGAATTGGCGGCATCATTGAAACCATTAACCACACCAAAACCGATGGCTAGAGCAATAATTAAGATAAGCAAGGGGGGAAAATCAGGCATGCTTGAGGGCTACCCCTTCAAGGACATTAGCCACATCCTCACACCTATCAGTCGCCTCCTCCATATGCTCATAAATCTCGCGCCACTTAATAATGTGAGCAAAATCTGTAGAATCGTTAAAAAGCTCGCCCATTGCTGAGCGGAACACCCTGTCCGCCATATTCTCCAACCGGTTAATCTCCACGCATCGCTGGAGAACATGCTTCAACTCACCCGGATGTCGCAACTGAGGCATTGCCCTCTCTACCTCAGCCGCGGCTTGGACTATGATATCGGCTAGCTCTCTAGCCCTCGGGGTAGAGCATTCTACTTTATAGATGAGCATAGCATCAGCCGCAGCATGAATAAAGTCGGTCACATCATCCATGGTATGCGCCAGTAGAGCTATATCCTCCCTATCAAACGGGGTGACGAAGGTACGATTTACCTGGGCTATAATCTGATGGGTAATAGTATCACCCTGGTGCTCAAGCTCGGTTATTTCACCAACTCTACCCTCAATATTTTTACCGCTATCCACCATCTCTTTTAGCCCTTGAGCCGCTTTCACCATATTCTGGGCACTCTGCTCAAAAAGCCCAAAAAAACTTTCCTCCCTGGGAATAAAAGGAAATCTAGGCACGGCTAATCCTCCTTCGCCAGCCAAAAGTCATCAATGCCACTGGTAGCTTGAAATTAGGCAATAAAGAGAGTTTAATATACAACTTAGTTACATTGTGAGTTTAGACGAGGCACATATAATTGTCAAGCCAAATATAAGCTATTGACAGCTGACAGGCAGGCGAGTAAAATCTCTCAATTATGGTAATAAATAAACTTGACCATCTATTAAATTGGTGTCATTATAATGACATTTACTGAGCAAAACGATGGTAAAAAAAGAGCTTGTTGAGGAAGTACCCACCATTCGGCCAGGTGATAGGGTACTACGGAGGCGAAGAAGGCCCCGGGGAATACTTCATACCCTCTCTCAAAATATTTCAAAGTTGTTTAAGGGTAGGGCTAGTAAATAGCTGGGACTGAGATAAATGTATATCATAATAGCCGGCGCTGGGGTAGTAGGTTTCCACATAGCCTCCTTGCTAGCCGAAGAGAAACATGAGGTAGCTGTAGTGGAACAATCTGAGGAAGCACTAGACAACGTCCGCAGCCAACTTGACGTCACCAGCATCCTCGGCAATGCGGCCACACCTAAGGTTCTGAGAGAGGCCGAAGCGCCTCGTGCCGATTTAATTATTGCTGTCACCGACAGTGATGAAACCAATATGATAACCTGCCTTATAGCCAAGGAGCTAGGGGCAAGCATAACGGTGGCCAGAGTCCGCAACCCTGAATATTCGGGGTACTTTATTGGCGCGGCTAAGTCTCCGACTGCCCCCCGGAAGGTAGTTAGACCTAAAACCTTTGGGGTAGACCTTTTCATCAACCCCGAGGTTGAAGCCGCCAAGGAAATAATAAGCATCCTGTCTAGCTTTTACCCTACCCCGGTGGAGAACTTCGCCGGTGGTATGGTTCAGATAAGGGAGTTCAGGGTGGAAAAAGGAACAATGGTGGATAAACCATTAAGCGAGATTAGTTTTCCGAAACCGTGTGTCATTGCCGCTATTCTCCGGGCTGGAGGACTTATAACGCCCAGTGCTGATGAACTCATAAAACAAGGCGACCACGTTTACCTCGTTGCCTCCCGGGAGTTTATGGATGAATTAGGCGAGATGTTTGCCCAGCCACAACGCCCAGCCAAGAGTGTGGTCATCCTCGGCGGAGGCCGTGTCGGGGTTGTGGTCGCCGAAGGCCTACAGGGGCATGAGGTTTCAGTTAAAGTCATCGAGAAGAATATAAATCGATGCCAGGAGGTCGCCGCCAGGCTGGAACAAACGGCAGTAGTACAAGGCGATGGCACTGACCGTGATTTTCTTATTGAGCAAGGAGTGCCCTTAGCCGATGCCTTTGTGGCTACTACCGAGAGTGATGAACTTAATATCCTCTCCGGATTATTAGCTAAGAATCTAGGGGTATCTAGAAATTTAATACTAATTACCAGGCCGGCAAATATTCCGCTAGCTGAGGCAGTCGGAGTCGATGTCGCGGCCTCACTCCCCCTGCTTACCACCCGTAAAATTGCTCGCTTTGTCCTCCATGGTGGGGCGGTTTCGGTAGCCTTGCTCGGGGGTAAACAGATACAAGCTATTGAATTTGTGGCTAGCCCAACGGCACATATTGCCCACCGAAAGATTGCCGAGATAGGCTTACCCAAGGGAGCAATAGCCGGAGCTATTGTTCACAACAGCACCGTCATTATTCCGTCAGATGACCACGTAGTACAACCAAGCGACCGGGTTATTATAATATCCCCGCTCTCAGTTACTCCGGCTGTGGAAAAGCTTTTTATGTAAAAAGTAGATAATGAGAGTAAAGGTTGTTCTCCACTACCTAGGGCTGTTAATAACGGGTCTAGGATTTTCTATGCTCTTCCCCCTGGGTTGGAGCCTTTATTATCACGAGCCCGATTCCCCAGCCTTTGCCCTCTCAATAGGCATCAGTGTAGGTTCAGGTTTGCTACTTTGGCGCTTAACCCCGGGTGGCGAGGGAAGGTTAAGTCGGCGGGAAGCAATAATGCTAGTGGCTGGAGCTTGGGCATTAGCCTCAGTCTTTGGCGCCATACCCTATGAACTGGCCGGAACCTTTCACAGCTACCTTAATAGCTATTTTGAGGCTATGTCAGGCTTTACTACTACCGGAGCTTCAGTGCTCACCTCCATTGAAAGCCAGCCCCACGGCATCCTTCTGTGGCGCAATCTCACCCAGTGGCTGGGGGGGATGGGGATAATAACCCTGTTTGTCGCTTTATTCCCCATATTTGGCATAGGGACAGCCCACCTGGTCGAAGCTGAGATGCCCGGACCTCAAACCGAAAGGCTAACTGCCCGTATCCGAGATACAGTGAAGTCATTATGGTTACTGTATCTTGGCTTCTCAGCCGTAGAACTTATCTTGCTGTGGCAGGCAGGAGGGATGCCTGTATTTGATGCCCTGATAGTTACCTTCGGCACCATGCCTACCGGGGGGTTCACAGCCACCAGTTTGAGCATCGGTGCTTATAACAGCCTAATCATTGAGGGTATCGTCATCGCTTTCATGACAATCGCCGGAGTAAATTTTGGGCTGTATTACTTTCTCTTCTGGAGGCGCCAACCTAAGCGCCTCTTCAGTAACCCTGAATTTCGGCTCTATATTGGTCTCCTCATCGGGGCTTCTATTCTCATTGCCCTGAACCTAACCAGGAGCCTGGGGCTACCTATTGGTGAAGCCTTCAGGCAGGGTGGCTTTCAAGCTGTGTCTATCATGACCACAACTGGCTTTAGTACTACCGATTTTAATCTTTGGCCAGCATTCGCCAAAGCGGCTTTACTTATGTTGATGATAGTTGGGGCTTCAGCCGGTTCAACCGGGGGGGCATTAAAGGTTACCCGATTTTTGGTGTTGATGAAGTATACCTACCGCCGAATCTCACTCACCTTCAACCCGAGAGCAGTCATCCCGTTAAAAGTGGGAGGCAACGTATTATCAGAAAAAATCATCTCCAGGATTATTGGTACCACTATTTTATATTTTATCATTCTTATCGTGAGTTTCCTGATAATGAGTGCCCTGGGGCTAGACCACGTGACCGCCTTATCTTCTGTTTTTGCCACCTTGGGGAATGTCGGTCCCGGCTTAGGTTTAGTCGGACCGGCGGCAAATTATGCCTTAATTCCCCCTCTGGGCAAGGTTGTGCTCATAGTATGCATGGTGGCTGGTCGCCTTGAGCTTCTAACTGTATTCGCCCTCCTCGCCCCTTCGTTTTGGAGGTGGCGCTAACTAATAGAGGAAGAGTGTTGTTGACCTCTTGACAAGAAGAGTATAATATCGGTTACTCAATAACAAACATAAATAGAGAGTAATGGAGTTTCACAAAATTCTGGTGCCGGTAATTGGTAGCCAAGCCGATGAAGAGGCGATTAAGCTTGCCTGCAGGCTGGCTAGGCAGGATAAGAGCGAAGTCCGTGCCATTTATATCATTACTATGACACGCGACCTACCGCTAGATGCCGAGAGTGAAGCCGAGATTCAGAAAGCCGAAGAC
>Ga0307432_1001275_pt1 | contig 15665 bp, 14 predicted proteins | sample SalMarWE160150MG_FD_202158 | JGI IMG/M metagenome (GOLD analysis project Ga0307432, IMG submission 202158) | Salt marsh sediment microbial communities from the Plum Island Ecosystem LTER, Massachusetts, United States - WE1603-150 | ecosystem: Environmental > Aquatic > Marine > Intertidal zone >...
ATATGAATCTGCGGAAACTCCTTTGCCACAGGGGCAACATATTCCTTGCGGATCTCCAGCGAGCTCGGTCCGTTGTAGTAGGGGTCGACAAGCAGGGCTGCATCAACCCCTGCATCCGCGGCGTGCTTGGTGCTCTCAAGGGTTTCCCGGGTACTGTTGCTCCCTGTTCCCGCGATGCTCTGGCACCTCCCCTTGCACCGTTCCGCCACTGCCTCGATTACCTTGTTGTGTTCATCCCATGTCAGGGTGGGGCTCTCGCCCGTGGTGCCCACAGCGAGGATCCCGCTCACACCGCCGGAAATCTGAAACTCTAGCAGCTTCTCGAGACCGTCAAAATCCACCTCGTTATCCCTGAATGGTGTCACAAGGGCCGTATAACACCCACTAATCATTATCGCACCTCCTTTTGTTCCTGATATACCCTAAAAAAAAACAGCCGGAGCCTGCTCCAGCTGCACATCACCCAAGAGAGCGCTCCACGGTGAGGACCGTGACAGTCCTGAGGATCTTCTCCGCAGTCCCAGCTCACCTTCCGAGCAGGCCGAAGGCGGGCTTCGGCAATACCCCCTTTTACCGTGGGATGTGAATGCGGGCCCTGTTTCCCTTTCCCACGACTATTAATGGGTACCGCTCCTCTACTCCTGTCTTATATTACCCTAGAAGATGAAGAACGAGGTGTCAAGAGAAAAAGCAGGGGTATCCAATCGAGGAAAAAGGGCGGTCAGCCGAGATCAAGAGAACTTTCCTGGATGCCTCAGGATACCCTTTCGAGACACCAGGATAGATGGTTGACTCACAGGGGTAGGATCCGGTAGAGAATATAGATATTCAAGCCCCAGGTTTCCTGCGCTCTGGCAGGATGTTTTCCCTGGCAAGACTATCATGGATTCGCCTGGGTGAAAATCTGGTCATATCCTTGGCCACTTTCTTCACTTCTACTCCACGCTTGTCGAGAATGTGCAGTTCCTGACGGATAATTCCAAGCATAGGTGCAGGGGCCACTAATACCATGCAGCGTGCATTGTTGGCCTTGACAAGGGAACAAGCCTCTTCAAGCACTTTACGAGAAAAGCGTCGATCGAGTTCATCTTCGTGATGGGAGCGGTGGTCGTCATACCCATGAGCGGGGCCTCCGCGAGCTGCTCGACCCCGACCTGTCTTTGGGTCTGCATAGAGGTCTTTTCCTGCCGACTCCTTTTGTGGGTTGGAAAGATCCCTGCAATGTACCAGTCTCGGCCCTGATTCCAGTTCAGGAAACTGCACTGGCTCCAAGGTGAAAAAGCGAGCGTGCGCTCCCCCGGCAACTACAACACAATAGTCACTCATACTATCCCCCATGCATTGTCCAAGCAAAGAGATGAAACTTCAACCCTCTCGACACGAGATAACGGAGGCGTGGATAAAAGGCGGTCCGTAGCCCCTTTTCAAGGCAACGGATCGCCCTCCTTATTTGGTTTTATTTCCGGTTTCTGGGATACGATCCATGGTACTGGTTGGGAAAATGGGATCCATGTTGAGAGGTATGTCAGGATATTTCCCATGGCTGCTTCCATGGTGACAGCCCGGCCAGCATCTTACCCTGTAATACCGTACGGGTTTTTCAGGCAGTTCCCCACATCCCGGATACCACACGCCGGGAGCGATGGGGTACCGATGACTGGCTTCTGAGGTTGCCATTGGCGTAACAGTGGATGTATTACTTGTTTGCGCCGGAGAACCCAAAGCAGTAACGATGCCTGCTAAAGTGATGACGAGAAGGATATGCCTCATAATGTACCCTCCTTTCCTATGCTATGCATAAAAGATAAAGGTATCAATATGAATCCGGTCAAGGGTCTAAAGCACTTCCATAAGCTCCTTGATCATTTCCTCCTGGTTTTTATCCGCTGTCTTGAACCGCACGCCGATTCCCTGGGAGTTGGTTCTGACGATTTCTCCTAAGATCTTGATGTACTTCTGAGCGTTGGGCAGCGGGAAACTGAGCGAAAGCTCCTGGCCCTCGGCAAAGGGCATTTATGTCTCAATAAAGACCCCTCCGGCACTGATATTCTGTATATAATCCTTATACATCCGATCCTCAGTCGAATAATCAATTACCATAAAGAAGGACTCCCGCTCATGTTTCCTTTTTCCCTTACTGAGCCTTTTCTCCAATACCCGCAGGAGAATTCTCTGTTCATCCTCTGAAAGGCTTTTCATGAGCTCGAAGAGACGGGCGGCGAGGTTTGATTGTTTGTATTGATTTTCGGAGGTGGTCATAGGAGAGATCCTTGAAGGCAACGAATAGCCTTCCCTGAATATCGCAAAAACCATATTTTCGTTTAGTATAGGGAACAATAGACACTATGTCAAAAAAAAAGAAATAGGATTGCACGAAATTTGCATATTATTAAATAGTATTATGGTTGGCCATGATGCAGCTGATCAGGGCCTAACTTCTTGGGGCAGATGAGCGTGCTTGGAGCTTGCACTGAAGCCTCCTTTGGTATTGAGGGAATTGAGCAGAAAAGGCTACTCTGCCTTTGATGTACCGATGGGGCTTCCTTTGATTCAAAAACCGATATGTGCTTGACCATCTGGAAGGCTTTCTCTATACTGGCCCAAAAAAAGCAGGATCTGTGTTGTTGTATTGGGCTCTGTTGCGGTATTTGCTTAATGCTCTCTTGAGGTGTTGTTCGACGTTGATTGGGAGAATGGAAGCTCATCCTAAATTGCCACATTTTAAGATAGTGCTCATAGCACTCCCCTTGCTGTTCTGGGTAGGTTGTGTCGCTGATACAGCTTTTCTGAAAGGACCGGAGAAGCGTCCTCCAGATAGCACAGTCATAAGGGAATCAGGGGAAAAGGCATCTGGGATCCTGCCGGACCAAGGAACTGTTTCCCAGAAGGGGGTTGAGCAGGCCGGACTATTTCCCTCTGGCTCAGAACTACAAAAACAGACGCAAGACCCTGCATCGACCGAACCGGTAGACAAAGCTTCGGTTGCTCATTCCGATAGTATCGAGAGAACAGCGAATACGGATGCTTCGCCCAAGCACGAGAACACGAAAACGGAATACCTTGCCCTTAAAGGCGATCTAGGGCGGATAGCCCTTGCTCCCACCGATGGTGAAGAGAAGCGGCTTTCCATTCCTCCAGAAATCGATGAACCCAATGAGTTCGTAATGCTTGCCCAAAGCGATGACGAGAAGTCAATGGGCATCCCTATTTGGCTTGAGCAAGGGAAACCGGTTCCCTATTCTGAGGAGGTAGAGGAAATACAACAGATCGCATCCATACCGAAGGGCACGGATGCACGAACGCTTTCCCCTTCTGAAGGGGGTGAGGAAGAGCAACGTATGCCTGCGGAGGGCCAGCGTCACGAGTCCTTAAGAAAAGAAACGCCAAAACAATTGGCCCAGGGGATGCTCGATTCCGCGCTCGAGTTCTGCCAGGCCTCTAACGATTTCTGGGAACAGGGGGATCTATACAATGCGATCGATGCCCTTGACCAGGCGTATTCCCTCACCCTCAAGGTAAATCCCGAGGATGATTCCGAGCTCCTCCAGCAGAAGGATGATTTACGCTTCACCATATCCAAACGGATAATCGAGGTTTACTCCTCCAGGTTTACCGTGGCCAACGGCCTAAATTCAGTGATTCCCCTTGTAATGAACAGTCACGTGGAGAGGGCCCTGAACCTGTTTAAAGGCAGGGAGAGGAAGTTTTTCCTTGATTCCTATAGGCGTTCAGGAAGGTACCGGCCGGCAATACTGCGAGCGCTCAAGGAGGCAGGCCTCCCTGAGGAGCTTTCATGGCTTCCCCTCATAGAGAGCGGATTCAAGGTGAAGGCTTTTTCGAGATCTCGAGCCCTGGGCTTATGGCAGTTTATCGCCTCAACAGGATATAAATTCGGCCTCAAAAGGGACAGGTGGGTCGATGAGAGAATGGATCCGGAAAAATCGACTCAAGCCGCAATCTCATACCTGAGGGAGTTGCATCAAATATTCGGTGAGTGGACTACGGCCTTGGCAGCCTATAACTGTGGCGAGGGCAGGGTGCTGAAGAGCATTCGGAGCCAAAGGATCAACTACCTAGACAACTTTTGGGATCTTTACGAAAGGCTCCCCATGGAGACGGCCTTCTATGTGCCGAAGTTCTTGGCGGTACTCCATATCTTGAAAGATCCCGAGGCTCACGGCTTTACATTGCCTGCTGTGGATGAGGAGGTTGAGACCGAAGCGGTCACCATCGACAAACAGGCTCACCTGAAAACAATAGCAAAGCACACCGAAGTACCCTATGCACTCCTGGCGGAAATCAATCCCTCTTTACGCTATAGCTTCACCCCGGACAGAGCTTTTTCATTTAAGATGCCTCAGGACAAGGGGCAGGTGTTACTCTCGAAATTGGCCGATATACCGGTGTGGCATTCTCCTGTACCGGCCTATGTCGTCCACAAGGTTCGAAGTGGCGAGACCTTGTCCGTTATTGCCGGCAGGTATGGGACGAGCGTCAGGTCGATCATGAATCTCAACGGCCTTAAGAGCAGCCACTTCATAAGGACGGGCTGGAGGCTTAAGATACCAACTGGCAGGAAGTATGAGATACAGAGGGCAGAGAGCTCAGGAGAATCCAGATCACCGGGGAGGGCGGAGTCGGTGCGGTATGTGGTGCAAAAAGGCGATTCGCTCTGGAGGATTGCCGAGAGATTCGGGACTACCACCAAGGCAATAGAGTCCGCAAATCGGCTCAATGATACCCGCCTCAACGTTGGCCAGATCCTTATGATTCCCCAAGACCTGGCCACTACCGAGGATATAGCAACCAAGACCTATATCGTATTAAAGGGAGACTCCCCGTATTTGATCGCCAAGAGGAATCGCATGGAGCTTTCGCAGTTTCTCAATATCAATAACCTATCACCACGAAGCACTATTTTCCCCGGACAGGTGCTCCTCGTGAGAGCGGAATAGGTTCCCCTGCAAAAACCCGGAATGCAATCATACCTCTTCCTTGGACGATTCTAATCATACCTGCCAACCATCATGAAATGCCTACTATGGAGCACGATGCGGTAAAGGCTATTGTGAGAGGCCACAGTCTCTAGGTCCTCGAGATCTGCAGCTTCGGCTCGCCCTATGTACATGAACAGGTTATAGATCCGTAGCGTGTGGTCCCAGGCTGACTGCCGCGGGCGTTCGTGAGGCGTCTTTTTGCAAAGGCCTTGCTATCATCTATTGGAATGGGTTTTTCAGTGCTATTCCCCAGGCCTGAAACGGCGAATCACGATTTTTTTCACTCCGAGAGCCGCGCAGAAGGGTTACCCCTTTTCAGCTTTGTGAATATCCCCCTCTGCCCCTATAAGGGGCAGTGTTGTATCGATTGTGAAGAATACCAGAAACCGGGGTTCTTCCTCCTCTCCCTCTTGCGCGGCATATTTTCTCCTGCGGATCGAGTACAGTAGTTCGCTGTCTGCTTCCTCACGGATCTTGGTAAGAAAGAGACGCATACCCTTATAACCGGGTGCATTCTCCCTGAAAAGATAGACGGCGTGAGGGCTTGACTGGAGATTGTGGTGAGTCAAACGGTCGGCCATTATGAATGCCACTGTTTTTTCGTCCAAGATATGGGGTCTCGAGTAGACGGCTGCATCCACGTGCCCCTTTTCATCTGCGGTTGCCAAAACGCCAAACCCCTTTGTATGCTCGAAGTAGTTCGTTAGATCCATTCTTCTACCCTTTGGTTCGATAGTGTCCATTGTTGACTGCGTGAGTGCCGATAACGATGGATACGAATTGACCTGCCCTTTCATGAGTGACCCTTTTATGAACGCTTTGTTCCGTGCAAGCCCGAGGAACGCTAGGTGATCTTCTGGAGGTAGCTGAGTATTTGCGAACGCATATCAGTGCCTACGACAAGGAGATGATCATCTATCCTGTTGCCGTCCAGATAATCACCGAGCGAGAAGTTGCGCCCGTCCATCTTGAAGATCTTGGCTCCTGCTGCTTCGGCAATGACCTGTGCCGCGGCGAGATCCTGATAGGACTCATGGGAGATTATCGCTGCCTCGGCCCGGCCCATGGCGACATAGCATACATGTGCGGAGGTGCACCCGAGATCTCGGATTTTTCCGGGAAACGTTGAGTGGTAGTACTGGTGAAATCGGGAGTGGGTGAGCAGGAGACTTTCATCGTTTATGCTGCCTTGTGATGAGATATGCAGCTCCTTCTCACCCTTGAAGGCCTTATGGCCGACACGGGCATGAAAAAGATCTCCTGTCACGGGCATGTAAAACAGCCCAAAGATTGGCCAGAAGTTCTCGAGAAGGGCCAAAGAGGTTCCCCAGATTGGGATTCCCGCCTGGAAATTGGCAACCCCGTCCAAGGGGTCGAAGATCCAAAGGTATCGTTTTCCCTCATGGGAATAGCCCTTGTTCTGCTGATCGTACTGAAATAGAAGATGTTCGGGAAACCGTGCCTTAAGGTGTCTTTGAAAAAGAGACGTCAAGACGAGTTCGGCATCTGTCACCAGATCATCATCGAATTTCACATCGGGCTTGCCCTTTCCGTAATAGCGAAGCGCTTCTTGACCGGATTGACGGATTACCTCCATTGCAAATGCGGTCAAATCCTCAATGTCTGCACTTTTCGATGTCACTGTTTCCCTCCTTGTTGACCGGTTGCCCTTGGGAATGCCCTTGTTCCCTTAAAGTCAGCCACATAGTACATGAACCCTTAAGATCGAGACAGCCATTCCAAAGTAATGTCAAACATCGCAGCTTGTCAACGGTTAAAGTATCCTCTATTGAGATATGAAAAAGCCCCTTTTAATTCAGGGGCTTTCCTGTATTTGCAGATCGTATGCGTATTCTATTTTACAGTATTCTCGAACTTGGGGCAGGGCATGTTGGCATGCACGTCCTGTGCGGCAGTGCATTTGACCTTATGATCTACGAGAACCTGCACAAAACGCTCCGGCTGATTTTTAAAGTAATTTTTACAATCCCTACATCTACTTCTAATCCTCGTTGCCATGCTATCTCCACCTCATTTTTTCTGTTTTGAACGTTGATCGTTACCTCACCAAGATATCCTCAGCAAACAGCAAAAAAGCTGTAAGGTCCTCGCTCTAGAGCAACCTTCTGTTTCCATACATTATATACTGACGTGGGGCAATTATCAAAACACTGAGGATCTGTCAAGTCAATTCACGGGTCTTTCAGGCATTTGACCTGGATATATCGGATGATATGGAAGGGGATTTTCCTGAGACAGGATCGATATGGGTTGCTTTACCCTATCGGATCACTCGGCGGACTCATCCTTGTTGTTCTTTCGTATGAAAGTGGTTTGCGGGATTGCCACATAAACTATTCTTGGTTCGTTCCCTTCGCCTTCGTCACTTTTTGTCAAAAAAGAAGCATTTGATCCGTAATCTCTATAATGGCATTAAGGGTAAGGCGTTGAGGCAGAGAGAACCTCAACGCCTCTGTTTATCCCGTTTAGGTTGCGAAGGTATACCTGGTCCCTGCAACGTTAATGATGAACTGATCCGGCATTGCTCTTGAAAAGCCTGAGATGGCCTCAAACCCTGAGCAGTGCATAGGGATAATGTAATCAGGGGTAACGGCTTTGATATCGGCAATCGTTCGCTGGATCACCTCCGGTTTGGCACCGGTCAAATGGAACCCTCCCATCACCGCATGAACCTTGTCTATCCCTGTCACCTTCTGAGCATGTTTTACCGTATTGACAATCCCTGAGTGGGCACAGGAGGAAAGGACTACCAGGCCCTTGCCTTTCACATTAAACATCAGGGATTGTTCTCCCAAAAAGTAATCACGCTCCATTGTATCCCCCTTTTTAACCATGAGAATGGGCGAGCCCTTTTCATATTCCGTCACCCTCTCAATATCTCCTGTCATATAGGCCCCGGGAACGATAGGAGTCGGATCCTTTACCTCAACAATCTTGACACGATCTGTAGCTTCCAGCTCTGGTCGGTTCAGTTGCCCAAGATCGCTGAGTCCAGTATTGGGTTCATAGGCCGGAGGTAGTTGGGCGAACTTGTTGTCAAAGGCATCCCCTCCTACGTATAAGTGGATCCCTTTTCGAATCTTTTTGTTATTGGCTTTGAGCATAGGTATCAGGTTTCCCCAGTGGTCTAAATGGCCGTGGCTTAATCCGAGGCCTTCTAGCCTGTTCAAGTCGATCCCCAATATCTCCATATTCTTGCTGACACCTTCGAAATCCATCCCGTAATCGAACATGAATGCGTTGGATTTACCATTGACGACCGTCTCGATGTAATACGCGAGGCCGTGCTCGGCGTGAAATCCAAACCCTTTCCAAATAGAGGTATTGGGAAATTTGTATTGTCTCTTAGCAATCTTATAGTTCCACCTTAAGCAATCGTAGTAGTTGTCGGTAATGACGGTGACAACCAACTTTTCAACCTCTGGGATTTTAGCGGAACCATATGCCACTGACGGCCCTCCTTTTAAAATACTCCCTGCCATCAATGTCGCACCTGCCGCTGCTGATGCCATTAAAAACTCTCTTCTGTTCATTTCTTTCATGATACTTCCCTCCCCATAATTAGTTTATTACACTGCCTGAACAAATCCAGGCCACCTGCCCAAAGCGCTCATTCATCACCTCCTTTCCCAGGATTTTGCTCCTTACCAATTCAATGAATAGATTATGATCTTGGTACTGGTCGGTTCCAGATGATTGGTCAGGTTTGGGGCGCTATCTCCCTTTTCTGAAAGTGGAAGTAATCGCAATCCTCACAAGAATGGCCGCAAAAGATCTTTTGATGGCCTATTTCCTTTCTTAGGGCGTGACAGTTGAGGGACTTTGTTTTATAGACCATGCAATCCTCACACCTTCCGTTCGAGCAGAGGTGATCGGTCATGGAGTTTTGAAAAAACTCCCAACAAAAGGGGGGGAGCCGATCTATTCTGGTCGCCGTTTTCAAATCAAAGCCTGTTTCTGCGGGATCTGGAAATGGGATGTTGTTGTTTTTGAGGAAGGAGGCTAGTTCCTTTGGGAGTACTCGCCAGTGGCCTGATATGCCCACCCGATAACCCTTAATCTCCCCTTTTTCCAGCCATCGTTTTACCGTCTCCCTGGAGTGATGGCAGATTTGGGCAATATCAGAGGTGGTAAAAGCTCTTTTTTCCATATGTATGTTTTTTGTTTGTTTTGTTTGTTTTGTTTGTTATTTTTATATTTTGTTTTTTATTTGTCAATCTCTTTTCTCGACAGAAAGGCCCCATTTCCCGGCTGGAGAAATGGGGCCTTTCTGTCGTGCCCTTCAGAAATCAGACACGCTCTTTAAGATGAAGTTTTCTGTATTATCTCTTGCGCATCCCGGCCTGGATCTTTCTGCACACCGCGCAGAGCTTTCTGTCATCAATGCCCTGTATCTTCTTTCCGGGCGGGATGTTGTTGCCTACGGAACAGTCGCTGTAGATGTGATAGACATCGCTTTGCGACGAATGATAAGGGCGACATTTCTTGGCCATAATACTCCCCCTTCGATTGCTATTTCCTTTGCCTTCAGAAGACAATGAGAAGAAAAAACAGCAAGATAGTATGGACTTCAATTCCTATTATATCTAAAAAATTATCAGAAAATCTCTTATAATACAAATGCTTAATGTTTTCAATCAAGAAATAGATTTCAAATTTTGAAATACTTTCTTATGGGCCGGCATTATCGCTGCCTTCAGTGATGTATCTGAATCTTGGAACTTTTCCTGCTCTTGATGGCGGCCCTTGAAGGAAGCACTATTGCTCTTGTTCGCTAGCCCAAAATGGCCCTGGAGATGATGGTTTTCTCCATTTCTTTGGTGCCCTCGTATATCTCCAATACCTTGGCGGCGCGATAGAGGCGGTTCACCTTGTACTCATCGATATATCCATAGCCCCCGTGCATCTGAACGGCCTCGTCGGCACAGCGAACCGCTATTTCGGCGGAGAACCACTTGGCCATGGCGATAAGGGCATGATCCAGCTTTCCCTGGTCAACGAGCCATGCCGCCTCATAGTAAAGATTCCTGGCAGCCCGAATCCAGGTTGCCATCTCTGCAATCTTGAACTGCGTCACCTGGAAGGATGCCAGGGGAGCACCGAACTGACGGCGCTCCTTGGTATGACGGACCGCCTCATCGAGCGCTCCACGGGCCAAACCAACCGCCTGTGCGCAGATATGCAGCCTGGTTCGGTTAAAGAAGGCCATCAACTCGTGGAATCCCTCGCCCTGCTTTCCCACGATGTTATCAATGGGGATACGAACATTTTTCAGCGAAATATCTGCAGTATCCGATGCTCGAATGCCCGTCTTTCCCAGGATCTTTTTGGCCTTAAATCCCGGTCTATCCGTGGGAACGAGAAAAAAACTATGACGATCGTGACGGGAAGGGTTATCTGGATCCGTCAGGCAAAACGTCAACAGCCATGTTGCGATAGTTCCATTGGTGTTGAACATCTTTGAGCCGTTGATTAGCCACTCATTGCCATCTTTGACGGCTGTTGTCCTCACACTGGTCACATCCGATCCTGCATCCGATTCCGTGATAGCGGTGCTGATAATGGCCTCCCCTGCGACCAGTTTGGGAAGCACGAGCTGCTTTTGATCCTCAGTCCCATAGAGAAGGAGGTCCTCAGAGCCGAAGGTGGTTGAGAGTATGGCCTGGCCGATCCCCGGGTCCACCGCCCAGAACTCCTCTGTGATAAGAGAGTGTTCAAGGAATCCCATACCCGCACCATTGTAAGCCGGGTCAATGAACACACCAACGAAACCCAGCTCGCATGCCTTGCGCCATAGGGCAAGATCGAATTTTTCCTCGCGATCGAACTCGAGCGCCCTGTCGGGAAATTCCCCGCTGGCAAACTTCCTTGCCGCCCTGATGATGTCACGTTGTTCCTTGCTGAGCGTAAAATCCATGACTATTTCTGCGCAAATTTTTCGGTCAACTTTGGCATTACCTCGAGCATATCCGCTACGATGCCGTAATGGGCGATGTTGAAGATGGGCGCCTTGGGGTCGGTGTTCACCGCGATAATGGTGTCGGAGTTTTTCATCCCGGCCTGGTGTTGGTAGGCGCCGCTGATGCCCAGCGCAATATAGAGCCTTGGCCTCACCGTCTTGCCGGATGTTCCCACCTGTCTGCTTTTCGGCATCCACTGCTCATCGGCAACCGGCCGTGAGCAGGAAAGGGTCGCCCCGATAGAGTCTGCGAATTCCTGTGCAAGGGGGATATTTTCGGGCTTTCCGATTCCTCTGCCTATGGATACGAGGATATCGGCGGAGCCGATGTCCACATCCTCGAGCTCCGCCTCCAGATACGTAAGGAATTTACGTCCTTTGAGGTTTGTCCAGGAAGGCGCGGGCACGGTTTCCACACTCCCTGATTTCCCCTGCTCTGTTTCAGCATCGAAGGCGCCCGTTCTGAGGCTGATCAGGTATCGATCAAAGGGCTTCATGGTGAGTTTGGCGTTGATCTTGCCGCCATAGATCTGTCTCAAGACCTCGAGCCTTCCCTCGACAATACTCACCTCTACGCAATCTGTTACCAGGGGAAGAGACAGACGGGCGGCAAGGGCAGGCACTATATCCATGCCCATCGAGGTGTTGCCGACCATGGTCAAGAAGGGCATGCGATCCTTGATTACCTCATCCAGGGCGATGAGATAGTGGTCCGCATTGTAGTTTGCAAGCTCGGGGTCTTCCATGACAAGAACCGTGTCGCAGGCACCGGTGAGCGTATGGGCGAGATCCGATGCCCCGTGCCCAAGGAAGAGGGCGGTCACAGTAAGGCCGTGTTCCTTGCCCAGCCTGTTTGCCAAGGTGAGCATCTCAAAGGCGATGTCTCGAAGCTCCCCACCTCTCTGTTCGGCGAGTACCAGGATTTCTCCCATCATAGGACACCTCCCTTATCTCGGATGATCTGAGCTGCCTTTTCAGAGATCTGTTCGATGGTGCCGGTGAGGATTTCCGCTCCCTCACCTGCCGGCGGAATGGAAAGCGATTGCGAATCTACCAATGATCCCTTGGGCCCGATCTCCTCCTCGGAGAAACCAAGCTCATCAAACCCTGTCTCCTTGATCCCGATCTTACGCGCCTTTTGAATCCCCATAATAGAGACATACCGTGGGCTATTGAGGCCTGTCTGGATGGTGAGGACAGCGGGAAGGGGGAGTTCCACCTTTTCCTGGGTATTGGATTCCAGCTCTCGAAGGGCTACCAGTTTGGTATCGGCGATCTCAATCCCGACCACAAGCGAGGCGTAGGGGAGATCGAGGAGTTCGGCGAGCCTGAGTCCTACCTGCCCCCAGCCGTAATCTGAACTCTGTGCCCCGGTAAAGATCAGATCAAAGGTCAGATCCTTGATGACCTGGAAGATCCCTTTAGCGATACCCCGGGCATCGGAGAGCTCGAAGCCTTCTTCATGCACGCGGATGGCCTCGTCTGCTCCCATGGCCAATGCCTGCCGCAGGACATCCTCGCTGTCCTCATTCCCTACGGTGATCACCGTGACCTTCCCGCCGAAGGCTTCCTTGATGCGGACTGCCTCCTCAACGGCGTAGTTATCCCATTCGTTGATGTCGAATTCCAGGTCTTCGGTGATGATCTGCGTACCATCCTTGGCGACCTCGAGCTCGGCATCAATGACCTCGGGCACCTGTTTCACACATACCACTATGTCCATTGTTCTTACCTCCTGGTCCGGACAAGCCGGGAATTTTATAATTTTTGTAACTATTCAGCCACCGATCTACGCTGACCCGCCCGCCTCGCAAGCGAGAGCGTTGCGGGCAGGTTACTGCTGATTTTTTTCTTTTAGTATCATATACAAATCTTTCATAAAAACTTCTAAGAATACTATCTGTGATTTCTTTGTATTTAAACCTATCTGCGTTCATCTGTGTGAATCTGTGGCTGAATAGTGCCAAAATACCATTCTTTACTCATTTCCACTACTATTATCAAGGCCCAGTGCCATCACCACGAATTCGTTCAAATCCATCACACGGAGGGTTTGCTCGAGGCCCGTGGTCTTGCGGGCATCCTCCAGCATGATGAGGCACAGCGGGCAGGCAGTGATGAGGATCTCCGCACCGGTAGCCTCGGCCTCGCGTATCCGGATTTCCGCCATCTTCACCTCCGTATCCAGCTCTTCCTGCCATACCCTGTCCCCTCCCCCACCACAGCAGAGGCTGTTGATCCTGTTATGTGGCATCTCTACCCTCTGAACCCCTGGTATGCCGTCGATGACCCGCCTTGGTGGATCAAAGATCCCGTTGTGGCGGCCCAGATAACAGGGATCGTGATAGGTCACTTTTACCTTCAGCGGCTTTGTGAAGCTCAGGGCGCTGGAGTTTACGAGTTCTTCCAACAGCATGGTGTAGTGCCGAGCCCGAAACTCCAACCGCTCATCAGCAGGCAGGAATGCCTGATATGCCGGATAGTCGTTCGTAAAGGCATGGAAACAATGGGGCGAGGAGGTGATCAACTCATGGATATCAAAACGGGCAAAGAGCTCCATACACTCTCCCATCTGTTTCTCGAAGAGACCATCCTCCCCCGCCCGGCGGGCGATATCCCCGCAGCAAGGCTCCTTGTTGCCCATGATGGCAAAGGGAACATTGAGAAATTTCATGATCCGTGCAAAGGACCGGGCGATTCCCTGTGCCCTGATATCCATAGAGGTGGTACATCCCACGAAATAGCAGAGCCCCGTGTTCTCTTCGCCCTTGCTGAGATCCGGGATCTCCATGTCCTGGGCCCAGTTTGCGCGTTTCTTCTTGGTTGCCTCCCAGGGATTGTTGTACTTGTAAAGGTTTCTCAGGCTCTGTGTCAGCAGGGCAGGCACCTGGGTTCCCTCTTCCACCACCTTGCTTCTCGCATCCCTGATCGCATCCGGTATCCCCACATACACGGGGCATACCTCGAGGCACGCCCTGCACGTGGTGCAATGCCATACCCTGTGGGAATCAAAGCCTGCTGTCTGTGAACCCCTGCGGCGCTTCCATCGTTTAAACCACTCGAATCTGCTAAAGGGATGATGCTGCATCAGGAGATCATTCTGTGCCCAGGCGATAAAGTCCCTTGGCGTAAAAGGTTCTCCAGCCCCGGTTGAGGGACATACCTCCACGCAGCGGCCGCACCGGGTGCAGGCATCGAAGAAGATCATATCCCGGTAGGAATAGATCTCTTCATCCGGGGTGCGTGTTTCGATCGGGACAGCCTGGGGGGGCCGGCTTTCCAGATAGATGCTGGCTGGGGCAGCGAGCATATGGAAAAGCTTTGAGTAAGGGATATAGCTGATAAGGCTGAGGCTCAAACCGGCATGGACCCACCAGAAAAAGGGATACCACGAGAGGGCGGCCTGGGCATCGGCCCACAAGAGGCTCACCCAATAGCCGGCAAATGACCACCGTGCCCAATCAGGGCCCTGGGCGGAAAGCCGCATCCCTTCAACAAGAAAGCCGGATATGGCCACAAGCCCGAGTAAGGCCAACACGGCGAGATCCTCGAAACGCCGCTCGAGGCGTGCTACCCTCTGGAGATACCGGCGTATCAGGGCCCAGGTGAGCCCTCCTATCAGTATCAGGCCCGCGATCTCAAGACAGGTTGAATAGGCAAGATAGATGGATCCTAGGAGAAAATGATACACCCAGTAATCCACCGAGATGAGCACTGTGCCCAGGAAGAGGCCAGAGAAGCCCCACATGATGAGCAGGTGCATGGTTCCCGCGGCAATATCCCCTGTGAAGATCCGCCGACCCAGGAGCCCGTCCCAGAACAGCATGGTGATGCCCTGCCATGAAAAGGGTATTCTCTGCCGCCTGACGCCCTTGATCCAGATAGAAAGGTGGATGAGAATGCCGACGATAAAAATCGCCGTTGCTAAGGCTGCAAGCAGGTAAAAGAGCCAGACGTGATCAATATGCCAGTAAGAGGTACGGTACGGAATCATGGCGATACATGTTTACGTTAGAATGCCTCTGGTAAAGATTTCCACAAACAGCCTTGCCAATTCATCGAGGGTAATAGGACCATCCTTGTGGTACCACTTGATGGTGTAGTGAACCATACCGAAAAAGGCGAACGTGGCCAACGAGGCGTCGATCTCTTTCATCTTGTCCTCCTCGACCAGCTCCTTGAGGATGGACTTGATCAATCGCACATATTGTCTTTGTTTGTCAACGAGGATGAGGCGCTTGGTATCTGTCAGAGAGTTCATCTCGTTGACCAGCAGGATGAGCCTTTCCTGATCCCCGGCATAGGACCGGATGTAGGAGTGAAGCACCCTTTTCAATTTATCTTCAGCCTCCAGCTCAGAGGCATAAATCTCCTCTAACTCTCTCAGTACTTCGTCCATTGCGTCATTCATGAGCCGGAAGAGCACGTCTTCCTTACTCGTGAAATAATGGTACAGGGAGGATTGATTCATGCCCAGCTCCCGGGCGATCTCCCGCATCGATGTGTGATGGTATCCCCGATAGGCGAAGAGGCGGGCCACAACACGTTGGATTTCATTTTTCTTATCAAGGCGTTTGGGCCTTATCATAGCAGCACTCGGATTCTTCAAACGAACGTTTGCTTTATAATTGCAGGACCTCTTGCTTGTCAATATTTTTTTCCCTCTGGCACCATCTGGCAAAAAACTC
>Ga0307432_1001278_pt1 | contig 15632 bp, 16 predicted proteins | sample SalMarWE160150MG_FD_202158 | JGI IMG/M metagenome (GOLD analysis project Ga0307432, IMG submission 202158) | Salt marsh sediment microbial communities from the Plum Island Ecosystem LTER, Massachusetts, United States - WE1603-150 | ecosystem: Environmental > Aquatic > Marine > Intertidal zone >...
TGCGTGAGCCTGTTTTTGTCTTACACTTCTTCATCGGGGTTCCTCCTTCTTTTAGAAGATTTTCGCACTGGGATTTTCCCAGCAGGAACCCCTCTCTTCAAATTTCAACGATTAACCGGACATGCTCCCCAAGGAGTATCATACTTGGAACGTGACAATCGCCCGTCCAGACCTCATCGTGGATGACATAACCATCTCCCCGTCATCGCCCACGGTGGGCGAAAACGTGACAATAACTGCCAAGCTCAAAAACCGAGGGAACGGCGATGCCGTGCGGACGTTCTACATCAACTACCTTGTTGACGATGTCTACATAGGTAGCGACACGATATCCGGTGGCCTCGATGCTGGCGATCCAGCAACAGAGACCATCCCTTACTTGGAGGATACGCCCGGTGAGCACCGGATCTCGGTACACGTCGATTCGGGCAATGACATTCCCGAGGAAAGCGACGAGGGCAACAATTGGCGACACGAGGTTTTCACGTGGGGCCAGCCGGATCTCATCGTGGATGACATTTCGATCTCACCGTCATCGCCCACGGTGGGCGAAAACGTGACAATAACTGCCAAGCTCAAAAACCGAGGGAACGGCGATGCTTTACGAACGTTCTACGCCAACTGCCTTATTGACGATGTCTACATAGGAACCGTGGAAGTGTCCGGTGGCTTGGGCGCAGATAGCAGCGCAACCAGAACCCTGACTCACGTGGAGGGTGCTCCCGGTGAGCACCGGATCTCGGTACACGTCGATTCGGGCAATGACATTCCCGAGGAAAGCGACGAGGGCAACAATTGGCGACACGAAGCGCACACTTGGGGCACGCCGCAACACGAGTTCTTCGACGATTTTGTGTACACTCACTCGGCGGATCCGACTCTTCTTGCCTTCGGTTGGACGTTCACAGGCGAAGGTCTCGGGGATGGCACTTGGCCCCGGGAGAATGTCGTGTTCCTCACCGAAGGTGGTACACGCATCATGCGACTAATAGCCCGGACGGGTGGCGATCAGTTTTCCGAGCTGAACGCCCTCTACCAGGAATTGTCTCAACATGACTATCTGTCGGATCAGTGGGTTGGTGTTTACGAGCAGATCCGCGCAATTACTGTTCCCGCGAGTTCCCAAGCGGGTATCGAAAGCCAGGCCGCCCGATTCTTGGAGGGTACGTACGTAGCACGAGTCAGACTCAGCAGTTCACCGGAAACCTATGAGGATCGCACCATCCAAACGTTCTTCTTATTGAATCAAGCCGATCCCTATGGTGAATGCGATTTTGAGTACCTTGCACATGCTCCTCTTTACAAACCTTGGGACCGTGGAGCGGGCCTGTACAAGACGACGTACGAGTACTGCAACGAACATGACTGCCCTTGCGCCTATGATCCTGACAGCGTCACAGCTCCGCGCGAAGAGAATCTCTACGGTTGGCATCTGTTGATACTGGTAATCAGTGATGGTACCGTCAGGTACTATGTAGACGGCGTCTCGTCTGCAACGCATGGCGGGCCGTTCTACCCCGACATCACGATGCATATGTGTTTTTACAACTACTTCCACGTGTTCTTCGGATCGTCCGTTGACCAACGTGAGCACATGATGGACGTAGACTGGGTTTATCACGCGAAGGACATGGTACTGTCAGCGGCCTCGGTGGAATCGATCGTTGATTACTATCGCTTCGTCGGAGTGGACCGAAAGGACTCACTTCCTGAGTGCTTGACGGACGTGCACTGCAACGATGAAAACGCGTGCACGGATGATGCGTGCGTTGGCGGTTCGTGCGACTATACAAACAATACGGATTCGTGTGACGATGGTATGTTCTGCACAGCAACGGACTTGTGTTCGGGCGGCGCATGTTTGGGGTCGGGCAATCCCTGTCCCGAGGTGTGCGATGAAGCCAACGACGTCTGCGTAGATTGCCTGACCGGCGATGACTGCGACGACGCGAACTCATGCACGGACGACACGTGCGTGAGCGGTTCATGCGACTACACAGACAACACAGATCCCTGTGACGATGGCATGTTCTGCACAGCAACGGACGTGTGTTCAGGAGGCACGTGTTCGGGTACGGGCAACCGCTGTCCCGGTCAGCTTTGCGACGAGGTTGGCGACCGCTGTGTTGATTGCCTTGAAGATACCGATTGCGACGATGGCATAGGATGTACGATCAACACGTGCAACGATACGACCGGCGAGTGCGAGTATCCGGTGGAGGTGGGCTCCTGCCTGATCGACGATGTCTGTTACTCTGAGGGAGCGACGAAGCCCGACAGCGAGTGCGAAGGCTGCCGACCGTCAGAGAATGCGACCGACTGGTCGCCGCTCGCAGAGGGTACCGGGTGCGGCGATCCTGCGGATACGGTGTGCGATAATCCCGACACGTGCGATGGACAAGGCGTGTGTCAGCCGAATCACGAACCAGATACTACCGAATGCCGGGTGGACGCAGGCGACTGCGACGTGCCTGAGTACTGCGACGGAGCCGGCACCTGCCCGGAAGACAGCTTCGAGCCGCCGGGCACGGCATGCGGTGATCCGACAAACGATGCGTGCACCGATCCCGACACGTGTGACGGTCAGGGTGCCTGTCTCGGCAACAACGAACCGAATGGAACGTCTTGCGAAGACGGGTTGTTCTGTAATGGCATGGAGACCTGCTCGTCGGGTACGTGCGTGGACGGGCCGGATCCTTGCCCGGGCGTTTGTAACGAAGACAACGATTCCTGCCCATGTGGTCAGGACTCGGATTGCGTGGAGGATGAGCTTCCCTGCACAACGGTACGATGCAACCAAGCGAGCGGCTGGTGTGAATGGCCGGTGGACTCTGGCAATTGTCTGATAGCCGGCCTGTGTTACGGCGATGGTGATACAAGTCTGGGCAACGATTGCCTGGTCTGCGACTCATTGACCAGTGTAGATGCTTGGACGCCGGCATTGATCGGCACAGCATGCGGTGACGACAGCGACACGATATGCACGGATCCAGATACGTGCGACGGATCCGGTACTTGCCTGCCGAACCATGCCCCCGATGGCACATCGTGCGAGGATGATCTGTTCTGCAACGGCGCGGATGCGTGCAGCAATGGTGCGTGCGCGTCTCCCGGCGATCCTTGCGATCCTGGCTGGGTATGCAACGAAGACTCTGACGTTTGCGAGTGTGACGATGCGGGCGACTGCGACGACGGCGACTCATGCACCGCTGACTCATGCGTAGACGGCAGCTGCGTCCACAGCGCGATCGATCCGTGCTGCGGGGACGGCACGTGCGGCGGAGGAGAGACATGTAGCAGTTGTCCGCAAGATTGCGGCTCATGCCCCGAGCCTTGTCCGAACGGGACGTGCGGTCCCGGCGAGGACCCATGCAATTGTCCGCAAGACTGCGGGCAACCGCCAACGAGTGAGGTTTTGGGATCCACATGCGATGACGACCTGGACAACGACTGCGATGGTCAGATGGACTGCGACGACGAGGATTGCCAGGAGTGCACGGAAGATTTCGATTGCGATGATGGCCGGTTCTGCAATGGGACCGAGGTGTGCGTCGAATGCTGGTGCGGTCCAGGAACGTCTCCATGCGCAAACGATGAGTGTTGCGACGAAGCTGCAGATACATGCACGCCAGGACGCCTGTGTACGTCGGATGCGGGGTGTGATGATGGCGATCCTTGCACAGTAGACACCTGCGTTGATGGCTGTTGCGTAAACACGCCTGATTGCCTTAGCAGCGGCGAATGCGATGACGGTGATCCGTGTACGATCAACATTTGTGATCAGGGCTGTTGCACGTATGAGCCAGAGTGCGATACGGACGCAGATTGCGGCGACGGGGATCCTTGTACCGTCGATTCCTGCGACGACGGTTGCTGCGAGAACACCACCATCATATGCCCCAACAACCAGGTGTGCGCCGACGGTGAGTGCGTTTGGACGCTGGCGATACGTGTTCGCGTGGACGAAGATTCCGACGGGGATGGTGAGCCAGAAGCCGGAGATCCGTTTCCGCTGCAAGACCAACACTACGGAGACGGTGTGAGCGCTGAGCTGCCGGTTCCAGATCCTCCCTGTGACGCTGATGAGCTATGCGTGTTCATGTACTGGGCCGGTGATGATGTTCCTGCCGGACACGAGACAGACGATCCGCTGACGTTGATGCTAGACACGAACAAGAGCGTCATGGCTGTCTTTCAAGTCGTGTCATGCATCGACCATGCGGATTGCGATGACGACGGGCGCTACTGTAACGGCTCGGAGCAATGCGTAGAGGGTGAATGCCTCTCGGCTGGAGATCCCTGTGCGGAGGGGCAGATCTGCGACGAGGCGCTCGACCTCTGTTGTCGCCCGGGTCTTTGTGGAGCGGGTTGTGGATGTACGCCCGGTGCCCCAGCCGTTGGCCTGATCTTCCTCGGACTGATGGGTATGAGGTTCGTCGGTCCCTGCCGAAGAACAAGAGGTAGAAGATGACAGAGACATATAGAACTCAGGATAACCAAACGTACTTGGTGGCTGGGCGTGGCGCCCTGGGCTTGGTCGGCATGCTTGCCGCTGCTCCGGGATGCGGTCTTGTGCTTCCGCCTCCTCCTCCTGAGCAGCCCGGTGTGAACGCCATTGTTGCGGTAGTGGAGGATGCTTACGACCAGCTAGAGCAGGCGTAGGGTGTGTTCCTTGCTGCCGACGGTGTCGAAGACGCAACGATGACGCGCGCCCGGAGCACGCTGGGGGCCAGCCTGGCGACCGCGTTCCGCTCGCCATCGGAGCGGGAGTCGGGCGATGTGGGTGCTAGCATCGCGCTTGGCCGGTTTAAGCTTGATGACAACGGGCGATTGAGTGTGGTGGCGAGCATCGTACAGGAGAACGGAGCTCAGCGATGGTGCACCGAGTATACCCTTGAGCGCGACGGTGCCGATTGGGTCATTGCGCAGACAAATGATGCATGGCCAGATTGCCCAATCAACTCTCAGGGTGAGGCAACCTACCACGCTATCCTGGAACGAGCACGCAGCGCCGAATGCCTTGGTCTTTGGACGAACGTGGGAACTTGCGAGGAGTGGCTATACATCGGGGAGGGCCTCGGATACGGCGGGTCGATATACTACTTCGATGGGAGGACAGGCCTGCCAGTTGCGGAAGAGTGGTGTACTGATGTGGATGAAGGTGACGGCCCCTGCCGCTTCGTTTTTGGCAACGTGGAATGTGTGCCGAATATCACTGAGATCATTCCGTGCGACCGTTAGCCGTTGCCGTCCGCACGCAATCGTGGGCAAACAGAAAGGAGCTGCAGCGTCTAGCGCTCGCCACTCGGTGAGGTTGGCGCCTCCCACGTACCGAAGTCGGAACCAAAGACTCCGCGCGGATGTTGCTCCCATGTACCTGAGATCGTCACACCCACCAACTCCTCGGTCGCTGCTCGCTGCCCGTGATATGTAATCGCCACTCCGGCCGGGAAATCTACGGTGAATTCGATGTAGCCGTCGGCACCGGAGCTTATCACAGCTTCACCGGTCCCAAGAACGAGATCAATCACACGGGCTCGAGCAAGGTCGTTGCCCTGTTTCTCGAGCTCTGCGATCGCACCCGCGCTGTCCTTCCCCTGGATGACGTGCGCGGAGGGCTCAGTGCTTGAGCCTACGGCGCCGCGTCCGCAACCACCCGGAAGGACCAGCAACAGAAGGACCATGGGTAGCGCATTCGTTCTAGTCGGGCTCGAAAGCAACATGGAGAATCCTGCCATGACGTTGGGTCGCTTCATCACAAAGGCTATCGGTAACCCGAGACGGCAAGTCGACTCGGCCGAAACGCCGGCGCTGTCATTTGCGCTCGTGCACCGAGGCGACCGTGGTTGTCTAGTCACGAGCCGGCCTGGCGACGTGGTAGATCGACTCAAATAAGTACGGTTAGGAATTATCGGTCGTATGCCTCATTGGAGGGGAACGACGGTCGCAGGTCTCACGAACCTGAAGCAGACGAGATTTCGGGCCATCGAGAGCGCTCAGTCATCGGCTCGTGCCTCGGCCGGGCCGAGTCTTGATCGCGCATCTCAGGCACGTGGTTTCGGGTCGGGCAACGAAACGATTACGGGCACTTTTACGGGTACTCCGCCTGAATCCCTTGTCCTTCTGTGTCCTCTCGTGTACCCTGGTGTCACTATGTGTCCCGCATCGATTGGCGATGCGATCAAGATGTGGTGTTAAGGACGTTTAAGAAGGCTTCCCGGAAGAATCGATTCCCCCCGCCTCCATGGACGTACCTTCCCCGCTTGAGCCTTCCGTGGTGTAAGGCTCGCTTCACATCTTGCGCCGTTCTTGCCTTCTTCCTTCCACTGGCCAAGCGGATGAGCCGGCCGTCGGATTTCAGGAGCATCGGGTTCAGCCTGGCGCGTCGGTCGTGCGCGACAAGCCTCCGGCTCTTCGCCAGGTCCTTGGCACAAGGAGTACACCCCGATTGTCTGAAATCGGGACACAACGACATGCCCGAGCGGCCGGCTGGAAAGAACCTCGAGGACCGCAGCTCCGATAATCATAGGGTTCTCGGCAACTGGAATGCCAGCTGAGGTCTTCGGGATGCACAGGCTCTGTTTTCGATGCGCATCTGGCTCAAAGTCCGGTAGCCGTTTCCATTCACACCACGGTCTTGCTGCCCGCGGCGTTCCTGGTACGCTGCTAAGCACCTGTCCGACCTTGAAACGGGAGCTGTGCCCATGATCTGCTGCCCGAAATGTGAGCGAGCGAGAGGCACAACGCCACGGCCTCCTTGCCCGTGAGGGGCCGCTGGGTGGCAGCCGGTGGTCAGGAGAGACCGAGACCCAACCGCAACGCGTATCTCTAAAGTCGGAGGTTCTAATGATGTCCTTGCCGCGTCCGCTGTTCGTCACCACTCTGCTTGCCACAATAGCCCTTGTTGCCGGCTGTCCAGTCGGCCTCTCGGATGCAGAGTGTATGGCTATTCTTGAAGGCTGCCTCGACTCGTCGGCAGAAATTGACGATCCCGTCGAGGCTATCTGTGAGTGCGCCCGTGAAGTGGCTAGAGGTCTGAACGGTGGCTGCTGTGCGCACCCGTGGGGAGATCAGCTGAATATAGATGGCCTTACGCGATGCACGTACGCGGAGCAGCTTGCGGAGGATCTGATGATTCTCTGCGAAGGCGGTTGTCTTGTCAATCGAGACTGTGATGACGCGCTATTCTGCAATGGCGCCGAAGTGTGCATCGACAACCAATGCGTTTCAGGCCAGAATCCGTGCGAGGTGGAAGAGGAATGTAATGAAGAACAAGAGCAATGCGAAGGCGGCGTCGGTGACATGTTGGTGAGCCTCGCCAACAATTCGCCCAGCTTCAACGTCGATGTTACACTGTTCTACCATAACGATGACGATATCCCTGACGCGCTCTTGACTGAGATCGGCACGGAGCGCAATTTGACGATAGGGCCGGGGGCGAAGGCCTCGTTCAGGGAATACTGTGACAACCTGCAGGCAATTGTCATCGACGATGCTGACCTTGTTGTGGTCGGCGCCTTGGGGCCCGAGACGAGCAGCGAGGTGCTTCACGTGGATGAGCATTTTGAATGCGGCAGCGAAATTGTCTTTACGTTCACCCATCCCGACGTGATCTTTGACTTCGATGTCACAGTTGAGGTTTACTGACGGAACTCTGTAGTGAATCGAGGAGGAGCGTGTATTCGGGTTATCCCGGGCGTCGGGCGTGGGTTACAGGCGACTTGAGGCGCGTACTCTTCTTGAGCGATAAGGCCCTGCATGCGTGGAGGTTGAAGATGGAGAGCAATACCGCTCGCTATGATCCCTGGACAAAGGTATGCTTCTTAAACGTCGCGCTCGCGGCCTTGCTCACGCAAGCGACGATCATGTGGAACGCTGGCTGCGACTCAGTAGGTCCCGGCGAAGCCACATCAACTACCTGGTACGAAGCTTGGGACAACGCGGAACCGGGTACTTACATGCCATCTGCTTGTGATATTGCATCTGACTGTACGTTTATCGCAGGCGATGCTTCCTCCTGGTTCCTTGGAGATACCGCCTCTAACGACGACGAGTGTGAGCCAGATCTTAACATGGCAGAAGTCATATCGGAGCAGGGAAGCCAACGGCTCAGACTTACCGTTGGCCAACCATATTATGATGACGGCTGTCGCGATGACATTTTCATAGGCGCTGTCGATCCCTATCCTTCCGTGGCGCTTGCTCCCAACACCCACATCTCGTTTCATGAAAACGGGGAGATGATTAACCCGCAGCCGCATTCCGGCGTTCTCGGCAGTGGCTCTCTGTGTGGCCTCCCTCCCTGCGGGGATAAAACATACTTGAAGCTTGTGGACAATCACGATAGGTCCCTTCTCTACATCCTGCAACGCTCGGAGCGTGATCAACCATTTCCCGCCGGTATAAAGCCTATAGTCATCGGGTTACTCGCGGGAACATACCATGAGATCTTCTTGGATCCCGACGAGACGTTCTATGAACGAAATCTTTTCGACGACTTCAGCCAAATAGAGGGTTTTGATGGAGTCAATGCCAGAATCACCGGTGTCGGCTTTGAAATGAATGGGGCTGGCTCCTGCACAATTGATGACATCTTGATTACCGAACGATAGCGCGCTGGCACGCTCCGGCACCTTGATGTCAGCATGCGATGTCGGGTCGGAGCTCTGAGCAGAGACGATAGCTCGGCACAACGTGCCACGCCCGAGTCGCGGGAATTGGCCAGTGTAGAACAACGTTTACGGGGCAGGTGCCTCAGGCGAACAGGCGTTATTGTTGAACTCGATGATAATGTCCTCGCACGCGTCGCCCGGAGATGTGCTGGTGTCGTCACAGGGTACCATCGTCATACAGTCCGCGTATTCGGACCAGTTACACTCACTCCGTTGGGGCAGATTCTCGCAGAGCTGCGACGCTTGTTCATTAAGTCCAGCAAGCACTTCCGCTGGTGGGTCCCCCGAGAAGAAGCAACTGAGTAGATGGTTCATCACCCGACGGCATGCCGCTTCGTCGCTTTCGGGGCCGGCTGGACATCCCGCGGCCAAGCCAGACACAAGAGCACACGCAATCAGGATTTGTCGTTTCATGGCTGTTCTCCAACGATCGGATCTCTTATCTGCAAAGCCTTCAAGTAGCATCCTACGAGAACAGACTGCCGGGCTCAAGCGAGAACGACCCCTGTCGCCGCAAATCGCGCGCATTTGTCCGCTTCATGGGGGCAATCCTGCCCCTACGGCTTCCAGGACAACGATTGCGGCCCGTACCGCCGCTTGCTGAACACGAAACCGCCTACCGCGATGATGAACACGGCGGTCAACGCTAGGCCGACTCTACCCACAGCAGGAGCGGATTCGCCTTCGGGAAACAGGATGTAGGGCACGTCCCATGTATGCCCTGGTCCTGGCCATCCGGTGCAGTGTTCCGATAATTGCGCCCCTCTTGCCGCCAGAACAGCCGGATGAGGTTTCCAGAAGGGACAGGCTTCATCGCTAGGGTACCGGGCCAGTGAACGCCCGCTGGAAGCTGGCGAAATCGGTCAGGTCTATGTCCTGGTCGCCGTCACCGTCAAAGAAGTCGCGGCAAGCAGTTCCGCGCATCACAAAGCCAGGGGCGTTGGCGGGTCCGCTGAAGCACGTCGTAAACGCTGCGAAGTCATCTAGATCCGCGTTATGGTCCCGGTCAAAGTCCGCCAGAGCGCTGACGACAATCACGTTTGCGACGGCCATGTGTGCTCCGTTGGCAGCCGTGATGACGGTCGAGCCGAGTCGGTGGGCTGTAACGACTCCGTCGCTGTCGATGGTCGCGACCTGCGCATCCGATGTCTCGTAGGTAGTCCCGAGAACTCCGGGTGTCAGGTCTCGTTCGACACCGTCGTCATAACTGCCCACGACACGCACAGCTTGGGCAGGCGCATAGGCAAACAGATACAGCGTTTCGGGAACCACGGAGATTCCGGTCAGCACAGCTGGCACATTAACGGGAACCACTACTTTCTTCGACTCCGCCAGGTTGTCATCAGCGTCGAACGCAACAGCACTCAGGCAAATCTCACCGATGGCACTCGAGGGGACTTCGATCTCCACCTGAAACGGTGGCTCCTCGTCAATCTTCGCATCATTGTTCGACACCACTAAGACACGGACGGGAACGAATCCGCCGCTGGATTCGACCGATACTAAGACCTCGGCGCCCGGCGCCACTGGGGTACCCGGGACTGGAGATGTAATTTGTATGCCGCTGCCTGCGGTCCAGTTATGCTCCACCAGGTCACACAACGGTTCGGTTGTTTCCCCAGAACTGCGTGGGGGGAAGGCCGATGCAAACACGGTGTCGTCGTCTGTCGGCATGTTAAGCAGTTCGATCACGCGGTCACCTACCCTCGTTTCGGTCGTCACGGTCGTGTGGATCGCAAGCGCGGGCGGCGCTACGCTTAGCCTGAACACGCTCGTCCAACCCGATCCCGTTCCCAACCCGCCTTCCTGGCTAATGCGTCCAACAATGAAGTCGTGTTGGCGTTCGGGTGGGAAGAGATCCTCTGGAAGCACACCAAACGCACGTAGGATAGCCAGCAATGCGGCCATCTCAATTGGAAGCATGCTTTCGACGCCCGCCTGGAGAATGTCGGAGCCGCCCCTACCCACGATTGCGTGGGCCGGAACCTCTGCACTGGGCAGCGTAAGCAGGACGTCGCTTCCTGGGCGCAGGTCCGCCACGGCGCCGCAGTCTACGCAGTGCGATGTTGATCGCATGACCCGATTGAAGATGGGGCCAACCACGGGAGTCTCACTTATCGCTACCAGAACGTCCGCCAAGGGTGAGCCAAAATGTGGTGTGTCCAGTGTGATTAGTTTATGAATATCTCCTTCACCAAAGTTGTCGTCTCGCCTGTAATCGCCGCTATTCTCAGCCACATACAGACGCGAAAGAAGCCCGCCCATGCTGTGGCCGATGACATCCGCTTGAGTTGCGGCAATACCCCTGCCACGCATCATGTTCACTACCCTGTCCACGCCAAGACGAGGCCAGTCAATGTTCGAGCGAAATTTGTCAGCATGATAATACCAGTAATCTTCGGCGTATACGGTGAACCGAGAATCCGTTTCCAGAGGCCAATCCCACGTGTCTGCAGCAGACCAGAGACCATGCAGAAGCATCACCGGCGGACGGACAAGGGCAATCTGGCGAGCTGCCGTTGTTTCAGCGCCACCGCCAGACGGCGTGAAAGTCATGTGAATGTTGAGTGGGCGCTCAGCCAGGTCGTCATCAGCCGGCTCCCGAACGAAGTCCTGCGGTGCAACCAGGACCGCAAAGGCCATGTGCCGCCCTTCGGCCCACTCTTGGGTAGCGACAGCCAAGGTTGTATCGCCCTCACCGCCTGCGGGGGCTCTCAATGTCCCAACGCCTGTCGCAAGGCCGTTTTCGTCCAAGATGCGAAACTCAGCCGTCCCAGCCTCAGGTAGCCCTCTACGTACGAGTACGCGCGTGACTCCGTCCGCCGCCAAGCCTACGATCGGTCGGCCGCCAGAAGCAAGCGCTGCTGGCGAATCAACAACATCGCCCTCTGCCATCAGGTCGGGGTTCGGATCGACTACAGTGATGCAGCCCACCTCATGATGCGCCAAAATGTCGTCAAGGGAGGTTCCCGGACCGTAAAGCTCCTGAAAGTCATAAGACAACTCACACAGGTCGTTGGGTTGTGGTTCAACAACAGTCCATATCTCGCTAAGACTGTGCGTGAGTTCGTCCCAGCTTTCAGCCGCCGTATCCAAAATGTCCCACAGAGTGGCCGCAACTGCGCCATCATCATCCAAACCGCTTACTGCAGGATCCGGTACCTCCATATCGATCTCCACATTAGGCGGTTCCCCCGGAGCGGGCGTATCAAGAAATATCGGGTCGTCCTGAATCGCCGCCTGAAGGAAATAGGCCCAGCCATGTATCCAGGCACACCCTGGGTCAGATTCCCCGCCCCAACCGTGACCCGGACAGCCCCAGGTGTGGGCAGGGAAGAGCCCACCGTATAAGTGATAGAGGACGAAATACCCGTAGGTGTTTAGGAGAATGTCCGGGTCCTGCTCGTCGCCGGATGCGACGTGCAGGATTTCATTCGGTATCTCGAAACCTGTGGACACGTCCGGGAAATAGACCGTAAGATTATGTGTATTATACCATCCCACTGAATGTGCTAGATAGTCGTACGCATCGTTTGCGAGCAGATTATAGATATGTTGCGCACCGTTGTATTGTCCCCGCCGATCGATGATATCCCAGTGAACGGTCCCGATGCAAATGTCTTCGGCTGGCAAGTCATAAGTGTGCGTCAGGTATAAAACATCAGTGTTCGTAGTTACCACTACCGGATAGTCTGTCGGCGTACCCGAAAGCGAGCCACAGGCGTCACCCTCGTGTGTTGGGTCCGAGCAGGTCAAGATGACAACGTATAGGTCGACTGGATTGGCAGAGTCGTTGGTCAGGCAGAACTGGAAATCGCCATTCTGGTCAGTTGCTGTAGCCGTAATGAAATAATCGCCAAACATCGCTATTTGCCAAAGCTCCACTCGCGCGCCGCGAAATGGTTTATCTGTGCAGTCACCAAGTGGCACCGTTATAGTGCCTTGTCGATCGTGAGATGACGAAGCGTTGGGGTGGCACGTTGAGTGCGTCGTTATGCTGCGTGTAAGCCAGCCATCGCTGCACCCCGGTTCGGCGTAAAGAAAGTTCCCAGTGACTGTGAGATTCGTTTCCCCGCCGCATGGAGGCAACCCGGCCGCTGTTATGTCACCGGAAGATCGCTGGGCTATATCTGACTCTATTGCGATCGTACGAAGCGTCGCGCCATTTCCCTCGACCGTTGGACTTGCCGCTAAACGTTCCAGAAACTGATCTTGTGAATATCGCCGAGCCGGCCTTCGAACGCGGGCTTGTGTATCCTCTTGATTTCTGGTCGCAGAAATGGTGCTTGTCTCGTCTGAGCCTCTCAGGCCAACCTCGCCTGCAAGCGATAGTAATGAGGGTACCATGATAACGGATGTCGATATCATTGCGATTTGTCGTGTCCAAGTCATAGAAGTGTTGCTCCTTTTGCGGTTGGTGTCAGGTAAGACCATAAGGCGTATGGCGGATATCTCCCCCACGGGACGGTTCCCCGGTTACAATAGACGACATTGCCTGTTTGCCGCCCAGCAGTATCCGAGCCAGTATGCGGCTGGGATGAAGCCGAAGCGGCTTGGTCTGTAAGTCATTGCGCATCCAAAGTCGTTCCAGTGGGCCCATGATCTCGATACGGTGGTTAGTAGATTCGATGGTTGTGTTGCTTGCGGAAGACGCACTGCGGATTAGAGCTGCGCCGCGATTCTGCATCCAGGCGAACGCGCCAAATATGTCCGAGGTCGGGACGCCGTCAACGCAGATGCACTGGTGGGAACCCAGAACGCAATCCGGGTGCTTCCAGTTCGTGCAGTCCAACCAGTCGCCGGATTGTGCTATCCACTCGTAGTTGTTCTCGGGACATTTAGCTAGCGCGGCCCCAGGCGGAACAAGGCAGAGAGTACGAACCACGGCCACTTGCAGGTGTGTTCCGCAGGAGGATCCGCAGTTCATCGTAACCCGCCTTTCGCAACTCCCGCTGCTTCAGGCGTTTCTTAGATGGCCGGAGGCGGTGGGCAAGAACTGTCGTCAGACCATCTAACATCCGGACCGGCAACATCCGCACTTCCTGGGGTTCGCCTCTCGCCTCAAGGGTCGCCCGGAGGCGATCTTACCGATAATAGGCCTCTGATGTCAACGAAAGCCGGACATCACTGGCTTGGCGACCGTCGCGAGTTCCGATAACCCAGGGCGTCAAGCCGGATGCGCGTTCAGCGTCCCGTACGAGGGGTTCACGGTGATGGCGTTGACGCCAAGCAGCCGGGACAGCATCGACGGCGTCGTCCGTTACGCAGGAGCGTTCGACCAGGTGTGGTGGGAGCGGCATCTTGCCGTCTGGGCCCGGTTCCCTGCCGAGGAACGGGAGTACCCCAAAGATGGCCGTTGCCCGCAGGAATCTGCCCGGACATCAGTGCCTGATTCCGCAAAGCGTCTCCCTACGTGGCTACACGCTCCAGGATCTCGTGCCAGCGGATGACGCGGCCGTGCTATGCGAAGACGCGACCCGGCAAGTGATAGCCAGGCTGACGGTGTCCCGATGGCGTTCCTTGGCCCCGCCTCTCACACGGATCGCAGGGCCTTCTTCTTCCCGTGCCAGTCGGGCACCGCGGCCGTTTTTCATATAATCCCCGGGGCTTGGGGGCTAGCCGCCAACGACACGGCGGGGACGCTACCCACAGATTCTGCGGAATAGCCCTATTCATGAACCGTCAGACTATCGTGATCGAGTGCAGTTCCGTCGATCAGGTCATGCACGCCGGGGGATCGGCGAGCTGCGGGTGGGCCGATTTGCCATTTTCGTGAACGACACCCGAACCGAGGTCGTCCGTGTTCAACTTCCACTGAAACCGCGTCCATCTTCACTTGACGTGTCCCGGGACGATACTCTACAATGAAGGCCTTGTTTAGGTACAATGGTCTCGGCGGGGGCGACGGCTGAGAGAGCTTGGCGTCCCGCACAGGTCGGTCGTCAGGCAGGGACCGGCAGCCGCCGCACATCACTGAGGCCGCGAACACCGTCGAAGCTGGGCACGGAGCGCGTCCAGCGAGCGCTTAGCCGGAGACGGTTGCTGTGTGCCACTCATGCTTATCCCCGGACATTCGCAAAGACGAATCAGATCCCCGTCATTCTGATGGCCACCAAATGGCCGGAGCCGATCGAGTGCTACGCAAGACGCGAATCGAAATCGAATCATGTTCTTCCATGGCCGCGTTGAGTTTGTCAGCCGTCGCAGGTTGTGGCTCAATAGCGGGCGGGTTGGGTTCGTCGGGGGATCAAGCCCTACTGGCTGGCCGGGCTGTCCCGCTTCCCGACAGCGGCGCTACGACGCTCGCCAACACGGTCTGGTGTGGTGAAGCCTCATGTCGGTTGGCCGGCGACGTCGAGATTTCGATCAACGAAGACCCCACCTTCCCTGCCGAGATCGAGCTGAGGTTCGACGCGAGAGGCTTTCCGATTGGCTTCTTCGACGGTGTGTTGGCTGTCGACGCCCTGGACCCCAGCAGCTATCCCATGTTCGGGTTGGGACTGATATACGGAATGACTGGCGATGTCGCCCCTGTTCCGAAACGGGCCGATTTCACGCCCCGATCGTTCGACCTCGCGTACACCCGGAGCTTCTCCTACGAGATGATGGGAGCCAGCGTGGAGGGCGGAGAACTCGCCACCCTCGAAGGAGCGCTCAGCAGTAATAGTAGAGAGCTCACCGGTGAGCTACGCGTCACAAGTTGGACGTCCGCCTCTTACGAGGGTGAAGGGGAGCCCCGCGATACAGGACAGCGGTGCGCATTTGCACTGCACTAGGCCTAAGCTCGACTTTTGCCCTTTTTTCCGTCGCTAGGCGGCGGGGGCGAGGGCGTATAGTAGCACGTCCCTTATTGGCCGGGATAGTTTCGCAAAGGCTTCGTGATGCCGGGGTGCTGCAAAAACCCAGTCGGTCCAAAGCCAGCGCCGCACTGCGGTGATTGCATCGGAGAACGTTCGTTCG
>Ga0307432_1001283_pt1 | contig 15589 bp, 11 predicted proteins | sample SalMarWE160150MG_FD_202158 | JGI IMG/M metagenome (GOLD analysis project Ga0307432, IMG submission 202158) | Salt marsh sediment microbial communities from the Plum Island Ecosystem LTER, Massachusetts, United States - WE1603-150 | ecosystem: Environmental > Aquatic > Marine > Intertidal zone >...
GATTCTTCCAGCGTGGCATTAGCTACTTTTTGTACATTCCCACGGTAATAGATAATCTCTACTTGATCGCCGACCTGATGAGAACCTATGGCTGAAACCAGGTCATCGGCTGTGCTGATATCTTCGCTGTCTATCTTAGTGATAACATCACTTGCCCTTAGTCCAGCCTTGTCTGCCGGGCTACCGTTAGTTACACTGGTGATGAGAGCTCCTGCGTTGACTGAGAGGTTGTAGTAATGCTGGATAGTTGAGGTAGCAGTGGTCACTGATACTCCAAGCCAGGGGCGAACCACTTTCCCCTTGGTTATTAGGCTCTGCACTACAGGGATAACAGTATCAGTACTTATGGCGAAGCCAATATTCTCGGCATTGCTGGCGATAGCCACATTGATGCCGACTACCTGCCCTGCCGTGTCTAGTAGCGGTCCACCGCTATTTCCTGCGTTGATAGCCGCATCAGTCTGAATAATATCATTGAGCACCACACCGGTGTCCTCTTCAATAGAGCGTCCCAGATTGCTGACCACGCCGGTAGTCCAGGTAGGACCTCCAGGCAGAGCCAGGGCATTCCCCACAGCTACCACCGGGTCAAGGACGCTAAGCTGCTCCAGAGAGTTGCTCAGGAAATGTAAGTAGGTAAGATTATTGGCGTCAATTTTCACCACCGCCAAATCAGTCTGTGCATCTGTACCTACTATAGTTGCTGCAAAAGCACTTCCGTCACTAAGAGTTACAGTCACTTTTTGGGCACCTTCTACCACATGGTTATTGGTCACAATGTAGCCATCCGGGCTGATTATTATCCCGCTTCCCGCTCCTGTCTGTGGGACTGCCTGCCAGAACCAGTTGTAGCTCACCGTTTCAGTAACGATGGAAACTACAGCAGGAGCCACCTCTGCTACTAACTCTTGGGTACTAAGCTCGGGGCCAATTTGCTCATCAACACACAGATATCCTGATGCGGAACCAGGGGAGTTAGCTACGATGTTGGTAACAACCAAGCTGATACTAACAAGCAAAAGGACAGCTATTAGGATATATTTTAGCTTGGACATTGTTCACCTCCATGCAAAGGAGAGGGGGGAGACCACCCCCTCTCCTCAGACAGTTTTGCCCCGCTGGTTATCAAGCGCCTGCTTCATCGGAAGCATCCGGGACGAGACACAGACCACCTGAAGGCTGAAAAGCTCTGCCCTGCATCATGCCACCGCCAGGACCATGTCCGCCAAGCCCTGGTAACGGTAATCCGACGTCGGGCCGGGACTGCCACCACTCCAGGTACTGGTCAGCTTCTTCCTGAGTTATCTTGCCATTGTCCACGAGGTTCTGCAGCCGGCTCTCTAGAGCTTCATCCCGTATCTCGCTTCGAGCCTGGTCTAGAGCATCCTTTAGTTGCTCTGAGTCGATGGCCACACCCATATTCTCCTCGTAGATGGCACAAGCTCTGTCCAGAAGTGCCTGGTATCGATCGGTAGCTTGGCTCTGGTCCTCAATATTGCTTGAGCTATCGTCCGCAGCAGCAATCAATCCCCCAGTTATACCTCCGATCAGCAGTACAGACACCACCACGACTGGAACGAACCATTTCCGTTTCCTCATTGGCATATCACCTCCTTTCTATTTTTTCTACTGCTGGGGACATGTTTTCTTCTTAGATGCTATATCGACCTTCTTTCTTTGATAGGCACATCTCATTTCCTTTTCCAGTTAGTCCCCATCAGTGCAAATCAAGCTTATCACACCAACATGAACCCACCATGAACTGGGAGTTAACAATAAAAAAATCATACAATTGAGCCATTTCATCTCATGTTCATCTTAAGGTATGTAGCTGACTGTGAAATTGCACATTTGCCTATTCTGTTACCCAACAATCCTCGGTTTTGTGCAACCGGCTGAGTCCAACAAAAAGTCATGAGGTAAAAATTTCAAGAACTAGCTAAATTACAGTCCCTCTCCCCCGTCGAATCAATCATGTTTTCAAAGAAGTATGTCGTGCCGTGAAGCCGAAGCAACAGGTCGAGCTAAGGTTGCTATAATAAACAAAAGGCAAAGAGGCGAAACATGATAAAGACCATGATTTCTCACGCCGGAGAAGATGATCCATTTGTAGACTACTTGTATGAAAAGTTGGATCGGGCGGATCTCGGACTAGACATCTTTGTTGATCATAAGTGGAATCTGGCCGGTGACGATACGCAAAGGATGATTGAGGAGGCAAGAAGGTCTATCATCTTCATTCCGGTACTTTCAAACATTGCGGTCGCAAAGGAATTCTTCATCAATGAGTTAAAGACAGCGATTGAGAGTCAATCGACCTACATCTTCCCGATAAAATACAATTGCGACGACGACAATATCCCTTCTGATATCAAGATTGCTTTCTCAAAGCATGATCGTGTGTCAGGTAAACTGTACCTAGATTTTTCCAACAGGAACGAATGGGGTCTTAAATCTGAGGAACTAGTGAAAGCCATTGTCGCAAAACTAACGGAGCTCGATATTTACCGGAAGGATGAATTTTTCTATCAGGACGTTGAGCATATTGATAGAATTATCTCGCACGAGAACCCCTCACCCGCAGAAATTAAGACAGTGGTTGACGTTTTCTTGAGAAAGGAAGCTTATCAATACTACTTCTTTAAGAGGTTGAAGAACCTGGCTTGGCTCAACTATCTGAAGGTTTATGGTTTCTTTGATCGTAATCCGCGGCCATTTGAGGTCGAAAATCAGACTGGCTCTTATACAGTACCTCGCTGGAGCGTCTTGGATTATCTAGAATGGTGCTCAACTCAAATCAAACAGGGCCAAGCCCCCAAATATGGTGAAGCTTTAATTGATATAATTCGATCTGTTTCCAACTATCGGGATCAGAATGGAAAGCGAATAGATAATGACATTACGGACTGGGTATTCATTAAAATCATTGCTAATTTGCCTGGTCAGTTCGTTCAAATTAGGGATATCGAAATGATAGCTACATTCCTAGAGTCGCGTTGGGAGAATACCCTTGCGGGATCAGAAATAGGAAACAACCTCTTACCTGCTTTACTAAATCGTGGTGAAAAAGAAAAATCCCTTAAACTATTCGATATTGTTACAACTGTAAAGTGGTCAAATGAAAGAGGAGATTTTGAACTAGACTCAGTAATTGACACTTATTGGCTTAATGATCTACTTGAGCGAAACAAAGGTAGGTTGGCGAACATTTGCCTTCAGGAAGCCTCCGAGATTCTTCTAAGCCGGATAGCTGAGATAACCGAACGTAAACCAATAGAGTTTAATATGTTTGAGATTGCTGCCATTGAGGACCATCCCCAGAACGAGCTTCATAAAGATAGGTTCCCGAATATACTTGTTAGAGCCACCAGAGACTTGCTGAATGTCCTTGTGAAGAAGGACCGGGCAATAGCGAATGGCGTCCTGGAGGAACTACTTAGAAGAAAGCACCCCATTTTCCGTCGGCTTGCCTTGTGCGTTGTTGGAATGAACTGGGAAGCGTGTTCAGGTCTCTATCAGCATCTCGCGAGAAGGCAAATGTTCAATGATCATGATATCAAACATGAAATATATGTACTGCTAAGAGATAACTTCAGCTCTCTTCCACCGGAGGAGAAAGACAGGATCATCGACTGGATAGAGTTGGGACCAGACCGTTCCGATGGCGAACAATATAATGAAGCACAATTAGCTTTTTGGCGACAACAGTGGCTCTCTGCTCTTGTCCCTTCAGGCTATCCCAAAGTGATGGAATTGTACGAAAAGTACAAGGCCATAACAAAAGTCGATCCTGAGCATCCAGATTTTAGTTCCTGGATGGAGGCAGGATTGGGACCCGATCCCAGTCCTATTGCTGTGGATATCCTTCTTGAGAAAAGCAACTCGGAAATTGCGAGTTATCTTAACGCATACAAGGACACCGAAAGGAAATGGAGAGCACCCTCAAGAGAGGGACTCGAAAACGCCCTATTCGAAGCGGTCAAATCTCACCCAACTAAATTTGATTCTGACCTTAGACCCTTTGTCAATGTACCGATCAACTACCAATTAGAAATTATCAGGGGCTTCCGAAAAGCATGGGAAGGAAAGAGAGATATCGCTTGGGAATATGTACTTGCATTCTGTGGAGAGCTAGTCTCATCCCCAGAATTCTGGGAGAAATCTTGGCAAGGCATGGAGCATAATTACAGAGATATCGTCATTTCCGAGATAGCTGACCTGATTACGGAGGGAACAAAGGACGATAGCAGAGCCTTTAGCCCCGATCACTTACCAACTGCTGAAGAGATACTGCTGACCATCCTGGCAAAGATAACACCGAGACTAGAGCGTTCCGATGATCTACTATTCGATGTGCTTAACTCAGCCAAGGGTAGGTTGCTAACTGCGTTGGTCAACTATTCTCTGCGTGTTGCTAGATTCAGTGCGACGAAGGCCACTGCAAAGTGGACGGAAAAAATTAAAGCCGAGTTCACCCGGCGACTTGATCGATCTATTGAACCTGACCCAAAGTTTTCATTAACACTCGGAAGATATTTGCCTAACCTGTACTATCTCGACGGTCAATGGGTGGAAACCAATATTAATCTGATATTCCCAAAGGAAATCGAAGAGCACTGGCAAGCGGCGATGGAAGGATATCTGCTTGGTGGCAGGGTTTATTCCCACATATATGACCTAATGAGTAAGAACAGGCACTATGAAAAAGCAATCGGCACGGAATTCCGGAATAAGGAAGTACGAAAGCATTTAATACATCATTTGTGCATTGGTTATCTATTAGAAAAGGAGAGTATCGGCGACAAATCCAGCCCTTTTCGCGAGTGTATAGACCAATGGAACACGGAAAATATAGAAGAGATGATATCGTTCTTCTGGTCGCAACGTGAATATCTGCTGGATAAGGAAGGTTCCAGTAGCCAGGCTAATCAGTTGGAACTTGCAAGCAAACAAAAGGCAAGGATTCTGGACTTCTGGAGAGTAGTATATGGCCTGCTCTGCACTAAGGTTGGCTCCTCTGAAGGAGAACAGAAAGTTGCCTCCGACCTAACTAGGTTGTCCTGCTATCTGGACGCGCTTGATGCCGAGACTCTTAACTGGCTAACATTTTCGGCAAAGTATGTCGATAAGAACTTCAACAGTTCTTTTTTCATCGAGTACCTACTGAGACTTTGTGACCCCAATCCTCACGAAGTAGGGAGCGTGTACATTGAAATGCTGAATAGTACAACTCCTATGTATGATCAGAAGCACATCAGAAGTATCGTGACTAAGCTTTATGAGCAGGGAGAGACTGCTGCGGCAAACAGGATATGTAATATTTACGGTAGCCGCGGCATAGAATTCCTTCGAGATATTTATGAACATTACAACCGGTAAGAGAGATAGTGCTTCAGACCTCAGCAAATGGGACTCTTGTTTGAGTTCTTTACTGCGCTATTCTTCATCCGATGGCTCCTCCTACTTAGATTTGAGGCTTTTACCTGTTCACCCCTCTACTGTAGCCGGAGCCATCATTATTTCTTATTCCATACAACAACAATTTAGCGTTTTGTTGCTCTTGAGCTCCATATTGTGACTTGGATACTGCACAAAAAGCATTGACTGTCCCTTGATGGTGTTGATATAATAGACGCAGCAAGACTAGTGTCTATTGAGACTATTGCTACAAGAAAAACACAAGATTGATGGTAGGCCATGTAGTGCATGAAGCTGTGCCAGTTCTATTAGCTGTGCTTCATGAATCATCTAGGGAATGTAACTCGGCGTTCTAGCTAACGATCCAAGTATAAGATTCAAAATTCGAGAACGCAATTAAAAGGAAGAGCGATGAACCGCATGAGAACAGTACTGTCCTTAACTTGGATAAGTGTCCTAATCTTGGGCTTGGTTTTAACTGCATGCTCAGGAAGTCCAGGCGATGAGATTAAGTATTACGAGGAGACTAAGATCCTCACTGAGGAAGAGGCAGAGAACATAGAAGAGGTGACTGAAAACAGGACCAGAATACTGTTCAGGGAAACCACAGCCTTCGTAGCGGGCTTAGAACCAGGCGACATCCTCGTGTCCGAGGATCCGGTTCCGGGGGCAGAATATGGCCTTCTCGAGCGGGTGACTGGAGTAAGCAGCATGGGATACGGCTTTCTCGATGGGGTGCCCGGATTGACCAACGGAGGAACGGTGGTGGAGATCGAGCCCGCCACCATGGAGGACGCGATTGAAGAGGGGGTGATCTCGGTCAATGAAACCATTCCCCTCGAGGCCCTCCTGAGCAATGCCTTATGGGCAACGGGTGTAGAGGTGCTGCAGGTCCCGGAGGGAGGACACGCGTTCAGCACCAACCCAGCTGAAGGCGTTACCGTTGAGGGTTATCTGCTGTTTACTCACGATGCGGATGTGTATGTCGAGGTAGGTATCCTCGGGAGGCTCGAGAAGTTCGAGTTCGTATTCTCGCCTGGCCTCGAGATGGAGGCTACCCTGACGATGGAGGCGGGCGTAGTATGGGAACCGGAGCCGTATACCATCGTGACGATAACCGGGCCACCAATACCGATCTGGGGCCCTGTCACCATAGTTCCAGAAATATCGCTGGTAGTTGGAGCAAGTGGAACATTAGATGCTTCATTTGAAGCGACTGTGACCTACGATCGGAGCTACGATGTAGGACTCAGTTACGACCGCAGCGGGACTCCACAGTGGGATACAATCGGTAAAATGTACGGAGAGGGAGCTAACCCGGGAGAGCCGTCTTTTAGTGGCCATGTCGAAGCCCTGGTGTTCGGCGGAGTTGAGTTTTCCGGAACACCGGGGATCACCGGCATTGCAGAAGCATCGCTGGGAGTGGAGTTGCTCGGTAATATTCGGGCATCAGGGGAAGCGGAAACCTCGCCGTGGCAGTGGCAGTACGATCTGGAGTTGTACGTAACGGCGCGGGTCTTTGCCGAGTTGGATCTAATCGGGATAGCGCCAATGAGATGGTACAGTGATCCATGGGAATATCCTGATCCACCATACCCATTAGCTTACGGGGCTTCGGGGCGGGTCACTGCTGAAGGCGGCGGGGGCTTGCAGGGCGTGGAAATCAGCTTCTCCGGCGGCTACTCGAGTGTTCTCACGGACGTTGATGGCTACTGGCACAAGCACCTGTTGAGTGGAGACGTGGAGGCAACGCCCTATAAAACTGGATATGAGTTTAACCCGTCAAGCAGGACCGTAACCGGGGCGGCAAGCAACCTTGACTTCCAGGAGGTAGTCAACCCGTGGAGTCTAAATCCCTTCCATCACTCGCCAGACTGCATACAAGTAGACCCAACCAATAGCTGTATAGCCTACATGGGCGACTGGAACTCCGGACTCTGGAAGACGGAAGATTGTGGTGAGACGATCACTCTGCTGGCAACCGGGCCAGATGAGATTGAAGACATAGTCATTGATCCAAGCAATACAGATATCGTTTACGTTTGTGACCAGTTTGACGGGCTCTGGCGGACAACGGATGGCGGAGATTCCTGGACGGTTATTGCCAGTGGAGACGTATATTGTCCGCTAGCGGGTGATTTCCTCAGCATGGATGAAGCTATAGCAGTGGCACTCCATCCAGATGACGCTGATACCATCTTTCTTGGTGCTGATACCGGAGTTTTCAAGAGTACGAACGGAGGCAGTTCATGGGAGTGCATTTCGGAGAAGTCGCCCTGGGACGGAAATCTGATCATTAATCCGGACAACCCAGATATAATGTACATGAGTAAAGCGCAACAAGTTTGGAAGAGTGTAGATGGTGGTCATAACTGGGCCGAAGTTGGTAGCTTCGCAACTATTGACGCTTTAACTATGGATCCCCAGGATTCCAGTGTATTGTATGCCGGAGCCCATGATGGGCTATATAGAACCACGGATGCGGCAGGTAGTTGGACTCCACTTATTCAGGGAACCGCATGGGATAATATCAATGCAGTTGTAGTTGATCCCACGGACTCAAACACTATCTACGCTGGTCCCAACGAACCCTATGGTGTACTCAGGAGCAAAAATGGTGGTAGTACGTGGAGTTTCATCGGACCCGCTGGATGTGATATTGACGGATTGGGGATAGCGACAACGCCTTCTAAAGTGCTCTACGCAGGCAGCACGAATCAATGGGAAACCGACGGTTTGTGGATTAATAAAAACCTTGGTTCTTAGCCAGCAGCCGTCGTGATTACACCCAACGGCGGATTTGAACATGTAATCAAAAGAAGGAGCGATGAACCGCATAAGAGTAACAGTGTCCTTAGCTTGGATAGTTGTTCTGCAATGCTTCTGGGTCAGATGGAAGGATCCTAATATACTCCCGTGACCACTGTAGGCGAGTTTCACACAATGAAGCTCAAGTCGGGCGACGCCATGGTGTCTGCAGGCATCGACGTCGAGCTTGCCAAATGAAGTCCAATCGAGGCGGTACCGTAGTCATCAACACTATACTGGTCGAGAAGACGGCTATATTCAGTTTGCTTGTGCCGGTTAGCGGCAGCTGCCTGGATAGTCACGTGACGAGGCGAAGGTTCCCAGCATAACTGAGACTAAAATTGCACATTGACTTGTTAAGTGTGATTCGTAAAATAGAGGGGCTGGAGATCCCGTCGGGAAAATCCAGCCCTCTTGAGTTCTGTTAGGCTCTGTAAGGAGCAAGTCTAACTCTTGCCAATTCTGAACATCTTGGTTCCACACACAGGGCACACACCCTGAGTTGCCGGCTTGCCATTTTTCATGGTTATCCTTTTAGCGTCCTTCATTTCCCTTTTGGCACGGCACTTCATACAGTATGCTTGCATTTGACCCTCCTCTTTTTGGGATAGATAGTAGGCTATTTACTGTCACGGTGTCAATAGCCATTACAGCTAAGGTACCGAAGCTGAACATTTGACATGGAATGTTACTTCAGAAGCAAAAAACTGGGTCGAGGTTAACTCCTCGACCCAGTTTGATTTGAGGAATATTAGAATCCGCACACTGTCACAACCAAAGCCAGGCTATATAGTTAGCTTCCTGTTTACCAACTGCTTCTTATTAGCGTTGCCAGCTTACGATTGACATGATAGCCAGCTTCGGCTAGAGCTAGTTTATCCATTACCTTTGAGTAAGGCTTGTGGAGATGAGTGTGTATCGTCGTATAGCACTCTCCACAGACCTGAATACCTCGTGATGTGTAAACTCGTAGGTGTATCAAGCCTGGGGCATCGTGATGGCAAAATTCACATTCCACATTACTCCTTTCAGTTCGTATTTGCCCAAGGCAAACAAAAAGGGGGTCTCCTCGCACAGGGCAAGGAAACCCCCTTACAAAAAATGCACAAAAAGGCGGCTACCCCGCCGCCTTCCTGTGCGTGGTTGTTGTTGTGTTCAAACGCTCTTAGGCTACGGCTACTGGTTCTCTCTTACGGCTACGCTTCGGCTTTCTTTCGGCTTCCACTTCGACTGTCGGCTCGGCTTCGGCTCTCCTTGCCTCTATGTCCTGTTCCCGCTGCTCTTTTGCCTTGTCGCTTATCATCGGCATTACTACCACTTTATAACCATCGGCAGTAAAGAGCATTGGCGAGTAAGCATTGGTGAGCTTAAAGTCCACCATGCCCCCACAGGCTTTCAAGACATCGGCAAGATAAGCACCATCAACTCTGACAGAGCATTGTCCATCGGTATCGGCTGGTATGACAGTATCGCCTTTCTCATCGGGATTAGCCATAACTATCTTACCATCGCCAATGGTCAAGTCTATGGCATAGGATTTGGGATTGTCAGAGATGGTTTTGAGTGAGGCAATTGCCTTTCCAGCTTCTACTGTGTCAAGGTGAGCTATGGTAGAAAACTCCGCTGGTATGAGCTTCTCATAGTCAGGATATTCCCCGTCAGCGCCACGCCACGTATAGCGTATTGCTTCGGTATCAATTATTAAGCTCATGCCTTCCATCGTGTCCCCACTCTTCTCAAAGCCTAACCTAACCCTTTTTGCCTTCCGCAAGGCGCTGGCTATGCCCTTCAACTCGTCTCGGTTGATTAGCACCTGCCCTTCTCCGTCGTCATAGTCCAGAGTAACAATCGCCAGTCTAAAGCCATCGGCACTAACTAGCTGTAACTTGCCTTCCCCTGCCTTAAATAAGACGCATTGGAGAATTGGTCTAACGTCATCAGTAGCGGTGAAAGGCAATACCCTAGTCAATGCTTCTGAAAGCTCTAGGCTTCCGATGTTTGGCTTTACGCTGTTATCTGGACTAATCCTGACTTCAGCAAGGGTGTAAGGTGTTTTTTCGCCAATCCAAGACGTGTCCACAAGGTAGCTGGTATTAGCTCCACATACTACCTTCAGCCTTTTATCAGCAATCTGCGCCTCGCTAGCATTGCCGTTAGTGGCAGCTGGCACTATCTTGACGACATTGCTTCCACTAAGAGCCTTAATGTAGCCTAGAAAGCCTTTGCGCCCTAATGTAAAGTCCATCAGCAGTAGCCTATCGGCTAACACTCTGGACAGGGCGTTTAACAGTTTAGCCTTGTGAGCCACAAAGCCTTCGCCTGAGCGTTTGCCCACGATATTCAGTTGTTCCACGTTTTGAAACACCCCCTTTGGCTATCTGGCGTTGGGCAAATTCGCCAGCTTCGCCTAGTAGTAAGCTCTCGCATAGCTGACCTCGCTAGCCTATGCGCTAGCTTCTACTATATATAAGTCCGAAATTGCCTAAAACGTCAGCCCCCCGCTAAAGTTAGCTGGTATCGTTTGCGTAGCTTGTAGAGGTATTGTCGCTCTGGATGTGTCAATTCCTCTCCCCTGCTCCTCTTGATAGCGATTGCCTTCAATCGTATTGGCGCACCGATTAGGAATGTTCTGGCGTCTAGCCATTCAGCCAAGTCTAAAGCCTTGTCATCGGCTATCAGTTCGGCTAGTTCGGTGATGTTGCCTTCGCTGTCCACGATAGATTGATTGATACTTTCTAGCTGTATTGCCCGATGGCAGTCGCAATAAGTCCAATCGCTATAAGCCCAATTCTTCCGACATTTTGCCCTTTGCGCCTTGCTACAATGCTGGCAGTCCAGTCCATTGTGGTATGCATAGTGCCTATACCAGTAATGGTCTTTGATATGCTCGGCAATCCGATACATCGCAGGCTCGGTAAACTCTTGCCCTGTAGATGCCTTCCTCTTTGCTACTCTGGTAAGCCCTTCAATGATGTCGTGTAGAAGGTCTTGCCTGTCGTTTATCAATGCTTTGTGAGCAAATCGCAGAGCTATTTTGTAATAGGTTAAATACGGCTCTGGTAGCTGGTCATAGCCGTTGCCGCCATTGTCCACTTGTTCTATCTTTGCACTTCGGCTAGACTGTAGCTGGCAAGGGTTTGTCGCTGTGGTAACGCAATTTGCGTTACCTGAGTCCCAGTGGTAAATACCTTGCCTTTTTCTTAATCCTTTCATCTTGCCCCCTTTGCTTGTATTTGCCCCAAGGTGAGCAAGCACTCAGGCTAGGCTTATCCGATATTCAGTTGTTAAGGTGCGATTATCCAGTATCCATCATCACACAAAAGGACATTTTGTTCATTAAAAGAATGAACCTATATTTTCATGAACGATTTCAAAGCGGTGGTTTTTAGTGATTTCACGAAGGAATGAAAACCGCTACTGCTGTTAGGTCACTAGCATATGCCACTACCCATAGAGAGCAGCAAAGGGGTTTGCCCAAGCAGATTCAGGGGCAGCTATGCCAGCTTCAGTGAGGCGGAAGAACTTGCGAGGATAGCCTCGGGGATAATTGTCCTGAAAAGCTGAACGCTCTACCTTACCGCTTTCTTCCACCCAGCCAAGCCTCTGGAGGTTTGAGAAATAAACAACAAACGAGTGATATCGACAGCCAGTAGACTTATAGGGTGTCTGCAGCAGGTATCTTGTGGCAAGTTTCTCTATCCTATCGGGAGAGACGAGACGCTTCTCACGCTTAGCTTGTCTTTCTTCTTGCCTTGTAGCTCTATCTACAGCAATCGCCTTAAGAAGAGCTTTCTTGTAGTGATAGCAGATGTCAGATTGAGGAGCACCAACGCCTGGGTCTATCTCTGGTGAACCATTTGGCCCGTGACCCATGAGAAATTCACGAATAAACCAGCCGCAGCCGAAGGGACGCAGAAAACCACCTCTAGCAGGCTTTAGTGATTCAACCACTGCCTATCTCCTTTAGTTGAGGCAAGATAGTCAAGCAATTCCCCTTTCCCACAACTTTTGGTACCATTCTTTGTGCTCTTCCCCGGAGACCTTTCTATACTTAGCCGTAGTGTTAAAGCTGGCATGCCCCAAGTGTTGCTGGAGGAGCCTGAGCCCATCTCCTGAGTCATCCATCTTAACTGCACGTATAGCAAAGGCATCCCTTAGCTTATGAGGGCTTACATTGTGGATTCTTCCAGTTTCAGGGTTGACTAACTTTGGCAGGTTTGCTCTCTCAGCACATCCTTTGACAATCTGCCAGCCTCTGTGTCGATTAATGCCAAAAATTAGCCTCTTACCATCTCGAAGAACTGGGCCACCACGCCGGACGTATTCTCTGAGCGTGCCTAGGGTGTCACTATCCACTGGCAGCACCCTCTGGCGACGACGTTCTAGCTGCTCAACCTGAGCCTTCGTGACCTTGACCCCGCACTTGGGGCAAAACATATGGCTTCGGCCGAGTCTTTGTCCACACTCGGTGCAGGACAGCTTTAGGCTAGCCTTGAGATGTTGAATAGTAATTGTGCCATGGTTGAAGTCTATGTCTTCAACTGCCAAAGCTAGTGCCTCGCTGACCCGGCAGCCGAGATGAAATAATAACCGAATCAGCAACTTATCCCGCAGATTGGTGGTTGCATTTTCAATCAGAACTACCTCGTGCGGTTCAACGTAGACCTTCATTGTTTTTCGCTTTTGCCTCTTTGCTGGGTACCAAGGCACTGGCGATCCGTCTCAATGGAGTCAATATGGTGCATCCTTTTCCTCGCTCGCAGCTGGGTTTTGTGTCATTCTATCCGCTGAGGACAAGAAATCCTCTAGTGCTTTGCGAGGGACAACGAACCGTCGTTTACTGATTCGAATCGCCGGAATGCCTCCGCTGTTAGCCAAGAGATATGCGGTGCCACGGCTGATGCCAAGCATTTTTGCGGTTTCCATGATGGTGAAAACTAGCCGTTCCGTATTCGGACTGTCAGTATCCATTTTTGTCTCCTTAATGATTGACAGCAGGTACTACTAAGTATTATAATTAAGATGGTTAGGAGTTACTAGGCTTACTACTAGGAACAGCAATCGGCCACTTTAGGAATATAACGAACAGCATGACAATTAAGGGGTCACGAGCTTGGATTGGGGATAAAGAGGAACTCCAGATTTGTTACTACGCACTTGAGTTTCGCGGCATCAAGCGTACCAAGCTGGCGGAGAAGATACGGGCTGAAGTCCGTTGGCCGAGCAAGCCTCCCGAAATTGAGGTCTTAGAGCGTAAGGTCTCACGTTACCGGAAACAAGCCATTGACTACTTTGAGGATAGGCCCTGGAGCATGTCTACTCTAGACAAACACCCTATCCCACCCGAGGCAGTCCCCGCTGTGCTCGCATGTTGGAAGGAACTTGTCCAGAGCGATAGCATCTTAACCATACGCGAAGCCAAATGGGTATCAAGGCTCTACGCGCTCATGGCCGACGAAGTACACCAGAGCTTTGTCTGGCGCCACGGCACCAAGTGGCTGGAGCCAGAAACATGGCAAAATAATGAAAACAAAAGGAAATCTCTTCCTGGTGAATCTGCTCAACGTGCCAAGAAGACGGCGAGCGAGTTTTCTCTACGGGTGGGCAAAGGCGATTATGGAGAAATAGAATGTCCGAAATGTCGGGTACGAATAGGTATCGGTCCCACATCTCGCACGGCTGTATGCGTTGGCTGTGGAGCTCAATTTGACATCATCAGGATTTCAGCGAAAGCCGAGGAATCGGATGTCGTTCGTAAAGAAATATCGGTAGCAAAGAATGTCCCGCCCATTATCAAAGATATCAACTCCCTGATTCGCTACGCGAAAGGCTATGCGCACCTTGAGTTGATATATGACTTGATAGGTCAGCCTTTCGATTCAGCATATATGGATATGTTAATCATGGGATTGGACAAAGTGATACCCGATCCCCATGAAGAGGGGTCGCTCTTGCCATTTCTGGCACTGGATATCCAAGACTTTAAGCAGTTCAAAGGTAAGATAGGGAGGCTAGCTAATGAGAGGACACATAACCAAGAGGGGTAAAAACAGCTATTCGATCGCCATCAGCCTGGGGAAGGACTCTACCACTGGCAAGTACAAGTACCAGTGGGTAAGCATTAAGGGAACCAAAAAGGATGCCGAAAAACGCCTTTCAGAGCTGCTGCACCAGCTTGATACAGGTACTTTCATGAAGCCTAACAAGACGACAGTGGGAGAATACCTTCAAAGGTGGCTAAAAGACTATGCGAAGCCTAACCTTTCACCGCGAGGCTTTGAGCGGTATGAGAGCATAGTCCGGGTACATCTTACCCCTAGTCTGGGCAATATTCCGCTAACACAACTCAAGCCTGAGCATATTCAGAAGCATTACGCATTAAAGCTCGACTATGGTCTGAGCCCTCGGTCTGTCCGCTACCACCATGTGGTGCTGCATAAGGCGTTACAGACAGCCCTAAAATGGGGTTTAGTAGCCAGAAATACTGCTGACGGTGTTGATGTGCCCCGTGTCCGCCAAACTGAGATGCAAACATGGGACGAATACGAAGTTACCCGCTTCTTGGAGATTGCCAAGGATAGTCATTATTATGCCTTATTCCACATGGCACTATTTACTGGAATGAGGCGATCCGAATTGCTAGCCTTGCGGTGGCGAGATATAGACTTCCACCAGATTTACGTTAACCGCTCGCTTCATCACCTCTCGGATGGCAGCTATGTATTCACACAACCGAAGTCGGCTAGGGGTAGGCGCACCATAGCTCTGTCACCTTCGTCTGTTCTTACTCTGGCAGAGCATAAGGAAAAGCAAAAGAGAATACGAGCTATGTTGGGGATGCCACTGAAAGACGACGATTTGTTATTCAGTACACCGGATGGCAAGCCATTACGTCCCAACACGGTCAGTAGAGCATGGACTACGCTAGCTACACGTGCTGGCCTAAAGGTTATCAGGTTTCACGATGCAAGGCATACCCACGCTAGTTTAATGCTTAAGCAGGGAGTACACCCCAAAATAGTTCAAGAGCGGCTAGGTCATGCTTCAATACAAATAACCCTCGATACATATTCGCATGTAGCGCCTGGCCTCCAAGAAGCTGCAGCTAAAACCTTTGATAAACTCGTATCGCCAAAGTATAATGACACCTGCGAAAAGGAGCCTGCTGAAAAGCATTATTAGCAAATTATTAGCAAAATTTATTTATGTAAAATTGCAGGCCCCTAAATTAGCTTTAGGAGAGGTGTCCGAGTGGTTGATGGTGCCGCTCTCGAAAAGCGGTAGGCAGAAATGCCTCGTGGGTTCGAATCCCACCCTCTCCGCGGAGAGGTGCTGGAGTGGTCTAACAGGCACGCCTGGAGAG
>Ga0307432_1001285_pt1 | contig 15577 bp, 15 predicted proteins | sample SalMarWE160150MG_FD_202158 | JGI IMG/M metagenome (GOLD analysis project Ga0307432, IMG submission 202158) | Salt marsh sediment microbial communities from the Plum Island Ecosystem LTER, Massachusetts, United States - WE1603-150 | ecosystem: Environmental > Aquatic > Marine > Intertidal zone >...
GGTAGTTGAGAAACTTGCGAATTATCCTGAGAACGACATCTATTTGGAACGCTTTTGGGGGGGGCTTTGGGACAAAGAAATAGAAAGCACACATCTGGAATGGCTGAGGGTGCTTATTTTAAGGGTCTGGAAGAGAGATAAACTCCAGCTGGAGATAGCTAGATTTCTACGAAAAATGGTTAAAGTTATCTCCCGTGAACAGTTTGATAATCTAAAACCTGTTTTGGTAAGCCTTTCAACGTCTGCAGCGGATCCAGAAAAAGACCGGTTTTTTGAGTACCGGAGGCAAGGTTATTCTAATGACGCATTGGGAGAGGGGATCAATTCCACTCGAGGAGCCATGTGTGAAGCTATTCTCAGGTCTCTTATTAAATTTCAAGACGCTGAACTTGTCCTAGTCCTTGAAAAATTGGCAGAGGATAAAACTATCAGTGTAAGAGCTAGTTTAGTATATTATCTTCCTCTAGGACTTAAGCCACTCGGCTGGAATGTATGTTTTGGTCTATTTAGCAAAGCTTCACAGAAAGGATTAGAGGAGTATGCGGAGGTTGCAGGAAGATTCTTACAGTATGTTCCTGACAATCAAATTCAGACTATCAAGCCATTGTTGGATAGCTGGCTTGAGTCAAGGGTAGCGGAGCTACAGAAGATGACCATGTCTTTAGCAGCCATTTACTACTTAAGAAACCTACTTTCCTACGAAAAAATTTACTCTTGGTTCACTGATGGTAAGATTCATCGGGAGTCAAAGGAAGAGGCGCTTGGCATTCTGGCAAATCATATCCAATATCAACAATATGCGGAAAAGGTAATCTCCGTTTTTAGCTCTTTGCTCAATACCGATGAACAGACTGTAGGTAAATCAATAGACAACCTGTTCTTAAGAGCGAGGCCGGAAGATTTTCATGAACTGCGACCCATCATCGAAGAAGTAACAAAACGACCAGCGATAAGGGGGCCTGCTCTATACCGCATCTTAGACTACCTGGAAAAGTGCCTTCTTGTGGATGCTCCCTCATGTTTCGAAATCCTTGAGATGGTTTTGAATGCTGCTGGTGATGATTTCTACAACTTCAGGGATTTCGTGCCGGCAGCCCATTCCAAAGCGCCTTTGGCTATTCTAAACACTATTCTCGAATGTTATCTTGAGCTGGAGGATCGCGCATTAAGAGTGTTAGACAAACTCATTGAACTACGTTGGGTTGGAGTCGATGAATACCTCAAAGCTGCTGAGCGACTGTAACTATTGCCCGTGAGCTATACACTAGGAACGGAGCAGTACTTCACGGGTTTCCATTGACTAACCAACATGACGAAATGGGTGATTGTGCAGTAACAATAAGATGGAAATGCAGAAGCGATTCATGCATGGAATTGTTGGGCTTGACAAAGCTGGTGCTCAGAATTAGAGTATGCCCAAATGTCAAAGTCGGAGCGCTCAGGGATATTGGTCGGTACTGCTGGCGTTTACTTCGTCGCATCACAGCTAGCCGCCAAAGGCTTCCACGCAGCACCTACCTTCGGCAACGCGCCGAATGTTGACATCCTTGCCGGTCTTCCTGATGGGGCAGCTACTGTTTCACTCCAAGTCAAGACAACATGGAATGCCCTCCGCAAGCGAGGACAAGGGCAGGAAAAGAAACCGCACCATTATGAATGGGACGTGGGAGAACGGTCTGCTAGGTTGAATAAGCCTGACCTATTCTTTGCATTTGTGGACTTAAAGGGCACTAGAGAGATGCCTGATGTGTATATTGTGCCGTCTGAGGTCATACATGGCACTTTAAAGAGATTGCTAGAAATGGATAAGAAAGTCCGAGTAAGGTGGCACCCTAAGATAGACACTGCAGAGAAATACAAGAATAGATGGGATATACTTTTTGATTATCTAAAAGACAGGTCCAATTTATGAAACTTCAGTTTGCCGTAAACGGCCTGCCACCCAAGAAAGATGGCGCTCAGTCTATGTGGGGCAAGCCCTTGGAAGCAAGGCGCCTCGCTGAGCTCCGCTTGGTTGCGCTTAAAGCTCTTCAAGAAAATCGGCCTCTTCAGAGTAATATCAGGCTCACGCTAAAAATCCACATAGGACCGCTTAATGACCGAACCATCGGAGACCTTGATACCTTCGTCACTGGAGTGTGCGACGGCCTTATGGCTGCCCATCCCGGCGGCAAGTTAGATCCCATATGGAATGATCCTAAGCTGAAAGAGGTTCATCCCAGCAGGACTTTGGCAGTAGTAGACGACAGCCAGGTTGTCCAAATCCATGCTGAGAAGATTATAGATGATACTCTTAATCCCTGGTATGAAATAACGCTTGAAGGTGACCAGTAAGCATGTATATGAAATGCCGAGGATACACTTTCACTGCATCTACATAACATTTTGATGCTTCCGAAAGATAATTGTTTTCAACACCAATAAGCATCTTTTACGTAGTGAAATCTTGCCTTTCGGATTTGAAATCTCCACGAAAGTAAGCCACAAAAACATTCATGCCGCCCGATTACACCGTCTGACGTTTAGAATCCTCCGAAATTACCTGATAATATCGATTATGTTGACTATTATGTAATTAGGGGTTAGGATATGCCTAAAGAGATTTATACTACTTGACCTAATGGCTGAATTCAGAGCTTGTTTCTGGTAGTTTGTAAGCAAGTGGAGTGGTAGGCAAAGGAACAAGGCAAATGGCACAGGTCATAATTGAGAATCCTATCCTCAATTCCCCTTTTGAGGAGCCGAAACAACATTTCCGTTTTTCTGATGAGGGCATTACCAATGATATCGTCGAAGCTCGGCGGGTGAGCTCATATTTCATTCCTATCGCTAAACCAAAGAAAAAGGGAAAGGCTCCTCAACTGGCCTTCGACACAGAGTGGACCAAAGATCGCATTGAGGAAAACATCTTTATTAATCGAGTCCGTGAAAGGGTATCTCTGTGGAGACGGGGCTATTATCAAGGAATCACAAAGACGAGCCGCCGTCTGTTAGACTATTGGTGTAACCCAGAGCGGGAACGTAAGCTGTTTTTCTGCCAAATTGAAGCAGTGGAAACTGCTATCTACATTACCGAGGTTGCTAATAGGTATGGCGACTCGTGGATTGAGAATGAACTGCGACGCGCCAATGAGGATGCTAACCCTGAACTTTTTCGCATAGCCTTCAAAATGGCTACAGGTAGTGGTAAGACCATAGTCATGGCCATGTTGATTGCGTGGCACGTATTGAACAAACTGGCCAACAGACAGGATGCCCGCTTTACCGACACTTTCCTCATCGTAACACCGGGGATTACCATCCGTGATCGCCTGCGTGTTTTGCTACCCAATGACCCGCAGAATTATTATCAACAACGTGATGTCCTTCCAACTGAGTGGATGACAGAACTCGCTAAGGCAAAAATCATTATTACGAATTTTCATGCCTTTATGCAACGTGAGCTCGTAAATGCTGGTAAACTTACCAAGAGTATTCTTAGACATGGTGAAACTAACTCTCTTACTGAGACACCAGACCAGATGGTCCGCCGTGTCTGCCGGGAACTGGGGAACAAGAGGAACATTATCGTCATTAACGACGAGGCCCACCACTGTTACCGCCGACGTGCTGGTGGCGAGGAAGTTAAGTTAGTAGGCGACGAACGAGAAGAAGCCAAACGCTATGGTAAGCTCACTGTCCTCGTAACTCGCATGAATCCTGATTTGGCTATGGGCGACGAACTTTTGAAGAAGACCGGAGCCGGTAATCTCTTTACGGTATTCGGTGAGCCGGATGTTGACATTACGAAGCAGAAAGACAATAAGATAGTCGTTGAGATTAAGGGTGTGGATGTATATGACCCAACTACTGGGCAGATTCGCAGTAGCTCTACTGATGATATTGCTTGCTGGTTCATTGATACTGACTACAACGAGGAAAGCTTCTTTGTCCGTCATGCCTACTTCACCGGTGATGATGAACCGTATGAAAAATTAAGGAGAGCGCTCAAAGCTGAAATTGACGAGGCTGCCTGGTCTTTACTCTACTCCACCGTAAGCCGTCCCTTCGATTTACCCGAAACCGGCAAGATCGCCATTAAAGTTATCAACCACTACGGTGACGAGGTACTGAAAGTTTATGAAGTAGGTTAATACTTGATACATAATACCCCGACCTACGATGGTGGTAAGATGGTCGATAGCGAAACAGTAGAGTGGTTGTTCTTTGACGTAGCCAATGAACGCTGTCAGTGGTGTGGGAAGAGACTAATATTGGAGAACCGCGCTTTACCTGCGAATCATCTGTTGGGATTGCCACAAGAAGACACTCGGTAGCGACTTCCCACAGATTATCGATTACCTTCGGTAGGTGAAGGCCTCGCATACTTACTATCCTTGTTGCACAAAACTGACTTTTGTGCAATCTCGCTACATTGAACCAATAGTCATAGTGATGAAATCTCGAAGGCTATAATAACCAAGCCAAGAGACTAAGTGTCAGAGTCGAGGGCGCATTTTTGCTTAGGGACATAAATGTAGCCATCCGCGATAGACCCATAAGTTGTATGTGCTGATGATATTGCGAATAGTGCGCATATATATACACATATAATTGAATCCAAAACATCCTCATTGACTTTTAGGCCTGTTCCAGTGAGTGATCGGATATACTCTTGTTCTAGAAACTTGTGACACTCTTCACTGACGATCAATGATATTACCCTAGATTTCTCTAGGGCCTTGATGTACTTCGACAGTTGTATCTGCCCTTGCTTCTTATCTGATACCTTACCCTTTTTGTATGCCAGACGTTCTGGCAATCCGAACATTTCTATTATCGCTGGATGAGGATAGCATTCGATTTGAAACTTGCCCTTGGCAGCATTCCGTAGATGCTCGTATCCACGTTCCTTAAGGTACCGTGAGAGTTCAACACCTGCAGGATTCGGATATAAATCTAGGTTGGATGAATGGCAAGACGCACCTCGCCTCCCGTAGTCCTTGCCCACTAGTCTCTCACACTCGCGTTGACCAGACTTATTGTTAATGATAAGAGGAGCATCAATTGCAATCCCAAATAGTTTATCTTCCGATTGAATAACTGATTTCACTTCTCCAAGGTCACTTAACGCCGGGCAAATGTTGGTCAATTGAAGACAACTCCCATTCAAACCCCCAAACGCAGCAGCCGTGGTATTTCTCTCACTTCTCCACGCCAAATCAAAACCAACCAGTCTCATGGTCATATAGCGTTCTCAGGGTGGAATTCATCAATCTCCGAAAGAGTCAGCTTGAGCGAATTGATGATTTCCTACCTCCTGCCTCTCCGACCAAACATAGGGGACAGAATATCCCAAAGTGTATCTTCAATTACCTGAATGACATCATGGACTATGTCCTTAGGGTACTTGGCATAGATAAAGTCTAGCTCCAAATTCAGATTAGATGCCCAATGGGCAAGCTGAATCGAGTAAGTCTTTTTCGAGCCATAACCGAGATGTTCCTTAAATCGTTGAGAGATGTTAAGGGAAGATCCAACGTACAGGAACTCAGACTGACGATTAAAGCGCGGATATGCTCTCCGGTTCTTTTCCCTTTCTTTTGTATTTAAAAAAGTGCGCTCTACCTCTGCAAGATCAGGATTGTTCACTACTTGGAAGTAGTAGAGATATAGGTGATCTCTGCACGTTTGCATAGACACCTTGTCTAACAGGGTCCTCTGTTCAATTTCTGGATTTAATTGACGTGTTTGTACGCGAAAGCTCCCTGTGTCAATCGGTACTACGTCTGTAACTCGAGCAGCCAATTCCAGAAGATGCTTTCTAGCTTGGTCAGGCAGTAACTTGAAATAATCCATCACGGCAAGCCTGCAATCTACTCAACTTGTATGATTAGAAACGCACACTCCATTATAAGCCGGACGATATCTGATGGTAAAGCATGATTTCATGAAAGAAGCGATAGTTGGTTGTCCGGTAAAAATAGTTAACAATTACTCAGATTGTTCGGCTTCAGGCAGATCATGCCAATGCCTACATTATAGCTTGTACTCGTCACAACTCCTAATCCTCATGACTTCCTGGTAAGAACAAAGAAAACGGGATAAGCTATCATTCTCAGTAGTTATGGTCATTTTGAGGCTACAATATATCCAGCGATGAGAATTAAAGCACCACCAACAATCATGAGCGGTGTGGGTGTCTGGGCTAAGAATAGAAATCCGAAAACCACGGCGCTAGCAGGCTCCAGATAGGTCAAGACCATCGCCTTCTGAGCCTTTATCATACTCAGCCCTTTAAGGTAGAGGGTAACAGCAAATCCAGTATTAACAATGCCTATAACCAGTAGAAGTGCAAGGGAAGTCAAATCTGGAGAAAAATCTTTACCTATCACGAAGGGCAAGAGGAAAACTGAAGCTACAGAGTAAGAGTAAAATGCTACGGCTTGGCTTGAGAAACTAGATAAAGCCTTCTTTGACAGAATAATGAATCCTGCATAGGCGAGGCCGGCAAGTAACCCAAGGACTATTCCCATTTGATTTTGGCCGGCGCTAATGCGAAGTCCCTGCTGAAATGAAATGAGTAGTATTCCCGCCACGGATATGGCGAGCGCAAGCAGTGTAGATTTTTCCAGCTTCTCCTTAAGAAACAAGGGCACAAGTAAGGTTGCAAAGATGGGGGCTGTATAATTAAGCAAAACCGCATTGGCGATCGCGATGAGTTTCATCGACTGGAAAAGCAACGTCCAACCCAAGGCTAGCAGCGAGCCTAAGCTAAGCATGACCTTCCAAGACCCCCTTGACTTGGCGACACTTATCACTTCCGGTTTTCGGGTTAAGAGGACAACAGGCAAGAGGGTAAGGCTGGCAAATAAGACTCGAAAGAAAGCGATAGTCTGTGCATCGTAGGAGACCGAGTTTACAATAACACCATTAGAGCCCCAGATGATAGCAGCTGTGGCTACGTAGAAATATCCGGAGTATTTTGTCTTGAATCGCTTCAGCATAAATACTCTGCTTATATGAAGCTGGAAGAAGATTTTCTCTATTATACACTATAGGCATAGCCGCCTCTTTATGTGCTGAGTCATAAAGTTATAGCCTTAATCAAGGCTTTGGGCCTTTCGGTTGTTGGCATCAACCTGCAGCCACAATTGAACCTTCTAGCGGATTGTTCACCGGAGAAGTATTAACCCCTTCCCCCTTATGGCTATATTGACTATGCCGCCTAAGAGATAGATAATGGTAATCAAAGCTAACAAATTGAACAGAGAAACTATGATTGCACGACATTGGAATAATAAAGGTCTTTTTCTACTCACAATCTCTATTTTGGTGGTTAGTTTAATGGCACTATCCTTGCTGCTGGCATCTTGTGCCCCGGCAGTTACCGAGGAGGAAGGAGAAGCACCACCAGAAGAGGAGGCTGCACCACCAGCAGTGGTAGATACAGGAGTAACCCTTCAGGAGGGAAACACTCTCCCCAGCACCAGACTCCAGCCCAAGCGGTCACCAGAGCTTGAAGACAACCATATAGGTGTTGGCCTTGGGACTTATTATAAAGAAGATGTTCCAATCCCCTCTCCCTTTTATTTTGATAGCTATGGAGACGACCCAGAATTGGTATATTCACTAGGGTGCAAATGGATACGTATAGCCTTTGACGACTGGGTTGGTGACCCTCTGGATTGGCAAAATGTTGAGGTGGAACCGGGAAAGTATTTAATTGATCCTGGTGTTGACGAAGTAATCTCCGACTATGCCAGCAATGGCATTACCATTGTTCTCGGTTTAAATGCTGGAAACGAGGAGAAGCATCATGATGTATCAAGATTTAGAAGCAGTGATAATCTAGAACGCTACTGCAACTATGTACGTTTTATGGTGAATTATTTTCGGGACCGAATTGAATATTTCGAGATTTGGAATGAACCAGCAGGTCTTGGGGACATTCCAGACTATACCTATCTTGTTAAGTATGTGGTGCCAGTTATTCGGGAAGAATACCCTGAGGCAAAGATTGTTATAGGAGCTTTGTCAGGAGAATGGATAGCTGGATATCCTGGATATGACGTTGAACGTTACAGTATTGATGCAGATTATATAAAAGAGTTTCTTGGACCTGATTTAGCACCAATAATAGATGTAATTTCATGGCACCCCCTTTACAACAGTAGACCAAACGACCCTTACTATCAAAATTATCCGCAAATGATAGAGGAGATAAAAGAATTTGCAGCATCTAACGGATTCAAGGGAGAGTATTTGGCTGAGGAAATAACATGGAAAACATACCAAACAGAGTTTGAGATTGGAGAACAATTTAGTGAAAATGTAGCTAAGAAATATTATGCCAGGGCAATCATTATGCACCGTGGCCTAAACGCAACTGTGTCTATCCTCCTTAGAGCATCTGGCTTATTAGATATGATTCCTAATATCTGCACCGTTATGGCCGGAGCCGAGCCAGCAAATCTGTCGGTAGAAATCCAGAGCGAGACAACGAACATCAGAAGTTATGGCTTTTCGCTGTCAAACGGTGAACACTTGGTCGCATTGTGGACAGATGTTGTAGCAGTCGATGATGATTCTGGGATAGAAGCTACGCTCACAATATCAGGCTTTCCGGCTAAAAAGGTGGTGGGTATTGACGTCCTGAATGGCTTCGAGCAGCAAATGATAACAGACATTGAAGACGGAAACTTAGTGATCCGCAACTTACTCGTTAAGGACTACCCAATAATCCTTCGCCTTACTCCTTAGGCCTCTCCACGGCATTGGAAGACTGCAACTCTTGGCTCCTTGCGCGTTTATGGAACAAAAGGGACACATTACTAGGCCAGCAGACGGAAGGCCTAAACAGTTGGGCGGATTGTGCAATTTCGGATCAACTTAGCTTCTTCTCTATTGCTATTAGAGAGTTGCGAGCTTAGAATAAAAGCCACAGGAGGCTACGCGCGGAAGCTTGCCACTTTGTGAAAACTTAATCAGCATGTCAAGAAATAGCCCTAAAGAAAAATACGATATAAGAAGGAAAAGAGTTCGCGCCACTTTAATTGAGTTTGGCATTAACGGAGAGTTGGTTAAAAGCATCGATCGTGAGCATCCAGTTGGTGTTTTAGAAAGAATCATCGAGGCCACTAAAAAGCGTCAGCCCGAAGATAAAGCGAATTATTTCCTAAAGGGACTCAATTATTCAAGAGTAAAACATGGAAGGCTGCCTCTGTTTCATTCTCTTAAAGAGGAGTGATTGGAAGTGAAAATTATAAAGAGGGAAATTGCTTTTGAGGGGAAGTACTTACAGTTCGTGAGGAAGCATTTTAGAACAAGCCTAGGGGGAGAAGGTATTGAGCGAGGGCGTGGGTACGGTTGACGAATAATCTTTAGTTGGTGATTTGAGGCAGGTTTTTGACAGGTAGCAAAAATGACCAATGACATTGAGAAGGTGAGGCAACTTACAAGCGAAATTGATGGCTGGCTATCGGATAGTGAGGGCGAACTGCTGTATAAGCTGGCAAAAGGGGTGCCTAGCGGGCAGGCTATTGTAGAACTCGGCAGTTGGAAAGGGAAGTCCACGGTGTGGCTGGCTAAAGGCACAGAGGCTGGGCAGAGGAATAAGGTGTATAGCATTGATCCACACAGTGGAAGTAAGGCTCATGTAAGTGAAGGCGAGATGAATACCTATACAGCATTTCTCACCAACTTAACCAAAGCGGGGGTTCAAGCCACTGTAGTTCCTTTAGTTACAACTTCGGACAATGCTGCTCAGCGCTGGCGGGAGGGGGTTGATTTATTGTGGGTCGATGCTTCCCATGAGTATGAGGATGTAAAGCATGACTTTCTTTCTTGGGAACCGCACCTATTACCGGGTGCTAGAGTTGCTTTTCACGACTGCGACCAAGCTGGGCCTGCTCAACTTGTCAAAGAATATATTAACCATTCCAACGATTTCACTATTGTGCAGCATGTTGACACAATAGTAGTAGCAGAAAGGAGCAAGTGCGTACACCATTGGGTGATAAATTCCAACAATATCGGGGTCTGTAAATATTGTGGGAGACAGAAGAAGTTTGGGAGGCGTTGAGAGACTGAAATTAGTGTCCGGGCTTGGTGATAAGAAACATGATTAAAGCTATATGCTTTGACTTAGGAGACACCTTGATAGCTGAAGAAAGTGTTATCCATAATAGCTCCGGCCAAGCTACTACTGCCCATGTCATCCGCGGGACACTCGAAGTCCTGACAGCCATCAGAAAAGGTGGCTACAAGGTTGCTATGATAGCCAACGGAGATAGCGCTGGTGCCCGAAACATTATAAAAGCCAGTGGCTTACAGGATTATTTTGATGCCATAATAATCTCTGAAGAAGTGGGTATTGAAAAGCCTTGCCGGGGGATTTTTGAGGCTGCATTAGCCAAGCTTGGCGTCACAGCTGAAAATGCAGTTATGGTTGGCAACAGGATTGATGCTGATATTCTTGGGGCAAACAGACTTGGCATGAAGAGCGTGTGGTTCAAATGGAATGCCCGCTATAGCGACACAATAGAAAGTAGCCAGGAGAAACCTGATTTCACAATCAACAGCCTCTTTCAGTTGCCTGTCCTGCTTGCCTTGATGTAAAGGTTGGGCTGATAAAGAGTGGTGATAGGAAAGTGGTAGTCTTAATCGTAACCAGTGAGGAATCGGGCGTAGATAAGTATAGTCAGGAAATAGCCAAGAGACTGGATGTCAAGAAAATCACCACTTGCAGGTATCTCTCCCTGTCAAAGGCTTATAAGCTGGCAAGGTTTATCAGAAGTCAGGGTAGTATTGTTCATCTGCCAAATCAGCACTTTGCCAGGTATGCTCTCTTTCTTAATCAGCCGTTTATAGTCACGGTGCATGACCTGACGCGGTGTTGCTTTAATTTTGACAGGGAAACCATTAACGAGAAAATTTTGCTCAAACTTGACACAAGGTATATTAGACGAGCAAGCCACATAATAGCTGTATCGCAAAACACTAAGAGAGACCTAGTCAAGTACCTCAATATACCAGAGAATAAGATTAGTGTAATCTACAATGGGGTCGACCATAATATCTTCAAACCGTATAACGTGAAGCTCCTTGATAAGCCATACCTACTGTACGTCGGTTCAGAAAGACGGCGGAAAAACCTAGGCAGGCTTTTTGAAGCCTTTGCTGCGCTAAAGGGAGAGTTTCCCCAGCTAAAACTAGTGAAGGCGGGAGGCTCGGGAAGGTCCGGGGGGTTCCGAAGTGAGACGATAAAGAAGCTATCCAGCCTGGGCATAAATGAGGATGTGATTTTTGTTGATTATACTTCTGAGCTAGACTTAGCCTACTATTATTCCTCAGCTGCCTTACTTGCCTATCCCTCACTGTATGAGGGTTTTGGTCTGCCACCGCTGGAGGCTATGGCTTGTGGCTGCCCGGTGGTAACTTCTAATACCTCCTCTTTACCCGAGGTTGTGGGTGAAGCTGGTATTATGGTCAATCCCTATGATACCCGTAGTCTAGTTCAGGCAATGAGGCAGGTTCTGACTGATAGCGAGTTGAGGGATAATATGGTAAGAAAGGGGCTGGAGGAGTCAAAGAAGTTCTCATGGGAAAAGACCGCTGAGCTGACACTGCGGGTACATAACAAAGTAGCCGGTGGGGAAACTAAAGGATGATGGCTCAAGCTATTGATTGGGGTCCCAGTAGGGGAGCTGACTACTGCACAATTGTTCGAAAGGTAAGTTTAATGTAACAGAAGCTTGGATTGTTGCCCTAACTGCACATTTTAGCGTTCTGTGTCCCCAAATATTTACCGAGGTACAAATGCATTATTCCTTCTAAGGTAAAGGCAGCTGTAGAATCGCCTAACAAATTGGCTGGCTAAAGCACCCCGAAATTCTAACCCTGCCAAGGGTACCCCTAAAGGATGCCAAACTCCAGCCTATCAATGGCTTCAGCCTGCTCCTTATCCTCGATCTTGATATACCTCGTGGTTGTGTTAAGACTTTTATGACCGGCGAGGTCTTTAATGGTGAACGGCCCCACTCCCTTCTAGGACACGATAGGGGAAATCCCGATTTGCCAGGAGATTTTGAACTGGAGCATACGACCTTGTGGCTCAGTGGGGTTTCAGCGGTCGAGGGGCTACTGTAGCTGACTTATGACAATAAACTCTGTCACTCTCTCTTCTGTTTCTCCCCAAGCAAGAAACTGTCGAGGTCGCTAATGAGTTGAGTAATATCTGTTCCTGACCACGCCCCTTTGATAACGTCCAGGTTTACAAAGGTTTCGGTTCTTAAAATGCTAGAGATTGTAGAGATTTCCTTTTCAATAAAGTCAGAGAGTTCTTTATGTGACCGGGACACGACGAGGACCATAAGATCATACCTGCCAGCGACAAAGGCTAGGTGGCATACGTTCGCCTTCTTAGCTAGAGCATCCGCCACATTTCTTAAGTCTACCATCTTAACCTGCATCCCTATAAAGCTCATCAACTTGTAACCTAGCTCACTCACATTCGGTACGGCAACTATTTTCATCACACCTTTATCCACAAGGTTTTTAACCCTCTTCCTTACCGTGCCCTCAGTTACTCCCAGCTTCCTAGCAAGCTCTGTATAGCTCTCTCTTCCGTCTTTTTGCAACTCTTCTATCAGTTTCCGATCGAGTTTGTCGATCATCTCAACCTCACAATAAGCACTTATCCATCGTTAGATTGCAAGAGATTGTACCACGATTTTACCGTTTTGTGAAGCCTTTCAAGAAGGAATTGCGATAGACCCGGATTACCAGTTCCATTTATCAATCCGGTCGGAGCTCAGCCGAATAGATGAATAAGGTTTTTCGTAACATAAGGCGATAAAAGGCTTGACAGAATACTAATTTTGTGCTATATAAGAAAGAGCGAAGGGTTTTTCGTAAAGATTGTGTGTCAAAGAGGGAAGCTATTTTGGAGAAGCATCCGCCTGGGTGAAGCGAGTGAAAGCTTAGGTGGTTTGAGGATGCCATAGAGGAAAAGTTGGCAAGGGAAGCAAGAGAGGAAAGAGAAGAAACTATAAAATGGAAAAAGACCTGGGCTAACAGGTCTTTCTTGGGGTGAGGACAAGTAATGGCTAACTGTTCTCATTGTAAAGTAATCCTAGAGAAAAGTCAAACGAAGGGCTCAAGAACCCATGGTGTGGGTGTACCTCTGAGCCCTTCTTCGTCTTTCCCTCCTTTCTTTAAGAGCCCCGGTGCTGGTTCGTCTTTCTACAATAACTTCAGCCATATTTATACCCTTACTAACAGCAATGTCAGCACCACCAGCACCGGAGGTTACTTAATAGGGCATGGTTATGGCTGAAATTAGAAAGGGCATTCAAGAGTGATTATTGGTGTTCCCAAGGAAGTAAAGACTGAGGAGTACAGGGTTGGTGCTACACCTATGACAGTAGAAGTGCTTACTAAAGCTGGGCATCAGATGCTGATTCAGACCACGGCTGGAGATGAAAGCGGTTTTACTGATGCAGAGTATATGGAGGCTGGAGCTACTGTAGTTGAAACGCCTGAAGAGCTCTATGACCGGGCGGAGATGATTTATCAGGTCAAAGAACCTATCCAAAGCGAGTATCCGTTGCTCAAGAAAGACCAAATCCACTTCCGCTATCTTCACCTCGCTGCTGAAGAAGAACTAACGCACGTCCTTATGGATAAGGGGGTAGTTGCTATTGCCTTTGAGACAGTAGAGCTTCCTGATGGCTCTTTGCCGCTGCTCAGCCCAATGAGCGAGGTTGCCGGAGCACTAGCTGCTCAAGTAGCAGCTAATTATCTTTGGAGAACGTATCAGGGCTGTGGGAAGTTGCTCGGTGGTATCACCGGAGTACCACCTGCCAAGGTAGTCATTCTTGGTGCTGGCATAGTTGGCACTAATGCCGCTAGGATGGCTCTCGGTCTAGGGGCTCATGTTGTCATTATTGATAAGGATATTGGCCGTTTATCTTGCCTGAATGGAGTGTTACACGGCCACTTTGAGACATCGGCTTCAAATCAATATAACATTGCTAGTGCTGTTAAAGAGGCAGATGTAGTTATTGGAGCTGTTCTAGTCAAAGGCGGTAGGGCGCCTATTCTGGTTACTGAAGATATGGTCAAGACTATGAAACCGGGCTCGGTTATTGTTGACGTTGCCATAGACCAAGGGGGATGCGTAGAGACCTCCCGTCCTACGACACATGCTGATCCCATCTATATTGTTGACGGTGTCATCCACTACTGTGTCACCAATATGCCAGGAATTGTTCCTCGAACTTCTACTATTGCCTTATCCAATGCCACCTTACCTTATGTGTTAAAGTTAGCCAATTTAGGTTATCGGGAAGCCCTGAAGTCGGATGAAGCATTGAGGAAAGGGCTAAATGTGTTTGAAGGTAAAGTCACCAGTAGATTCGTGGCTGAATCACTGGGCTTGGAATACGTCCCCTATAAACTCCGAGAGGGGCTGACAAAAATACGACAATCGGCGGAAGGGTTACAAGAGGACGACGACATAGAACAAGGATAGCAAATGGTTACCATATAAATAGAAGAGCGCATTAAAAAGATAAGGAGGGTAAATGTATAAAGGAGTAAATCATGTGGGAATTGGCGTTTCAGATATGGGTAGATCGCTGAAATTTTATGGTGACCTCTTAGGGTTTACAGAAGTAATGTTTGATTACACAGGTTCTCTCCCTGGGATGGAGAAGGTTACCGGTAAACCTGAGATAAAAGCCAGGGTAGTTATGCTAAAGAACCAAAATACCGGACCACTTGGTCTGGGAACGATTAAGCTTGTCCATCTTTTGCCCCCGGACAAACCTGAGCCCTGTACTGTAGCTGATACTACACTGTGGGGAGATATTGGCGTTGCCGAGGTTTGTTTTAACACACGCCTAGGCGCGAGGGAGGTATTTGCGCAACTACTTGATAAAGGTGTTAAAGCCGCGCTTACGCCAGCATCTGGTCGCTTTCTTCCTTATGATACGGTATGCAATTTTGCATACATGAGAGACCCGGATAACGGTCTCATAGAATTTATTGACTGGGAGATGGGTAAAAGTTTGGGAACTGAACCGAGGGTAGAAGGTGTAAATCATGTAGGTTTTGGTGTTTCAGACATCGATAGATCGCTGAAATTTTATGGTGAGTTGGGATTCACCGAATTGGTTTTCGATTTTACTGGGGTTGCTTATAACATGGCTACTATGTATCCCCCCAATCCTCCAAAGATAAGGTGTCCAATGGTGGCAAACTACTACGGAGCTTGGATTGAACTCATTCAACTCCTTGCACCGTATATGCCTACTGCTTCTAAGAAAGGCTGGGGACACCTTGGGCCTATGGAGTTTGCTGTTGGGGTTAGCAATATAGAGAAAGCCTACGAGGAGCTTCAGAAAAAGGGCGTAAAATTCCTAAGTCCTCCACAGACAATAGAGGTCTCGTCAGGGCAATGGAAATATGCGTATGTGGATGAGCCAGACAATCTATATGTTTCGCTAAGTGAACCGAGATATTAGGTAGCACCAAGATATGGAGCTCGGGAAAGACCGTTGAAATTATGCGGGGTGATAAATCTCTGAAGGAA
>Ga0307432_1001288_pt1 | contig 15550 bp, 20 predicted proteins | sample SalMarWE160150MG_FD_202158 | JGI IMG/M metagenome (GOLD analysis project Ga0307432, IMG submission 202158) | Salt marsh sediment microbial communities from the Plum Island Ecosystem LTER, Massachusetts, United States - WE1603-150 | ecosystem: Environmental > Aquatic > Marine > Intertidal zone >...
AGAGTAGACCAATAGAGAAGATCTGAAAGCCATCGTGGTTGACCGGTCGGAGCTTGCCACCCAGAAGAGGGTCATAGCCCGGTTCTTTCTCCATGTGCAGGGCCCGTGGGAGAGATGAGGCATGAATATCTACGTCCAGAAGCCCCACCTTTTTCCCGAGGGCTCTCAGGGCTGATGCCACCCCGAGGCAGACAGTGGTTTTACCCGTCCCTCCTTTCAAGGAGAGTACCGGTAACTTCAGAGGCTCGCTCATAGCTCCTCCTTCCAAATAAAAAAGGCGACCGCACCAGAATATTCCTGGTACAGCCGCCTCTATGCCTAGCCAGCGACTTTCCTGTAGACTGCCCGGAAGGTCAGGGCCGCCAGACGTACTTGAGCTGCAATGAGCTCGACGGCGTGTTCCTCGGGCAGCCTACTGTAGGACAATAGCACAGGCGGTAAAACTTGTCAAGTGTTTTACTGGGAATTTAGGAAAAATATTTAGGAGCCGGTCGTTGGCGGCTTTGCCTCTGGAGGCTTTTTCCTCCAGAAGAAGATGACTATAATCTCCAACCAGGCCGCGACGTGGCCTATAATAAGGAAAAGCGCCTGGTCTCCGCCGAGCTGACGACAGACGATAACGAAGAATAGACCCATGACGGCGAGAAGGATGATTAGAGCCAGCCAAAAGTTAGGCGATCTGAACGCTACCATATGGGATACCTCCTTAGCGTTTAAGTGATATTATACGCCATGTTAAGTTTTAATTGAAGAAATCAGCCCTTTTATGTTAAATATAGTTTACATTTTTCGTTAATTTTTGTTAACTATATTTTGCGGCCAGTCACGAACTGCAGTACTCCCGCCAGCTCCTCATGCCATCGAGGGTCAAGCTCCAAGGCCTCCAGCTTCTCCAGAGCTACGCCGGCGTACTGAGATTCGATATCCCTCATTCGTTCCGGGATGCCGTGTGTCTCCATGCTTTCCTTCATCAGGTTGGCTTCGAGAGTTGTTATGGTTTCCCGACTTAGGAAGCTACTCACGGCTTCGGGATAATTTTGAAGTGCCAGAACTATTGGGAGCGACCTCTTCTTCTCAATGAGGTCATTGGCTGTCTTCCCGACTGTAGCCTCATCACCCCAGATGCCCAGGTAGTCATCGTGTATCTGGAAGGTAATACCCGTATTCATCCCGAAGTCTCTGGCCAGGTCCGCTACCGGACGATCTCCAATATACCTGTACCACTGGCCTTCAGAAGGTGATACCTGATGGAGCCTCTGCCGGTAAGTGATAGTGGCAATCATAGCGCCAATCTCACAGGCGGTAGCGAAGAGGGCGCCCGTCTTCCCCCGAACCATCTCCAGGTAATCATCTACGGTGATAACTTCCCTCTCCCCAAAAGAAATATCTCTAAACTGTCCCCAACAGAGGTCCAGGACGGCTTTCTCCAATACCATCCAGATTTCCAGGGTAACCGTGTTTGGGACATCACGCCGTCTTAAATCCTGCAGGGCGAGATGGGCGTATGAGGAAAGAGCGAACCCCGCATTGATGGCCTGGTCTACGCCCCAAACCGCCCACACTGTTGGCTGGTTGTTTCTCTCCCGCCCTTTATCCTGAATGTCGTCAAAGATGAGACTGGTGCGATGAGCCAGCTCGATACTGGCGGCTGCCGGCACAGCACGACTGGGCTCTCCGCCCAGCCCGGCGCATATGGCCATGCAGAAAAGAGGACGCAGATACTTGCCCTTTGCCGTCTCCCGATTCTTTCCATCCTTGTCACAAAATCCCAGGTGATAGGCCAGCATGGAATTCAATCCTAAGAGGGGGGACCTCCCCTTTATGACTATTTTACGCAACTCGTCCTCTACCTCAAGGCGATATTTTTCTAACAAATTCATGCTGGCCCTCCTTGCTTTTTCGCTATTTTAGTTGTATTATACCACGTGAAGGCAACTTCAGTAAGGAGGTGTGAAGTGTTCAACCCTTATTTAGAAAAGCGGCTCTATTCATTACCTGTCCAGCCCATCCTGGTTGAGTTCGATTTGAACGAGCTCAACACCCTCTTGGGAAACATCACCGGCTTCAACATCCCTGTAACCAACATCATCCCGACATTCGGCCTTGTCGCTCTGGCTCCGGTTACCCCACAGATCATCAAGAAGATTAATGCCCTGCCCGGAGTAAAGATGGTTCACGCTGACCTTATCAAGACCATCTTCCAGCTGCCCTCTCCCGAGGTCGAGTGGTTTCCTACCTCCGAGAGCAGGCAGATGCTTGAGGCAGAGGAGGCCATCAAGCAGGGATACACAGGGGAAGCGGTCAAGGTCGGGGTCACCGACACCGGCGTTGATGCTACCCACCCACAGCTCTCTGGCACCGAGTTCTACTCAGTGATTTCCTGGCCGGCCCGTGAGGTTCTCGACGAGAATGGGCACGGCTCTCACTGTGCCTCGACAGTAGCCGGCAAGCTCTACCACACGCCCCTGGGAATCACCGTGGAGGGAGTTTCAAAGTCGCCCATGGTGTCTTTGAAGTGCCTCGGCAGGGGAATCGGGACGGGTATGACCAGCGAAATCATCAATGCGATGGCCACCTGCTACGATAAGGGAGCCCAGATTATCTCTATGAGCCTGGGTTCTCAGGTGTGCCAGGGAGGTTGTGAGGTCTGCCCGGAGTGCAGGATGGTAAGCACGCTTACCAGGCGTGGTGTCATCGTGGTTGTCGCCGCTGGTAATTCGGGGCCAACAGAAAATACCATCGGTTGCCCGGGTTGCTCCCCCGATGCTCTAACCGTAGCCGCGGTGGATAAGAACGGGGTACCCGCCGACTTCTCCAGCCGTGGCGGAAATGAGTTCCCGTTCAAGCCTGATGTAGCCGCCCCCGGGGTCAACATCTATTCCGGAACCGCCAGAGCTTCCGTCATCGACCTGCAGGAGATTGACGCCGGCGTAGGATTCGCTGCTATCAGCGGTACCTCAATGGCCACACCCCACATTGCCGGCTTCTGTGCCCTGCTCAAGCAAAGGAACCCCCAGATTACCACCGAGCAGATCAAGCAGACCATGGCTCTCAGAGGTCATGCCAAGGACTTCATCACAGGCTGGGGTGTCCCGAAGTGGTCCCTCTTCACCACTTGACATTTGTTATCCCAAGGTAATAAACTTACGTCAAGGAGGGAAACGATGCCAGAGAAGAAGCAGGTTGGCCTCCAGGTCCTGATGGATGTCAAACGTTTTGTTCCTGGTCCGATGGAGCTTCTACGTCCATTCCCACCTCCCAAAAAGGGTGAGCTGGTGATGCAGGGAGTTACCGCGGATGTGCTTGGCTACGCCTTCGGTTTTATTCCTACCGTGGGCGATTTCGTCGGCCAGTTCGTCAATGACAACATCATGGCCGATGTTCAGTCAAAGATGTCTGATACTGAGCTCACAGAGTTCAGAGCCCAGAACCGGGTCTACCCCAACGGCATCGCACTGCTCCGGACTTTCCAGCGGGTTCAGGTGGCTCCGGGGAGCAAGCCTTAATGGTTAGCGGCAATGCACAGCAACCAGGCGCTTCCCAAGTGGCAGAATATCTCGGGAAAATAATGGGGCTACCTTCACCCGAGAAGATTCTGGGTGAGCTTCAGAGGCTCAACAACAACCTCGAACTCCTGCAGCCTGACCTCAACAAACTAGCTAAGTTTTTAGATGGTGGAGGCCAGTCGGAACTCAAGAACCTCACGGCAGCCCTCAACAAGGTTGACCTTGTTAATATGATGAGGGTGATCCAAGACTTCAATCACACCTCAAATCAGATCTATGAAAAGCTATGGGGCAAACGATAAAGGTAAGCGACCCGGAGGCCCGGAGGGTGCGAGTCCTTCTGGCTCTCCGGTTACTATCGGGAGAGGATATCCCCGTTCTCGATGATGAAGAGAGGTGGCTGCTGGATGAGTTCAGGGAACTGCGAGATTGGGGGTTCGGGAGAATGGATGTTGCCCTGGTTAATCACCAGGTAGAGAGTATAAACCCAACAAAGCATAAGAAGAGGAAAGATTTAATAATTTGTTCAGAAAATACTTGACAAATCCTGAATTTTAGTATAGTCTTTTCTTTGGAATAGGGAATAGCTGCTGGCCTGACAAGGAGGCGGCTGTGCCGAAGTAACATTCGGTGCGGTCGCTTTTTTTTATGGGCTAGGCACGTAATGAAAGGAGGACCGTGATATGAACGGCCGTTTCGGGAAAATCCCGACTCCACTTGAGGTCGTAGACACCGCCGCCGACGTAGTAAACCAAGTATTCTCTGCGCCGGCCAGGGTCGCCGGCAACGCCCTAAGCCAGGCGGGTCAGACCTTCAAAAACCTGGAATCCGACATCGCCCGCCCTAGGGACTACACCGAAATCCCGCCCCCGCCAGATGTGCTGGTCGAGCCCGCTGTGTCCGGTGTCAGTCATATCGTTGAAGGCGCCATTGGCACGGTAAAGGGTGCCGTTGACGGGGTTCTGCAAACCGCGGACGGTATCCGCAAAGAAGTCTCACAATTAGTACGGAGGTGAAGCTATGGCCAATGGTAATCAAAATCCACTGGCAGCTCCGCTCACTGCTCTCAAGCAGATGGGGGAGCAATCCACCGCTGCGATTCAGTCTCTAGGGACAGGGCTCTCCACGATGGCCAGCCAGGGCCTCGATACCCTGATCTCAGGTGTTCCCGGCATCCCTGGCATCCCGGGTGCAGCCGCTCGAGCTCCGGGTCTCCCGACCCCGCAGCAGCTAATGCCTGCTAATCTACAGCAGGCCCTGGGGCAAATTGAAAACGTCCTGATTCCTCCCGGGCTGCCACGCCCGTCCCAGGCTATGAGAGCGCAGCCCGCAGTAACAACACAGCCGACGCCAACACCTACACCAGCGGCAGCCGCTGCCGCCCAGCCTAGCGGGGCTACTCCGGTGCGCCGGCGAGTAATGGAAAGAAGGGGGCTATAATGGCTCAGCTAGCTAAAGTCGTCAATGCAATGAAGGAAGCGGACTACTACCGCGAGGGGACCAACGATGAGCTGAAGGCCCAGTTCATGGAAGAGCAGAGCATCACCCTCGGCGGTAAGTCCTACACCCTTTCCCGAATCTCCTACCTCGACGCCAAGATCTTTGCCCTGGAGCTTGACTCCATCCTTTTGAACCAGAACCCGCTCATCCACGATATCTACGCCAAGTACGCCACTAACGTCTTTGACTTGGTAAGAATGGTAAACGTAAACTCCAAGCAGGGGTTCAAGGGCTTCATGGCAAGCGGGAACGAGCTGGATGCCACCCTGATGATGGCCCGCCAGTTCCAGGACCCCGATGGCGCCGTCCAGACTCGCCGAACATCCTGGGTGAGAACCGTCGTAGCTGCACCGACAGCCCTGGCATTCTTCGAGGATCTCGCTGGTGCCGCCCACAACGTCGAGCAGACGATGGGCGAGGAAGAGGGCTTAATCTACCTGGCCTGGTATAACCCGGCCACTCAGGTGTGCGTGGATGCCTTCCAGGTTCAGATGAACACCGAGCCCTACGATATCCAGTCCCTCGACTTCGAGCAGGTCCAGCTTGAGATGGGTGACCCGATCATCGAATTCAAGGAGCCGTGGCTCCTGCCGCCCGAGCAGAGTGGCCTGATTAACACCTACTACTTCCGCAACGGGACGGACGAGATGAGGCCGTTAGGATGCTTTGTTAAGATGGCTAAGAACCTGCGAGCCCTCGCCACTCCATAAGCAGGCTCACCATAAACTACCGCCGGCTGTCGGGAGGTTAAGGATATGCCCCGCTGAATCCGAGGCGGGGAAACAGCTAATATTTATTCGTGGAGGAAACCATGAGAAAGTCTCTTATCAATGCCCGGAGGCTGAGAGGTGATCTTGGTCCTCTCAATACGGACCCTGTGCGCAGGCTGGCCAGCCGAATTATAGCCCCGGCAGTCTCCCTCACCGGCGTCTACCAGGACTACGACGAGGAGAGTGTGACCCAGCACTTCACCATTGGCTCCCGCATGCAGGTGGATGACAGGGTCTTCTACTACTCCCAGGCCGTCGCCGCCATCGTATACCCGTTTCAGTTCCGTTGCTGCGTCTCTACCGACCAGGTCCTTGCCGTCAACGACATGATAAGCACCACCGCCACCACGGTTGCCGGGACAACGGTAACCCTAACCGTCGGCGCTTTCCAGGGTGGCGCGGTCCCCGCAAATGACCTGGAAGGAGGCTACGTCGAGTGCAATGCCGCCGGCATTTACGCCTGGAGGAGAATCGTCTCCAACACCGTCGCCGCAGGCGGAGTCATCACCATCACGGTGGACCGCCCCTTCGGCCAAATCTTCGCCATCGGCTCCCAGTTCTCCGTCCATAAAAGCATCTACAAGAATATCGCCGACCCCGTTACCGCCGCCTTGGGTGGTTTTGCCGCCGCCGTCGGAGTGCCGCCCATCGAGGTCACCATAGACTACTACTTCTGGCTTCAAACCTACGGGCCGTGCTTCCTCGGGCCGACAGGTGCATGGCCTCTGTCGGTAGCCAACTTCTACGACGTGTACTACCACGTTTTCGGTGAGTCCAACTCCTCACTCGGAGAGACCATCGGGGTAACGGTCTCACCGCAGAGGATTGGCCATGTTATGGGGTCAGGTGCCTATGGTTCCGGTGCTGTATTCTTGGAGCTGGCACACTAAGGAAGGAGGTTCGATATGGCAGAGACTACCTTCAAGACTAAACCTCCGATGCCACCAGGTCCGGAAATGGGCCCGAGCAATCTGGTTGAAGCCGAAGAGACTAAGCCTCTAATGCCGCCTGGTCCGAAAATGGGCAAGAGCCGCCTTATCAAGGTTAAAAAGGTCAAGCCCCCCCTGACGGCGGAATTAGTAGAAGAGCCTACTGACTCAGCTGGTGAGGAGCCTGCTGAACAGGGAGAGCCGCCGAAGGCAGAGGAGGACAAACCGACAGAACCCGAACCTGAGTAAAAATAATATCTCAACTCCATGGAGAGGAGAGAGGAAATGGAGGTGAGCAATGCTTGAGCTTGTTCCCAAGCCGCAGTTTTCAGTGGTTATCCCACCGAAGCTGATTCAGGAGGGGTACCTGGTCCACTTCCCGGGTGACTGGCCATCTACCTTTACACAGATCCGGGAGAAATACTTTCGAATCCAGGCCACGGTTCCGGTACCCTATGACCTGAGCTACATTATCCCGACTCTGGATTACCGCGACGTCGACTTTTCCAACGGCAGCGGCGCCTTCCAGGAATCAATCTACCCCGAGAAGTACGAGACCTTGCAAGAGGTCTTGGTGGGGTTCAAACCTGGTAACTTCGTCTCCATCTGGGAGATTCCCGCCGCCAGGACCATTGACAACCTGGAATACGCCACGATGTACAACGATATCACCGACCCTTCAAGGTTATACCTGGGTGCCCACCAGCCGAAGGACAGCCCCTACGATGACCCCCGGATAAAGTTTTACTTAATTAAAGACCTGGCTCCCCTGATCATGAAGCTCTATGTCCTGGCGGGAGTCGACTTCGAGAAGATAGTCGTAGGGCTGACGATCAACAAATGCCTAATGGAAGAAGTTTCACAACCCTCGGACGCTGATAAGCTCAAGGCGAAGGTAATCCGCTACTATGAGTATCTGAGGTGGTAAGGAGGTAGGCTATGCCAAGCCAAATCGTTACAGCACATACTACCGCTGTGCAGGCAGTTGCAGAGCGCCGAAACGCCGTCGTTATCCCCACGTCCATGACCATTGATAACGATGCAGGCGCCGCCGACCGCACCATCTGGATTCAGGACAGCTTCACCCCTTCGGTAAGTCACGGCGTCGCCGTCCCGGTCGCGACAGTAGTGGATAGGTACCGAGTTGACGTCCTTATGGGCGATGTCATGGTCCTGAATGCAGCTGACCTTGAGGGGGTAAAGTGTCTGGGTGCGCTACTTATAGACGCTGATGCGATAGACGCCGACTGCCATATCACAGTAGGCTATAAGCACGAATAAGGGAGAGCTGAGTTATGATGATGCCTGCAACAGGCGAGCTTGAGCAGCTCGAACCTATAGAAGAGCAAGTTGTCGACGGTGAGCCCCAGCTGCCAACCCGTCCCGGCTCCCCGCTGGTTCCTCTCATAGTGGAAGAGAAGCGGGCGGTACCTACCCCGACGGCTCCGAGACCAGCTCTGCCCAGCGTAAGCGAGGTGGAAGCGGCCGAGACCATCCAGAATATCTACGGTACCCCCGTCCTCAAATGGAACCGCCTGGAGGAAACCAGTAAGGAATGGCGGGAGCTGGTAAGGTGGGACATCCCCATCGGCTTCACGGGTGACCTTCACGAGATCGCGCTTCAATCGGATAACGACGCCAAGACTAGGTGGCGAGTCGTAATTGCCAACCGAGACCAGGATATCGCCACTGACCGGCAGCTAACAACCCCGGTAGCCTTTCGCTGGGATAGAGGCGTTCTTCCCGGCGGTAAGTCGGTCTGGGTTGATTTCCTATCCTCGGATGGAACCGCGATTATCGTCGACGGGAGCATCACCGGCAGTGTAAGATAAAGGAGGGCCATTATAGTGGCGGTAGAAGTTCCTGGCCTGAGCCTTACTGTACTAAGGCAGGAAACCAGGGTACAACAGGGACGGCCCCTGCTGGTCAGCGGCCGTTTCACAGCTTTTGGCCTGGGTATCCCCGCATTTATCCGGGTAAGTCTGGAGGGGCCGAGCTACGACCCCCAGATTCGGAGCTTTGACACCTTCGCCTCTCCATTCTCGGGCGACTATACGGTAAACGTCATCGCCGAGAAGGGTGGCGACTTCTTCGTCTATGCTCAGGCGTTTCCACCGCCGATTATGCCCACCGGTCCTCCGTTCCCCGATGCTATTTTACTCCTGCCACCCATGGCGGAGTCCACACACCCGCCCCTGGTGGTAGGTCAGTTCACAGATGGGGGGGTAGACTTCACTCTGCCCGACGGGTCGAGCCAATTCCTGGAGGCCCCGCCGCAACAGCCCATGGAGTTCAGGCCTGTTATCTCTGTGGGGGCACCCGGCATTTCTATCGCCCTCCCGGGTATGGGCGGTGGCGTCCCTGCCCTGGCGCCATTCTACGGCGCGCCTACCGAGCCAGGTCTACCAGCGGCACCGGCAGTTCCCACCGAGGATATCTCCGGTAGGGTGGAAGATATACGCCTGTCTCCATCCGAGATAAACCCCGGGCAGGAGGCGACCGGTGTTATGTCCTGGAGAAATACCTGCCTCGTTTCCCGGAGCTTTGATGCTGTTATCTATCTGATAGACCAGGTAGGCGTTAGGTATGGTCCGCTTCAGCTGGAGACCGACATATTTGCCTCTCCCCAGGTGCCCCAGCTGACCAATCTCAGACTCAGCACTCAAGGGCTACCTGCCGGCAACTACTCGGTGGAGGGCGAGCTCTACGACTCGGTTAGCGGGATGCTTGTTGATTTTCAGATTGTCCCATTCCTTCTCAGTATCCGGGAGATAGTACCCGGAGTACCTCCAATTCCCGAGGTACCGGCACTGCCCGAGGTAGAAGTCCCTGAGATACCCTTGCCCGAGATTCCGACAGTGCCTGCGGCGGTAACGAAGCCTGCTATGCTCGGAGAGCCTATCCTCAACCTTCCCAGAGAGCTAACTGTAGGCGATACCTGGTCAGGCTCGGTTGACCTGCCGACATTCTCTGATATTCCCTATTATTTCATCGCTCAGCTCATGCTTGTTGACCCAGCCGGCGTGGAGACCCTTGCCGGTTACGTCGGACGGGGTTTTAGCGTAGGAGAAACGGTGACCGTTCCCGTCAACTTTGACACCAGAAAGCTCACCCCAGGTAGCTATAATATCCTTTTGAAAGTAGGTGGTAATTATGGGATCGAGCTCTGGGATTTCCCAATGGGTATTCTGGATTTGCTGGAGCTCCTTCCGGAGATGCCGCCGGTGCCTGGGATGCCGGAGCTGCCGGAGCTACCATCGTTTCCAAACAGAGACATGCTTGAGCCTCCCATCGTCGACCTGCCAACCGACGTAACCCTTGGCGAAATCTGGAAGGGCGGCATCATTATCCCAACTGTGTGGCCAGCGGATCTGCCCCAAGTTCCTGGCATACCTTCATATAACTTCGGCGGCCGAATCCAGCTAGAGACACTCACTGGCCAGAGATTCGATGTCGCCAGGATCTCCAATGCTTTCACCCCTGGCCAGCCCATCGATATCCCTATCAACTTCGATACCAGTGTTCTCCCGGAACCGGGTATGCACAATGTCCTGATGAACCTTACCGACCCCCAGGGCCTTGACTTATTTGCGGCTCCCGTAGGGATGCTTAGTGTGCTGCCCATGCCGGAATTGCCGGGGTTGCCAGGATTACCCGAGCCGCCATTGGGCGAGTTCACCGCCATTGCCATCAATATGGGACCCATAGGTGTTGAGGTGGGTGGGAGTCTCGCCGTCCCGATAACCTACACACACATTGGTCTAGGCGAAATAGCTATCGTCCGTGCCTCTTTAGGAGACCTGTACACGGTTGGAGGCGTCGATCACTTTGATGAGGTCTGGGGAGCCGAAACCAGGGTTACTGTCGGTGATGACCTGGTGCCAACGCCCAGGTCAGTAACCATCGAAATCCCGATTACCTCTAAATTTGCCGCCGCCGGCATCTACACGGTTGAAGCTAAGGTAAATCACTGGGTACCCAGGGTTCTCACTCGCCTTCAGAACTGGGTGGAGGTTTCCGGGCCGGAAGAGATAATACCGCCTCTTCCAACCCTAGGCAGGGCCGATATCAGGAATGTCGACTTTACCGTTCCCAGGGGCAACTATGAAGTCGGAGATAATGTCCCCTTCACGATGAGCTACGAGTATAAAGGCCGGGCTCAGAGAGGGCAGCTGATTCTTTCTCTCGGCACCGGAGCTTATCCGACCTTCATACCGAGGGTTAACTACGACCCCATGCCAACCGACCTTGGAGAATCAAGCGACTGGGCTAGCCATAGCTATTCAGGGACATTCTTGCTGACTCCAACCCTTCAGGCTGGGCAATTATATAACACCCGCGCCAGGCTAGAAGGCCTGGATGAGCCGACATGGGAAACAGATACGGACTGGTCGATAATTCGGATTGCTGAGGCACCTGAGCTACCCGCCTCCAGGTTCACGGACTGCACCGTCAGGCCAAGCCGTCAACGGGTAAAGGTCGGCGATACTGTGAACATCCCTGTCTCCTTCACCCACTACGGTGGTGAGGAAACGTTCAGGGTTTACGCCGCCATCGGTAATGCCGGAGCTTTTGGCTTTGATGAGATCCTCCACGGTTCAGACGACGGGTCTGTCCCTGATGAGGCCGATAGGCGGACAAGAACCGTTACAATTCCCATCCAAATAACCCGGGCTATCTCACCTGGTACCTACGATGTTTATGGTAAGGTTATGGGGGTCATATCTGGTGGAGGTGCCGGCGGTGAGATAGTTTCTGCCCCAGTTCGAGACGTTATTACAGTATATGAGGAGGCAGTAGTATCAGCCTCTGAGTTCAGTAACGTCAGGGTTAGCCCAGGTATTCGCCGGGGCAGTGCAGGGGTTCTAATAGCTTTCCTGGTCACCTTCACCCATGTTGGAGAGGCCGATAGCGAGTGGCTCTACGGTGCCATCGGTAATCCCACTACCTTCGGCTTCGATGAAATCCTACACAACAGGATAGCTATCACTGTGAATGCTGATGCCACACCGAGAGACTACCAGGAGTTCATCCTGATTCCCGTCACCTCGGCAATCAGCCCGGGTACTTACGACTTCTACGCCAAGCTCGGTATTGGTGTCCGTCCCAAGGCCATCTCCCAGACATACCAAGACATGGTGGTTATAACGAGCTAGCTATGAGCATTATGATGAAGTCTACAGTGGATTTTGAGAAACATGCAGGACATAGCCGGAATAATCGGAGCGATATCAGGAGTCATCTCTCTGGTTGCCATCATCTACTTTCTGGGAGTTTGGCGTGGCCAGGTAGATAAGGACAGGACTTATTTCAGCGACTGTCTCAGGCTCTACCCTCCCGGTGAGATGTGGACCATGGTCAAGACCCTCTGGGATATCTATGTAGTCGACGCCCTTCATAACCGCCCGGATCTCGCCGAGCATCACAGTGCCTATAAGCTTAAGCCGGAGGGTGAAGAACTCATACCCGAAGACGTAAAGCAGAAGCTGAAAGAGATTCCCAAGAACCCGAGATCAAAGGAAGACATAGCCTCTGGATGGCTGGTGGTAAAATTCTTAGGTATGGAGCGGGTATCTCAGATGGCCGAGAAAAAGGGTCTCACAGTGCAGGAAGCCATAGCTGTACTGAGCGCATTTCTCGACGAGAATAACCAGCACGCCTAGCTCAATCGCGGACAAAATTCCCCACAAAATATCCCTCATTTTACGGTAAAACCACCTTGACAAAACCCCCTTTTATCTAGTAATATTTCTATCGTGCCGCCGAACTAGTCGGCTGGTATAAGTCGCCATGGCTGGAGGTGCCACTATGCGCAACGTAGTTACCCTGTCTCACCTCGACCCCGAGCTTCAGGAATGGCTCAAAGAAGAGGCACACCGCCGAACCCAAGAGACTGGAATCCGTGTCTGCTCTTGGCAGCTTGTAAACACGGCCATTCGTGAGTTCAGAGAGAGGCAAGACCATGACCGCACCGAGCCGGTGGAGGTGAGCCGTGGATGAGATAACCGCCGCCATGCTCCAGAACATCAGAGAAATCGAACAAAGGGATGAAAACCAGATTCTTGCCGAGCTCGCTGGAGAAACCATTTCAGAGTACACCTACGAAACCGAGGTCTGGGATTGGGTAACCCAGAAGGACGGCAAGAGAAAGAAACAGAAAGTCCGCAAAGTCAAGCTGTCCTGGGTCGGTACTCGTGAAACCGCCCGTGCTAAGGGCAACATCGCGGCCTCTGACCCTGTGGTAACTGACCTTGACGATGCCATCCGCATCGTGGTCAAGTTTACTGATCTCGCCAATAACTTCTCCGTCTTCGGTGGTTGTCACCAGCCCAGGAAAATGAAGGTTAACGACTATGACAAGGACACGGGAGAAATTACCGGCTCCCATTACGAAGACGACCCGTTCTGCTTCCAGAAGGGGTTAAGCAAGGCTCAGAGGAATGGGCTGACCGCCTGCATCCCCGCTGACTGGGCAGCCAAGATGATAGACCGCTTCCTTAGGGCCAGCAAAGGGCAGAAAGGACACTATATTTCGCAAGGTAGAGGCTCAGAGACACCTGTACCCCCGCTCAAGACGCAGATAAAACCACGGGAGGAGTGGGATAAGGTCACAAAAGACCAGGTTCCCGACTTCCCGAGGCTTGAGTCTCTCATGTGGGACCTGGCAAAGCTTCAGCCTCGGGATATGTATAAAGAGTTAGGTGTAGGTGGCAAAAACGACATGACCATCCCCGCGTGGGACGCCTTCCAGACGTTGAAGGCTCGATTTTGCCCAGCGGAAGAACCGGCTAATAGTTAACAGAACCACGATAAGGGGGGTGCGTCATGGCTTCAGACCAAAGCTTAAGAAGTCGCATGTTTCAGGTCGGTGGCAAGCCGATGAAGACCTGGAATGTCTTTGTCGGCTGTTACTACCTGTGTCTCTACTGCAACGCACGTCGGACAGCCCTCACCCGCCTCAGAGATTTACCTCGATACCGGGAAGGATTCAAACCGCACCTGGTCGAGAAGGAGCTCGATCGTAAATTCAAACCTGGTGACTTCGTGTTCGTCAGCTATATGGGGGATATATCATTCGCCAGCCCCTCGATCATCGTTGACCTCACGGCCCGTATCTCCCAGCAACCGGAGGTCAATTTTCTATTCTGCAGCAAGAGTCCTCTCTATTACTGTAGCTGGCGTCTCCTCTGGCCCGATAACCTTTACCTTGGATCTACAATAGAGACAAACCGGGATTACCACCTGACCTTGGCGCCAGCACCGGTGAACCGTTACATCGCTATGCGCGCCCTGAACCACCCCAAGAAATTCATCAGCATCGAACCCATCTGTGACTTTGACCTGGACACCATGCTCAAATGGATGGACGAGATCAAACCCAGCATTGTCGAGGTCGGCGCGGATAACTACATGAACAGCCTGCCGGAGCCTCCCTGGTATAAGGTTGAGAAGCTGATCGAGGGGCTGGAGAATATCTGCCCCACAGTAGTAAGGAAGGTTGGACTGGAACGACTAGAGAAATTGTAACGGATTATCTGTGACACATAAGGTGCCTAAACGTCACAGAATATCCGTTACAGGAGTATGATGTCCAGAGATAAACCTTGGCTCAAGATGTGGACGGAGTGGCTGGGCGACGTCAACATGGACATGATGTCTCTAGCCGAGCAGGGTTCATGGTGGCGTCTATACGCCTACGCCCATGAGTGCGGCCACCAGACCGAGAAGGGTAGGAAACTTGTGTTCGACGGCGGCTTGATCGTGGCCGGCAGACCTTTATCTCTGGCCGAAATAATGAAGAGGCTGAAAATTACAGATGAACTCGATAGGGCCATCTTCAATCAGATGGTCGATAAGATGCTAAGCGTGGATTACCTTAAATGGAATGGTGATACTCTTTACGTCACTCACTATGAAAATGAACAGAGAGCTTCCACCGATACGAAGGAAGCCCGCAGACAACGCCAGGCAGATTGGCGGAGGGTTCAACAAGAGAAAAGAGAAGCAGAAAAGAGAACCCCTCCCCAAGATACGGAGGGAGAGGAAGAGGAGAGAGGAGAGAGGAAAGAGCAGCACGCTCAACCTCGTCACGAGAACTCCGTTACTCACGCTCAAGAGACCGAAAACGGTAACGCAAAAGCCGTGACACAGGAACTCTCAAGATGTTACGAAAATTATATCGGCCTGCTCAACCCTACCGATGCCGATAGAATGAAAGAGTTCACCGAGTATTATGTAAGTCACGGCGGCCAGATTGACTGGTTGGAAGATGGCTTCAAGAAAGCACCTGTGAACAAGCGCCGGTGGCCTTATGTGCAGGCCATCTTAGAAAGATACATTGAACAAGGAGGTCCAGATGAAAGAACAGGAAAAGAACACGAGCGAGGAGAGGGAGGAGGCGAACCCGCCGCCGAGCAGGGGGCTCCAGCATATCAGCGAGACCCTCTCGAAGCTACAAAACGGGGAGGCTGGAAGGTCAAGCGAAGCACCGACTCGACCGACGATTGAGAAGAGTACCGAAGACTGCGTATGTCAGGAGTGTGGTAAGACTTTCTCCGGGGAAGTTACAATTTACCGGTCTTCAGGCAATATTATGGTACCCACTGAGAATTATCCCTTGGGTGTACTCAGACCTCGGCCTCCGAGGGAGTTCAGGCCATCCTACTGCCCCGAGTGCCGGGAGAAGCTTGAGGCCGAGGAGGAAGAGCGCCGGCAGCAGCAGCTCGCCGAAGACCGCAAGCAGTCTGTGTCCCTGTGGCGGTCGACCTGCGGGATATCGGGTGACCTTGCCACCAAGACATTCGATAACTGGGATCAGAGAAAGCAGAGGGATGCCTACAATGAT
>Ga0307432_1001293_pt1 | contig 15515 bp, 5 predicted proteins | sample SalMarWE160150MG_FD_202158 | JGI IMG/M metagenome (GOLD analysis project Ga0307432, IMG submission 202158) | Salt marsh sediment microbial communities from the Plum Island Ecosystem LTER, Massachusetts, United States - WE1603-150 | ecosystem: Environmental > Aquatic > Marine > Intertidal zone >...
GCTGAAGAACTGAAAAAAATGGCGGTGGACGTTGAAGAATTGCCGGATGGCCTTATAATACGTGGCAGTTTACAAGTCGCGAGTCACGAGCGACGCTTGTCCGCCGAAGCCTCTACCCTCCGTAGCAAAGTTATTGCGAAGGACAGGTCGGCGAAGGCGGAAGCGACGAATTATCTGGACGGCAGAAGCGACCATCGAATTGTGATGGCTTTGTCGTTAGCCGGCCTGGCTATTGATGGTAAAACCACCATTGACACCGCCGAAGCGATGAGCGTAACATTTCCTGGCTATGTGCATTTGATGAAGAGTATCGGTGCAAATATGGAATTAGTAAGTTTTTAAAAAATGTAGGGTGGGCTTCAGCCCACCAAAATCTAATTTACAAGATGTAGGCGGGACTATCAGTATGTGGTGTATAGCTCTGCCACAGGTATTATTATGTTGGCTATTATTATGGATGATCTAAGAGAAAATATACCATCATATGATCAGCTCAAAAGAAGCTTTTGTGATGGCACCATATTCAACGCCTCAGAAACGGATATAAAGAGAGCGATTCTAGGCCTGTCAATGGGTGCTGAGTCAAATGAAGGCATACGTCATCACTACATCGTTATGTCGAATGCTATCCAGAGCATTCAACTTCAGCGTCTTCTGTATGAGTTAGAAAAGCGGAATAATAGAACGCAGAAATGGTTCGTGGTCATAGCTTCTGCCACTCTGATAGCAGCGATAGTCCAAATCTGTGTAGCAATACATGTCACTCGAAGTGATATCATTACACCACGACCTAAGGATGGCCAAAATACGTCGCTCATAGAAGATAATGATCCTCCAATTATAAAAGATGTAAACAATGGCGAAGATACTCATAGTAGAGGATGATCCTCTCCAACTTGAGCAATATGCACTATACCTGAGATCTGCAGAAGGTGGGTTACATAATGTGGATGTAGCTAATTCAGCCACCCAAGCAGTGCGCTTGATTGAGCAGAATTTGTATGATCTCGTTCTTCTGGATATCGTAATGGCCTATACGCCAGAGGATAAGGCAAATACAGAGATAAAAGATTTCGAAGTTGATTATGGTCGTAAGATGGGCTTGTATGTATACAGGAAAATGCAATCACTTCCAAGTCCGCCACCAATAGCTATAGTTTCAGTAGTAGATGACTTCTACACACTTTCAGAGTTCAGAAACGCAGTTGGCCATTTACGAAAGCATTTTGTCTTTAGTGAATTGACAAGAAAAATAAAGGAATGGTTAAGTGAAAGTAAACCTTGTCAAGAAATAGAAAGCATACAGAGGGATCAAATATTTATCTGCTATAGCCATAAAGACAATGTCTGGCTCGAGAAACTGCTGACAATGCTTGCGCCTTCAGTCAGGGATAGGCATATTGATTTATGGAACGACTCTATGATTGCTCCAGGTCAGAAATGGAAAGACGAGATCCAGATTGCATTACGAAGAGCCAAGGTAGCGGTGCTGCTTGTTAGTAATCACTTTTTAGCATCTGATTTTATAAACACGAACGAACTACCTATAATCCTAAAGGCTGCAGAGCAAAAACAGCTAAGAGTATTATGGATTTATCTCCGCTCGTGTTTATACGAAAGCACCGCTATTTCGGAATATCAGGCAGCCCATACCCCTTTAAAACCGTTAGAAGAATTGAGTTCTTCAAAGCAGAATAAAGTTATTAAGAACATATGTAAACTGATTCACGAAATTTCAACAAAAGACGATTAGGACAAATGCCACCGTTTCCGTTAAAGGTGCCCTGTACTTTTTTGTGGTATTAGCATAATGGTAGCATAAAATCAGTGTTTTAACCTGTAAGATGTTTACCAAGTGAGATATCGCTTTTCTTATCTCACAATGGCTGGCTTTACCTATCTCACGGGCTGAATCGTGTCGTATAGCTCTACCACAGGTATTATTATGTTGGATGAGAACAATGAAAGAGATACCCTTGAGCAACGGCCAAACCACGAGGGTCGATTACGAACATTACGAATGGTTATCCCTGATACTCTGGTATTCTGGTACCCTGCAACCTAATTTCCAGATATTCTGATTTCCTTTCGTCCATCGTCCGCCGAGCAAGTGAAATACGTATTAGATATACAAATATTATGGCAAATTTATATTGGAAAAAAGAACATACCCGTTTATAATCTTGTGACTGAACTTCATATAAAAAAGAATTAGAGCGTCTAACATAATGAAAAAGACACAGATTGACACTGTTGATATTAGACACGGATTAACACGGATTTACACCGTTTATAGTTCATTTCCGCCTTCGCTAAAGCTTCGGCGGATAAATCTCTGTGTTCTCTGTGGCTAAAAATGAAATACATTTACTCTGTGGCCAAACCTCACTTTGTTAGGGTTTTTTAGGAGAAAAGAAATGTTAGGTTGTCACATTGGACGGATGTTGCAGGTAACGGTTGCCGGCGGCTCTTATCAGGAGGGATTAACTTCTGTCATACAGGGTGTCCCGCCTGGAATGTTACTGACTGAGCAGGAAATATACGGCGATTTGCTTCTTAGAAAGCCGGGTGCCGATGAATTAAGCAGCCCGCGAAAAGAGCCGGACCTTCCAATTATTTATTCCGGCCTGAACGCAGCAGACACTATCGAAGGGGCGGCGAATAAGAACCATACTAACGGCACACCATTATCGATTTTGATTCCCAACCTGGACCGGCACTTTATTCACATCAAGCAGTATCAGGACACTAATCGTACCCCCCGCCCGGGCCACGCATCTTATGCCTCGTTTATAAAGTATGGCCCCAACGATGATGCCATTGGAGCCGGTATTTTCAGCGGACGCTACACCTCCACTATCGTCGCTGCCGGATATGTCGCCAAAAAGGTCTTGAAGAAATGCGGTATCGAAGTCTTTTCTTATATCAAGGAAATCGCCGGCGTTAGATGTCCCGATGTCGCTCACGAACAGGCATTACATTATTGCGATGAGTACAAGAAGATGCGATGCGACCTCGACCCGTTTTACCAGGAAATCTACGTCAAGGGCCGTATCAATATGGATATGCGCTTTCTTCAAAAAACAAAGGTCTTAGCCGAGATTGAAAAAGAAATCGACCAAATACGCAAAAGGGCACCAAAGCTAAGTCCTGAACAAATCAGGGACAAATATGGTGTCCATCACATCGTGAACTGCCCGGATATCCAGGCGGCACAGGCAATGACCGATGCCTGCAACAAAATCTCCGCCACAGGCGATTCAGCAGGCGGCCAGGTCGAGGTCGTTGTAACCGGCGTCCCCGCGGGCCTGGGCGAGCCGGTCTTCTATAAGCTCGATGGCGAATTAGGTAAAATGTTAGGTATCGGAGCAGTCAAGGCCGTCGAAGTCGGTGCAGGTATCGCCGCCAAGGATATGACAGGCAGTCAGAATAATGACCAGATGTCTGCTAAAGATGGTAAGGTTATCTTCGAGTCGAATAATGCCGGCGGTATTACGGGAGGCCTATCTACAGGCCAGCCCATTATTGCCCGCCTTACAGTCAAACCCACCTCTACGATTGACAAACCACAGAAGACAATTGACAAATACACTTTGGAGAACAAGGAGCTGGCTGCCATTACCAGGCGTGACGCTACGATTGTAGGTCGCATCTGGCCGGTCGCTGAAAATTACACGGCTATCGTCATTCTCGACCACCTGCTTGCTCATTACGGCTACCAAACCCTAAAGGCCAGATAACAGCAATGTTTATCATGGTAGCATGACCATCCACATCCATTTTGACCATCCAGTCTCAATGCCGTCAATATCACGTGCCTTGACACGGAATTCGAGCTGTACGAGGATTGAGCCTAAATAGTCTGTTGTGTATATATACGGTGGCCCGTCGAAATGAATCCACTCGGGGTCGTGGCTGCTATACCTATTGTCCCTGCATTCGAATTTAAACTCAAACCATTCACTATCATCCGAGGTATCCGGGTCAGCTCTCATAGTAGCCCCGTAAGTAAACATCTGATAGGGATCAAGCCAGACTTGATGTGGCTCGCCATTCATATTATTCGCATCCAAAGTCATATCCCACTGCATCGGGTCAGGTGTCGGAGGAGTCCCTGGAGTTGCATAAGCCCAGACTGACCAGTCTGTCATGTGCTGCTGGGTTGATTTGTCCCTCGCTCTGACCCTGTAGCCGTACTCAGTATTGGAGACAAGATCTACATCTACATAACTCGGCACATCTATCCAGTCACTATCGTGTGCACCGGGAGAGTTGGTGTCGAAATAATATTCTACGCCGCTGTCATCGTCGGCGGTGGTGGCCACCATCGCAATTGAATTTGGTGAGGCTGAATAAGGTAACGTCTCCCAGGTCATCGGGTCAGGTGTCGGCGGCATAGTGTCCTCACCAGCTACGGCATAGCCAATGTCCGACCATCCGGTTTCGTTGTCCAATTCATCTTTTGCCTTTACTCTGTAACCATACGTGATTCCGAGTGTAAGACCCGTATCCTGCCATGTTCGGCTGTCCTGCCAGCCGCTGCTGACATCGTCGGTAACACACTCGAAGTAGTACTCGACACCCCAGCCCCAGCCATCAATGGCGGCCTTAGCAGTCATGCCAATTGGGTAAGGAGGCGCCATTGAGGTAGAATGAGGCTCTATCTCCCACTCACTTGGATCAGGCTCTGGGGCCATGCTATCTGCGACAAGCCAGCATTCAACGAAGAATGCCAGGTCTCTATAGTCAACAATTGTATCAAATGTAAGGTCTGCGCCCTGACACCACTCATCGCCTCCGGAACATCCCTCTTCAAGCCAGTGCACAGCAAACATCGCAAAGTCCTTAAAGTCAATGAGGCCATCTGGATTATCGCCTGCGTCTCTGTCGAAAAAGTTGCATAAACCGCACACTTCGATAATCGATGGGTAGTGGTAGTGGTAGCCCATATCGACAGTTCCTATGTCCAGCTCCCCGTCGGTACGGGTGGTGTACTTGTTCATTCCGACATGGCTTGCATAGTCACTACCGGCGTCGACACAAGGGCTGTCACTGCTCTGATTGGGGTCATTGACGTCAGTTTGACTGAGATAATAATCGCCGAGCTGTCCGGTCACGAAGAGCGGGTCGGCATTGATGTTGCTGGGATAATCCGGGTGACCGGGGGCAACGTCCCACACAAGATTGCAACCACTGTCAACCTGAATATTGGATCGTCCGCCTTGGATGTCGCTGTAGGTAACAGTAAGAGTTGCAGGCCCTGGGCCGAACACAAAGTCAGTTCCCATTGCAATCTGAGCCCCATCTTCGAAGGCATAGTTATCCCAGAAGATGCAGTCGATAACTTCGGAGTTGCTTTCGTATGAACAATAGAGGCCGCCACCGAAGCCGGTGTTGCCAAATTCGCCGAAGTTGCCTGTGGCCTGGTTGCCAACGACGCTGCAGTTCGCAATTATTGGCTCTGAGTACCAATTGGCCGAAATTCCTCCACCATCACGACCTGCCATGTTGTTGGTTATCAGGCAATTTTCGACCGACAACGTGTTGCTGCCGGTAATGTAAATTCCCCCACCAGAACTGTTTGCATCGTTATAGCTTATATTACAATCAGCAATTAGGGCATTGACATCAAAACAATACATAGCCCCACCTGCACCAGCCGGTCCATTGGCGTCGTTTCCGCTGAAATCAGTTCCAACAACTTGACCTGAACCGCCAGAGAAATATACGCCGCCACCGGTTAATGCCTGATTATCCACAATATTGCAGTCAATGAGGCTCGGATTTGTATCCACCCAGTATGTCCCAGCACCAAGGGAAGCCCCATTTTCGCTTAATGTAGTATCGATAAATACCACCGAAGCAGTATTTTCAGCACAAACACCTCCACCGTGACCAACATAAGGGTCAATACGATACCTTAGTCCGCTGTTCGGATTGTTCGGGTCGACATATTCCGGTGGCGAAGAGATGTTGTCTGTTATCGTACAGCCGTTAAATGTTACAAAAGCCTCGGCTGCGCAATAGACCCCACCTCCATAGCTTGGTATCTCGTAGCTGATTTCCGGCTCAGGGTCTTCGCCCTCTCTGTCGCCGCCTTCGCCGCTCATACCACCCTGAGTAATATTACCACTGATAGTGCAGCTGTTAAAATCAACCGTGGAATTTACATCACAGTATACGCCACCGCCGTATCCAGAGTACCATCGATAATTGCCGATGTAGCCCCAGTTTTGCCAGAGGTCGCCCTCTACCCACACTCTATACAGACTGTAGGGGTCGTAGTGATATCCTCCGGCTGTGCTCCAGCTTCCTCCATAGTTGGCTGTGCCGCCATCCTCCTGATAGTTTCCGCCGTTGCCGCCATTTCCACCAATTGCAGTATTATCAATAATTTGGCAATTGATAAATTCTACATCGCTGTCAGAGCCGCAGTATATCGCTCCGCCTCTGGCCCAACCGCCCCAGCCGCCTCGTCCGGCGTTCTCAACATCAGTAGCACCTTCACCATTACCGCCGTGTCCACCGCGAATCCAGTTATTTCTGAATATACAGTTTTTGACTACGCCGCTTACATCTCCATTTATGTAAAGTGCTGCACCTTCAGCCCCTATACCATCGTAGCCATCAGGATGACACGGGTCTTGCCTTGAGCCATTCTCACCATCAAGAACATACCAACTACAGTTCTGTATAGTCAGGCCATTTAGAACGACGCCGTCGGCGTAAATAGTGAAAGAGCGGTTAGCATATCCTGTTCGGTCAATAACTGTTTCCGCCACGCAGCGGGGGTCATCAGGATGCTCAGACCTGATAGTAATAGACTTGTCTAATCTTATTCCCGGGCCATAATAGGTGCCGGGGTAAACGACAATCGTATCACCCGCTTCGGCTGCAAAAATTGCATCCTGTATCGTCGCATAATCTTCGGGAACAATGATGGCAACAGGCGGCCCAAACACGACAGTGACGGTTTTGTTGAAATCCATAGTAACAGTATTAGTAGTGGCACGAGAAATATCATCATCAGTGCCACTCCATCTTTTGACCCTGTAGCCTTCATCTGGTTCAGCTGTGAGCTGCACAACCGTACCGAACCTGATGGGGTGGTTTTCACACGGGTCCTCGATGCGGCAGGGGTCATTGACATCTAACCATTCCGCAAAGAGCCGGCCGTTTCCGCCAACTACCTCGATTGTCAGGTCATATTTGGCCTTTACAAGCTGGACAGTAACGGTCTTGTCATTATCCATCGTTACAGTATTGTTTGGTCCGACTAGTTCATCATCATCGGTGCCGGTCCACAAAACCTGATAATCACAAACGTCCATTATTTCCAGCTTGACCACCTCATACCAGTTGTGCAAACCCTGGTATAAATTGGGTTCAGTAGGTATTGGCTGGATTATCTCAGGCACAGGCACACCAGGCTCACCGGTTCCAACCGCCCTAAAGGTCAACTGGTACTGAGGTACCGTGAAAGAATTATAATGATAACCCATATCTACAATAACGCTGTTGGGATTAGGGTGGTTGGGGTCGTAGGTGTCAGGGAAGCTGTCGGTTCTGGTAGTATAAGTATCCAGGCCAAAGACACTTGCAAGGTCACTGCCGACATCGAGGCATGGACTGTTCACATCTTGCCCCGCGGCGACTTGACTTAAGAAGTAACCAGTAGCAAAACACGGGTCATCACTGATGTTATGATAATCAACAAAATTAGGTTCCCAGTTGTTAGTGTCAGCGTCCCAATCCCACCCACCGAGTGTGCAATTAACATCGACATAGATGGGAACAGTGGGTAGTAATTCTGGTAGCCCACGTTGAACAGCAAAGATATAGCGCCCATCGACCGCACTTCTTCGGCTGCCGTGAATCAGGCCGGTTGAACTGGAGTCCAAGAACGCCCCAGGTACCCCCGAACCCTCAAACTCGTAGAATGTCCCGGCAGCGCCGGTTCCGTTAGAAAAGCCGGCACGGGCCGAGTCCCCACCGAACCCGCTGTCTCCGCCGCTGGCATCGCCGGTTTCCCACTGGATTTCTTCGTAGTTAAACTCAATATCGAAGTCGCCCGGAGCACGGTCGGACCGGTCTATGAGAATCAACTGGAAGCCGTTGAGCTTGTCCCAGTGTGTGTCAAAATAGCCAACATCTATCCACGTAACGCCAAAGGCAGCGTGGCCATCGACTATACCAGTCCCATATCGTGTTAAGACACCAGTGTCCACGTCGCCTGGACGTGTATCGATATCGGCAAAGAACGACGCAATTATGGGCGTGCCAATGTTACCGGTCAAACCAAAGGGTGTATAGGTCCACATATTTGCATCAAAAGTCACATTGCCGTTGTTATTGACATAAAGTTGGGAATAGGTCTTACCAAAAAAGTCTATCTCGAACCCGATGTCAACCAGACCGGTCGATTGGTCATCATTCGCTGCCAGCTCACTGACATCAAATCCGGACCGGATGGTAGGTAACCCATTAGCGTCAATGAGCCCGTACTCAACGTCCGGTACCCCAATGTCGCTGTAGAAAACGTCAACCACGGACGGTTCATAGCTGTATTCAAAGCCGGTGGCGACAGCAAGCTGAGAACCATTGATACCAGTATTACTATAGATAATACTGTTAATGATATTAGCATAACTATAATATGAGCAGTGTACTCCACCACCATATTCCAGCCCTGTGTTGCCTACGATTGTACAATTGACAATGTTGACATCCGAGTACCGGTTGGCTGAAATCCCCCCACCGCCTCTGTTAGCGAAATTATCGGTTATCAGGCAGTTGAAAAGTAAGGTATTGTTCTCCCCGCCGAAATACACACCGCCTCCGGAAGTCTCAGCCCGATTATTGATAATATTGCAATCAATAATGTTCACATCTGTTGCCCATAAATGCATACCACCACCGGCACCAAGTGTCTCCTCATAGACATTAGGGTCAAGTGCCTCTGATACAGCTTCGTTATCAGTGAAATCGCAGCCGATTATAGTCCCCGGACCATGTTCTCCAAACAACCCGCCACCGTGAAATGCTGAATTAAATGTGAAGTTGCAGTCGCTGATTACTGGATTTGCATTTGCCCAGTGTACTCCGCCGCCCACAGAAGCCTCATTTTCGCTGAATTCGCAGCTATTAAATATCACCGTAGCAGTATCTTCAGCACACACACCGCCGCCATGACCGAGGTAGGGGTCAAGATGAAACCTTATCCCGCTGTCTGGATCGTTTGGGTCAACCAGCGCCGGCGGTGAAGATATATTGTCTGTTATCGTACAGTCGGCAAACGTCACTGTGGCCTCAGCAGCACAATAGACGCCGCCTCCAAAGCTCGGTATCTCATAGGGAACTAATGGCTCTATAGGCCTATTGGTATAGAAATCTTCGCCGCCTTGTCCGCTCATGCCGCCCTGAGCAAGATTTCCGCTGATTTCACAATGTATAAAAGTAATATTACTGCCAATATCACAGTATGCGCCTCCTCCGTATCCGGAGTACCATCGATATGCACCGAAGTAGCCCCAGACTTCCCAGAGATCACCGTCAACTATTGGAGTTATATCAAGGCTAAATGGGTCGATTTCCAAAGCCGGCGAGTCTGGACTTCCGGCTCTGCTCCAGTTGCCTCCATAGTTCTCTTCGCCGCCAGGGAAAGTGTCATCTCCACCATCGCCGCCGTCGCCGCCAATGGCCGTATTATCAATAATCCGGCAGTTTATAAATGTCGCACTGCTATCGGGAGCGCAATATACGGCTCCGCCGCGTGCCCATCCGCCCCAGCCGCCTCGACCTGCATTCTCATCGTTAGTAGCACCTTCACCGTCGCCGCCGAAGCCGCCGAGAATCCAGTTATCTCTGATTACACAGTTTTTGATAGTAGGAGTGGCCCCCGGCTCGACGTATATTGCAGGACCTTGGAGGTTTCCACCATCGTAGCCATCAGGATGATTCAGAGTCCGGTCGCCGTCTAAAGCGGTTCCCCACCGTCCGCCGCAGTTCTGGATTGTAAAGCCGTTTAGAACGGTACCGGCACCGGCATTAGACGTAAACCTTACGCCGACATTGGTATGTTCATTGGTTCCGAGTAAACCATCAATAATTGTTGCCGCCACGCAGCAGGGGTCGTCAGGATTTCTGGATGTGATAAGAACGGCCCTGTCCACTTCGAGCGCCCGGCCGAGGTATGCACTGTAATAAGTGCCGGCGTAAACTACAATCGTATCGCCATCGTTTGCATCTAAAACTGCGTCCTGGATATCGGAGTAATAGCCCTGTTCGCCACCACCAGCAGAAACTAAAAGAGTTCTCGGCTGTCTGAACTCGACAGTAACAGCCCTGTCAGCGTTCATAACAACAGTGCTTGTTATGTCGGTGGAGGTATCGTCGTCGGTTCCGGTCCAGGCCTTGACCCACCAGCCGGCGTTCGGCTTGGCGGTAAGTGTTACAATCGTACCAGCGTAATAAGTGCCGCTGGTCGGCTCAATCGTACCATGACCACCAATAACACTTGCGGTCAACTGGAAAGTCCCGACATCGGCGATGTCGCGGTAATGATAACCCCTGTCAACCTGCCCGGCATCACCAACATTATCCGTTCGGGTCGTATATGCATCTAACCCGAGGTTTACAGCCGTATCGCTCCCACTGTCCCATGCAGGACTGTTACCGGCCTGACCGGCGGCAATCTGGCTTAGGTAAAACTCGCCAAGGCCACCGCTTACAAAGAGAGGGTCGCCATATAAATTATTGCTGCCGCCGGGAATACTACCGACCTGGCCAGCGCCTGTATAAACTAAACCTGTACCCGAATCGTAGTAATCGCCGTCGGGATTGTTATAGAATAAACAGAACGTTGCGATAGCATCGCCTCCGTAGTCCTCTTCGTGTATTGCATGGCTGTTGCAGTTCTGGAATATACAGTCGTTAATTTCGGGCTGCGATTGCCAGTCGGAAAATATCGCCCCACCAAAACCACTTGCAAAGTCATCATCGAAGGTGCAGCTGCTGATTTCAGGTGTCGCATCGTAGCAGTAAATTGCACCGCCATCAACAGATGCAGAGTTGCCGGTTAGAAGACAGTTAAAAACTCGATGCGAAAAGGGCCCTTTGAAATTGATTGCGGCACCGGAACCGCCGTATGGGAAAATACCATAGGCGAGATTATCCATAAAAGTACAGTGTTTGATATTTGCTTTAGCGGATTCACAATGCAGGCCGCCGCCGTAGCCGTCTGTGGCAGCATTGTTTTTGACGATTCCGCCATCGATAGTAACGTCTCCAAATACCATGTGCAGACCACCACCTTCTTCGGCGTCATTGCCGAAAAAATAACAGTCGGTAAACGTGGCTTTGAAATTTTCGGAAGAGAAACCTCCGCCAGATGGTGCCTGATTCCCGAAATAGATACAATTGTTGGCGTCTATCGTCAAAGGTGTATGTGCCTGTTGCGTATAGACATCAGTTGCTCCGCCATAACCATTCTCAGCGTTATTGTTACCGAACGAGCATTTCTTGAGATTGATATCACTTTCACATTTCAAAGCGCCGCCGTCATTTTTAGCTGAATTGCCGCTGAAAAAACAGTTTTGGATGTCTGCACTGCTATCGGTACCGATGTAAACAGCACCACCGGAACCGAAGTCGATACCGATATCGTACCGGAGGTCGCCGCCATCGTCGGGGTCAGAGTTGGCCATAAATAAGCACCTGTGGTTGGGGTCATAGTTATTATTGATATTTACCGTGCTATGAGAGCCGCAATAGACCGCACCACCTGTATTATTTATAAAGTCGCAGGTATTGAGAGTAACGGTGTTAAGCGTATTAGAATACAGAGCACCACCTACGGTGTATGCTGAAATATCTTCTTCTAATCCTAATAAGGGGCTGAAAAATTCGTAGGCTTCGTAGGCCTTGTTACCGGTAAATGTACAGTTGATGAGGTTTGCTTCTGATGGGTAGTTGTAATAGACTGCACCACCGGCAATACCACCATAAGGATACACCAAGCCGCTGGCGCCGTCAGTAGCCGGGCCGCCATCGGGCTCGGGTATTACGTTGCCCTGGCCTAGCTGGCCGCCTTCTGCCCTGGCACCTGTCATGGCAATGTTGTCGTTAAAAATGCAATTCACAATAGTTGGTTTACTCCCGTTTTCACAGTAGATACCGCCACCGAGACCGTCACCAGAGCTAATTCCACCGTCTCCACCGAAACTTCCATTCCCCTGGTCGAAATCAGGAGGCTCCGCAGCGTTTCCGCCGTCCCCGCCGTCCCCGCCGCAGCCACCTTGGGCCTTATTATCCTTTATGGTACAGTCACTAATTAACGGGCTACTACCGGCCATACAGGCGATACCACCGCCTGAGCCGTATCCCGAGCCGGTGCCTCCATTACCACCCCACTGGCCATCCAAAACTTCTTCCGGGTCCACATTAGGGTCGGGAATATTGGGGTCATTGAAGTCGGGTGGTTGGTAGAACCACGGGCCCCATAGGCCTGAGGCACCGTTGCCACCCTGACCACCGGTAACGGTACAATCGGTTATTACACAATACTTTATAGTGGGTGATGCACCATCACAAAGGATTGCACCGCCGTAACCATTACTAAAAGGAGAGTCCTGACCTCTTTCGGCACGTGGGATACCATTGGGGTCGTCTTCGATGGATTCATAGGGAACAGGAGGATTGGCTCCGTAAATACCATCCTTACCTTTGTCACCTCTGGCGTAACCGTTTCTGATGGTAAAACCCAGAACTTTACTATTAGGGCCTTCGCCACTGTGGAAGTGAAAAGCCCGATGTGGCGTGTATTTGTTACCCCCGCAGTCAATAATCGTTGCAGCAATAGTATCCCAGTTAGGATTGTCAGGATTTATCTGGCTTCTCACAGTAATCGCAGATTGGCCATTACCACCGCTGAAATCCAGGTCAACGTTGCCATGGCCTGTGTAGACACCCGGAGGGACGATTACTACATCACCATTAACAGCAACATCAATAGCAGATTGAATTGTGGGATAGTCCCTCGGTCCAACGAGCCATTCTGTCGATAGGGCAGAAGTTTCTATAGACAACAAAATTACTAAACTAATCAGAATCTGCCGTTTCATTCTTCCTCCTGCTTCAAATATAATTTGCCCATTTGTCCTCAACATTCCATATCGATGTTGACTAAACAGCCAGGCACTCTATACCCTTAGGATTACCCATCCAGATAAAAAGTTATATATGAAGTTTCGCCTGCTGCCTCGTCTTGCGACGAAAGTCGCAGAGGCAAGCAAAAATACACAAATAATAGTCAAAACCTCTATTTATGATTTAGACGCCTTTAGTTATGAAAATATTGCAAAAAAATGCTCTTATATTTAAAAGTAGCGTTAATAGCCTTATATTTAGATTCCGCTGGCCATCGTTGCAATTGCTTCAGCTTCGCGTTCCTCTTGTAGAATGATAGTTGGCTTTACAAGTATCAGCAGTATCTTCTGGTCTCTAATCTGACTGCGGTTGCTGAACAATCTTCCAATGATGGGTATTTTGCTCAATACCGGCACTCCTACCTCCTTTTCAGACTCTGCACTTATCTTCTGGCCGCCCAACAGTAATGTCCCGCCATCAGGCACACTCACACGCGTCATAATCTGAGATGTTTCTGTCTCAGGAACAGTTACCGGGTACTCAATAAGCCGACCCGCATCCTCATCGCCTTGCACGATAGCCGCAACTGTATGGGTCTTCATCCTCAGTAAATCCCGATGTTCGGTAATTATATTCAGCAGCACGTTTTTCTTATCCGGGGTAATGGTTGGAGTAATATTCAAAAGAGCGCCGGTTTGTACGAAGTACACATTCTGTTGCATCTCCAGGTCTTCCCAACCACCACCGGCATAAAGGCCACGAGTCACGCTTCGTACCACGTCGGGCGGCAGCGCATACGAAACATCGCTTGTAACCCAGAACGTTGCTGACTCGCCGCTCAAAACGGTAACTTTCGGAGCAGTCAAGGTCTTTGCATCGGAGTGGGCCTGAACCGCTCGCAGCAGGAATTGTATCTGTAGAGGGTCATACGCAGAGCCGTAACCTCCCTCGATATTTATAGCTGGTAGAATACTGCCCAAACTTCCCGGAACCTTTGTTAATTCTGCAGCGGTCCCAAGGGCAGAATCTTGTCCGAAAGTAATAGTACTCCATTTGCCCAGAGAGCCACCTCCACCAAAAATCTGAAAATCTATATCCAGGCCGATGTCTTCAAGGAAATTCTCGCTTACTACTAAGAATCTGGCCTCAATAGAAACCTGTTGCCCAAGCGCCCTACGCATCTCTGCCAGCACCTTTTCGATTTCTCTATGAATCTCAACAGTTTGCAGGATGGCAAGTTTTTTTGGCTGGGCCTGTGGATAAGGTGTAATAGTGCCGTCTCCTATACCGTATGTAAAGCCGCTCCAGTCATCTGGTGCCCAGTTCTCAGGTCTGCCGATAGTCTGCTGAATAAGCAAGGCCAGATCTCGCGCACGAATGCCGCGCATCCAGTCACCACCCATGCCGCCACCCATACCGCCACCCATACCGCCACCCATGCCGCCACTCATGCCGCCACCCATGCCGCCACCCATGCCGCCACCCATGCCGCCACCAGTAGTGCCGCCGCCACCACCGCCGTAGCCGCCGCCACCGCCACCGATGCCGCCGCCACCACCGCCGTAGCCGCCGCCGCCACCGCCGTAGCCGCCGCCACCGCCCGTGCCGCCACCACCGCCGCCATAGCCGCCGCCACCACCGCCACCGCCGGCGTAGTCGCCATAACCGTAAGGAGGCATTTGAATGTAATTAGCCGGTTGGCCAAGCAGGTCAGTAACGTCATAAATTCTTGGAACTAACTTGACCGGAAGCGAGTCTATAGTTGCTATTGTGATTACTCCGCCATCAATGGTATAACCAAGCTCTGCAAATGCACCCGAGACTGCGGATAACAAACGTTTCATTGCCGTCTCAAGACGAACTCCCGCCATCGGATCCATATTTATTGGTGTACTCTGGTCGATGTTGGCATTTTGCTCTAAATCGCTCCAATTAACAAATATCGTCAATGCCGGCTGAACAGAATTTCTTATTATCTCTATCGCTTCACCAAAAGGCATTGTCGGGGTAAATTGTGAAAGGTCGACAATCTGCGCTAATTGTCTATATACAGCCATGTCAACAGGTTCTAATCCGAGCGGTTTATCCGGCTGGCGCGTAGGCTTCTGGACAATCTCCCGCCAATCCTTGGGGTATCTAAGCTCATCGGCATAGGGAATTGAAGACTCATCGGCTATAAGCAAAGCTTCTGCTCTTTGTTTGTCCGCTTCTTTCCGCACTTCTAACTGTCTCCGGAGGTAAATCGTATCCTCCAGTGTGTCCTTCAGTACTAGCGCATCATCGTTTTGCGGCTCTACAGCGAGCAGCCGCTCAAGTTGACCGAGAGCTTCTTTGTAACGCTGCTGTTTTTTGTAAGCAAGAGCGTTTTC
>Ga0307432_1001295_pt1 | contig 15461 bp, 14 predicted proteins | sample SalMarWE160150MG_FD_202158 | JGI IMG/M metagenome (GOLD analysis project Ga0307432, IMG submission 202158) | Salt marsh sediment microbial communities from the Plum Island Ecosystem LTER, Massachusetts, United States - WE1603-150 | ecosystem: Environmental > Aquatic > Marine > Intertidal zone >...
GTGGCTTTGGCTTCAAAGAGATTGCACGAAAGTCAGAAAAGTGCAACAGCGATTCGGTGCATCACACATTCCGCCCTTTTGTGCAGTGAAAAACCTCCTTAAGGTATTCTGGGGACATAATAGCTAATTTGTAGCAGGCCTAATTGGTATGGTGTCCCTGGAATTCGCATCCTACCGGCGTGTCATTGCCAGGTCCCCGGCCACTCCTGTCATTCCGGGCATATATGCAAAAAACGTTGTCATTTGGGTCATAGGGGGAAGAACATGGGGGAAGCCGGGCAGATTCGTTTTGCAGAAATGGCTATTTTCCCTGGAGTTCAACAGCTCTTTTTCATACGTAGGGCGATTACCTCCGGAAGATTCAGTTGTTAAAGTACGTACGATTCGTTTCGTCGGTTTGCCCTTTATATTTGCGAGCCGTGGGGGCTGGCGGACTGACGCATGGAGGCAATTTCCAAAAGATTCTCGACAACAGTTTTCAGGTAGTTGCGATCGGTCGGGTCCAACCGGTAATGTGCAGAATACCATGTTACGAGTAATCTGGAGGCTTCTCTAATTACGCGGCGGTTACCAGGGTCGTGCTGAAGGGAAGACTGTAACTTGACGCGAATGAACGCTATTTCAGGGTCAACGCCTTCCAGATTGGTAATGTTCCACAGTTGGGATGTTTCGGCAGGGCTAAGGGTACCGGAATAGAAGCCATGTTTGCAGGCATTCCGGTTGCCTTTCTGGCCACCGCGCTTACTTTTAATCTGTGTTTGGTTTGCATTCACGTTTTGAGAAATCTCACCCGCGGGATTTGATTTGTTGGGGTAGCACACGAGTTCCAAATTAGCATGAATTCTTCATTTGAACAAGGGGAAAATGGCGCGATTAGGGACTAGGGGCTGGGGGCTAGAGATTAGAGATTAGGGATTGGAGACTGGAGACTGGAGACTAGAGACTGGAGACCGGAGATTCGAGGCTGCCAGCTGTCTGCCGTTCGCCCCGATTGCATCGGGACTCGCAAAGACGCCAGGAAGGAGCGCGCAGCTTGTCCTGAAGTGCAATTGAGCCTATCACGTCGGTCCAGGCTCCTGACCGTTTTGTTCCAGGGCGAGCCGCGCTTGACGTTTTCGGCTTATAGTAATATACTAATCTAGTAACTGTGACAAGGGCAGTAATGAAAATCACTCGGACAGCCAGATTCAGGAGAGCCTGGCAGGAGTTGACTGAGGAAGAGAAAGAGTTGGGACGGAAGGCGCTGAGGAATCTGGCGACCGACCTGGGGTATCCTGCCCTTAGAGTGAAGAAAATGCAGGGAACCGGACATATCTGGGAAGCCATGGTGAGCCGTTCACTCAGGGTGACCTTCGAGCTTGAGGGTGACACCCTTGTCCTGCACAATATTGGGCGACACGATGAAACGCTGGAGCGACCGTAGGAGGTGATGAAGGTGCCAACGACCAAGGTTACCAGACACGGGCAGATTACTCTGCCAGCGTCAGTGCGCGAACGATTGGGAATAGAGGAAGGTGATTTGGTAGAGATCGACGTTGAGGACGAGAGAGCTGTGTTAATACCCAAGAAGCTGGTAGATAAGAGCCAGGCTTACTTCTGGACGAGGAAGTGGCAGGAAGGCGAGAGGGCGGCTGACGAAGACATTAAGGCCGGGCGCGTCAAGACCTTTGACTCCGTCGATGAACTCATAAAAGACCTGGACCAGAAATGAGGCAGGGGGCGATCCCTTACTAAGTCTCGCCTGCCCTGGTCGTCGCTGCGGGACCTAATTTGTCAGGGTAGCGCACGAGTTCCAAGCAGAGATTAACATGAATTCTATATTTGAACAAGGAGAAAATGTCGCTTCGAAGGACCAGGGGCACCTTAAAATGAGCGGGTGGCTGAAGCATCACTCCGAGCACATAACCCGCGGCATAATACTTGATTTGTGGTAGGCCTGATTGGCATGGTGTCCCTGGAATTCTTAGTACGTTGACCAACGTCTCATTCGTCTAATCTGCGGCATGGGGCGGATAGATAACTTGAGAAGCGCCATAGAAGTTGGCGTAAGCCCCTTCCTGACAGGGCGATAGAAGCAGAGCGGGAGCGTCTTAAGAATGGAAGTCAGCAATCACTAATTTAAAACTATTGCAAGCTGTATAAGGTTACACATTATTAAAGATTAAAGGGGGTCGGGGATAAAATCTCGGCCCCCTTCTTTACTAATAATACCAGGCAAGTATAACTTCACGAATCACAAGTATGTACTTTGATGATCCTGAACTCCTTTAGGGTCATTGATGTAATCAATTAGTTCTGAAAGTATTATTAAGGGAAAAACTGTATCACCAGTCAGAGAATTCTTAACTACGTGTGTGCCGCCATGGAAATATCTGTGTTGTAAATTGTCAAAATGTAGTAAGGGTGTAATTTGGTACCTAGTCGGCCATTTGGTGCCCATTTCCCAGGCAATGAGTAATTGTATATCTCTTTCGTTTTTATCTCCCTTCTCTATCTCTTCAATTAAACCGTCAAAAGAGTATTTATACTCAATGATACCGGGAGCGGAGATAAACTCTTGTTTCAGACTAGTTTCAAGCAATCCTAAAGGATTCTTGTCCTCGTCATACCTATGATTGTCAAAAGGTTTTATAAGGCGGAACCTGTATATACCATCATATTGTTGGTGTTGATTAGTAGCCATAAGCTTTACTCCCCTTATAACTCCACCTGCTAGTAATTGATTAAATAAAGCGATTACATCTTGTTCACTCGATGGCTTCGAAGTAATGGCAGGTTCTTTTGTAGGTAAAAATACATCTTGCCTGGTTATTAATAGGGGATTATTCTTTTCATGTTCTTCTTGCTCTTTAATCCAATCATGAATATTCTTTAATCCAACTATATCTGGTGGTGCTCCCGTTTCCTTTTTAAGTAATTTTCTCCACGGTAAAAACTTTCCTACAACGGCAGTACCTATATGTTGGGCAAAGCTCTCTAACTCTGGTTGGAAGCCTTTCCTTCCGAGGTCAGGATCGGCTTCTTCAAAATGAACAACAACATGAGTCACATTCTGATACCCTATATTTTGTGTCAAAGGAATAATAAGTAATTCGCCCTGGGGCATGCAGTTTGTAGCAATCTGGGTGCCACCCTTTAATATTCTGCTGCCCTTTCTTAGTCCTACTATTTGGTCATTATATGTATCCCAAATATCGGTGGAGTAGCCAAAAAAGGCATAAAAAGACACCTGATATTTCTCAGCTAGTATCCGTTCCTGTTCACTCCATTCTCCCTTAAATTCACTATCTTCTGAAAAAATGTCTTTATAGTTCCAATAATTATAGAGACCATTTAACTTATAGAAGCTGTCTGGTAGGTTGGCTGCATCTTTCCCTCTTTTCAGCAAGTCCTGCTGAGCCCTCCAGATTTCTTTCAACTCTTTACATGTTGATATCACTTTGTGAGGATAAATGTATTGACACTCAGTGATATCCTTCTCAGTCATTAGGCCGTTTTCATCAATTACACTCAATTTGCATAAGGGCAAAAGGCATTCTCTTGTAAAATAAATCCCCCCTATTGGGGTCTTTATCCTCAGAACTGCTTCCCATTGGTCTGAATTGTTAGCTCCTACCCATTTCAAATCCTTTGGGCGTATAAAATCTCCGACCAATCTTAAAGAAAAAGTAGAGCCCCGGTCTACTTCATTAAAGATATCATGAATTACCTCAGATTTTTGAATATTTGGTCTCGGTTTTATTTCAGAATCATCCTCAACCCATTCTCTACCTCCTTCAAGGGTTCCTATAAAAGAATAATTCTGTGTTCTTGTTCCTGCTTGGAGAAAGTTGAAACCGTAACCCAAATAGGTTGCCCCAACACCCTTGTTACCTCGGTCGCTTGGCGTTTTGAAAGAAACATTTGGTGCTAGAAAGCTCCTGAATTGTTCCTCAGAAAAACCTATACCATTATCTGTAATACTAATTGTATTGCCCTTAAGGTCTATCTTGACCCAGATAGTTGGTATATACGAATCCTCTATTCGTTTCCTATTCTCAACAGCGTCAATAGCATTTTGGACCAACTCGCATAGCGGATCAAACCACCCGGTATACGACTTTAGTATATTTCTAATTTGACGTTTTATAGTAGCATCGTAAAAAGTAGAAGAAGCTCCAACCTCTATAGGATCCCAACTTATTTCCATTTACGCACCAAGAACAAAACGAAATATGAATTTATTAGTTGTATTATAGCAGAGTATACCCTTTTCAACTAGAAACAGCAGCTTTGGTCGAGTATATTCAGTTGGTGTTCTGGGGACATAATACCTGATTTGTAGTAGGCCTAATTGGTATGGTGTCCCTGGAATTCGCCTTGACTATCGGTACTGACGTTCTTGCGCCTTTTCTATCTTGTTTAGCAAGGCTGCTGGTAGTCGTAGCGCGATAACCTCAATATTATGCTCCCTTAAACATTTAGCTTGCCAGTTGACGCCGCTGAAATACCGTTTTGCATTGTCATCTGCAAATAACAATATTTTTCTAAACCTTTTGCGAAGCAGTTTTTCGCAGAATAACAGCTTAAAGGCATCTGCCATGACCTTATCCGGTTGAGAACCTCTAAGTTTACCGATGTGAGCCCAAGCTTCACAGACGACTGGCGGTTCATCCGAATAACCATCAATCTGTATAGTGCAGTCATCACCAAGCTGTAATACCTTACTTTCAAGCGCGATACCTAAATGGTCAGAGAGAGCATTTACCAAAGCAATTCCTGCCGCCTGCTGTTCATTGCTACTTGAAGGGTGTGGTGCCATCTACTTCACCTCGTATACTTTGAGCACCTCATCGCCGTAGTGGTTGATGACTTTAATGGCAATCTTGCCAGTCTTTGGCGGGTCAAACGGACGACTCACTGTAGAATAAAGTGATGACCATGCACCCTCATCAATCTCAGTCTTCAATGCCCTCTTCAATTTCTCATAAGGTTCTTCGGCTCCGGTGAAATAGGCGTGACGGACAAAGAAGCTTTCCTCGTTGTAGTCAGTATCGATGAACCAGCAGGCGATATCGTCAGTAGAGCTGCTGCGAATCTGCCCAGTAGTCGGGTCATACACATCCACGCCTTTGATTTCAAAGACTACTTTACCATCTTTCTGCTTCTTGATATCCACATCCGGCTCGCCGAAGACCATGAAGAGATTCCCAGCACCCGTTGTCTTCAAGAGTTCGTCGCCCATAGAAAGGTCAGGGTTCATGCGAGTTACAAGAACAGTAAGCTTGCCATAGCGTTTGGCTTCCTCAGAGACATGCGGGTCGAAGGCAAAGCCACAGACTATTAACAGGTCAAAGCCGACACCCTTGACCGCTTCTTTAGCCGCTTCCTTGACCAGTTCTCTGCCTACAGTGCCATATTCTGGACCGATGCAGACTGCCACCCGACGAGTAGGTCCGTCCTTTTCAGTATATTCTCCCTCGGCATGTAGCCATTCGCCAGCGTATGGTTCTAGCCTGTCGAACTTGAGGCGCTCGTTCTTAATGGTGTTCTGCACCCCAGCCTTCTTGAGGTTATCCAGAATCATGGTCTCAAACTGACCAGCTCCCGCCTCTTTCTGCGCCTCAATCTCTGCCGCAGGCCGCTCCTCATCCACGCTCATAACGCGATGAGGGGAAAGGCTCTCTACAGTGAACGGTCCAGTAACGCGGATACGCTTGTTATCTTCATATGGTTGGTCATAGAGGGTTTCCGTTTCTGTATAGCGGGCGATGGCGGCGTCAATCTCCTGCCGGGTCATGCCTTCTTTGATGTCCGGGTTATTGGCGATTGATTTGAGAGTTATGTGCGGTACCCGCTTATAAACAAAGCCCTTCTTGATATCGCTCTCAGTCTTGTATGCCGGTGGCGTGCGGCCAGTGAGCTCCTGCTCCTTTTTAATCCCTTCCGGCGAGTCCGCCAGCAGGTAGTAAAGAAAACGGGCCGCCATAAGCCGGGTGCGTGCCAGCGCCAGCGCCACTCGGCTGGTATCTATGGTTATCCAGCGCCTGCCCCATTGCTCTGCCGCATAGGCGGTGGTACCGCTGCCACAGGTGGGGTCAAGCACCAGGTCACCGGGGTCGGTGGTCATGAGTAGGCAGCGTTGAATTACCTTAGTATTAGTTTGTACAGCATAAATTTTATTTTCCGTAAAACTTCCAGTAATCGTATCAGTCCAGATGTTCTTAATCTCTTCTACAGGGAAATCGCTGTAATATCTAATATATCCTAGTGTTGTACCAGCTAGGCAAATCCTATTTGCGACAGCTAATCTCTTCATGCCTTCGGGATTTGTTTTCCACGTATTATTGGGGCCTGGATGATATAGAGTACCCAAGTATTTAAAATCAAAACCCGAAGCGCCTTGTGATTTCAGATTATCTATTCTGTAGATTTTAGCGTCATTCGCGATAGATGACGGATTTAGTAACTCATCATTTGACATTAACCTTCTTTCGCCATCTGCTGATTCCAACTTGTTATAAACGGTAAAATCTTCGCTCCCGTAGGGTTTGATTCGAAATACGGGTTTGAATTTCACGTACTCAACATTTTTCGCATACCAAAGCAAATAGTCATTCTGCCTCGAAAGTATTTTTGTACTAAAACCACTTGTTGTTATGAAGCTGATTTCTCTGCAAAAATTTTCACTGCCAAAAACTTCATCTAACAAACATCTTACAAGATGCACGTTATCGTCGCCTATCTGGACAAAGACACTGCCCGTTTCGGAAAGCAAGTCTCTAGCTATTACCAGCCTCTCCCTCAAATAGGCAAGGTAGGAATGAATGCCCAGCTTCCAGGTGTCTCTGAACGCCTTAATTTGCTCTGGCTGTCGGGTGGCATCTTCAGCTTTGCCGTCCTTAACATCACGCTTGCGAGTGCTGACCTGCCAGTTGGAGGCAAACTTTATGCCATAGGGCGGGTCAATGTAAATCATCTGACCTTGCCCTTAAGCCCTTCCTTCTCCGCCAGTGAGGTCATTACCAGCAGGGAATCGCCCAGAATCATGCGGTTGGACCAGTTCTGCTCATGCTGGTAGAACTCAATCAGGTCTTCAAACTGGATACCGTTAAAGTCGGCGAAGAGTTGCATCTGCGGCTCGGGCTTTTCCTTCTTAGCCTGAGCGCGCACCTCTTCGATAATGTATTTGGGGTGTATCTTCTCCTGAATGTAGATGGGGACGGACGGAACTTCCAGGTCTTTAGAATCCTGCTCGTCTTTGCCCTTCCAGACTAACTGTGGGTCAAGAGAAGGGTCTCTTGGGTACAGGATGGTCTTCGGCTTAGCCTCATCTTCAGCCACGAAGTCACGGAGTTCCTCAGTGGGGATATTGGCGCGCCGGTCTTTTTTATGTACCGTGGTCTCGATATGCGTCGACTCTTTTTTCCTAATCTTATATTCCATACCCATTTGCCCTCCTCGTCACGCAGCCGCTCTGACAATCTTGATAGGTATTTGTGGCCTTACCAACTGACAGGTTGATGGCATCTCATCCCATGTTCGTCCTTCAAGCGTCCGTCCAGCTTTCTTCTTGTTTGTCCCACCCCATTGTTTGAAGAAGAGCGGGACCTGGGCCTTCTGACACTGATTGCGAATGTCTATTGCCCAGGATGGCTCCATGGGACGTGCTCCCGGGCCAGACTCACCGCCTACAATTACCCAATCAATTCCATCGAGATTAACATCGTGGATAGGCCCAAGGAGTGGCTCAAAGGATAAGAACTTGATTTTCGCTCCAGTCTGTCGCAGACAATCAATGCGGAAAGTATAGTCGCTATTTTCTACACTTACACCCATCCAAATATGTCCTGCCCACGGTAACAGAGAGTCTAATTCAAGCAGGCGATCAGCTCTCTTCGTCAAGATTTGAAATTGGTGCCAGTCTGCACGCTGCATAATATCAAACGTACGCAAAATAAACTCGACAGGAACCTTCTTATGGAAGAGATCGCTCATTGAGTTGACGAAGACCATTTGTGGTGTCTTCCATTGAATAGGCAAATCCAATACTTGTTTGTGCATCGTGAGTCTAAAGCCATTGACATAGTTGGGCTGTCCGATCGCCTGCAAGCGCAGCGCCATCCGCTCGGCATAACAATGCTCGCAGCCAGGGCTAATCTTGGTGCAACCGGTGAGCGGGTTCCAGGTGGACTCAGTCCATTCAATGGAAGAATTGGCTGCCATTACGCAATCCCCCTGATGCGGTAGGTATTGAATATGTCTTCGACGATGCGGGCACCGGTCTTGTTTGGAGATGCGAAGAACAAATAATATATTACCGCCCCTTTTTCGTTTCGCATCGGCACGGGCCTTGGAACATACTTGAATTCGGCGACCTCTTCCAGTCGCTTGCGAAATCCTTCTGCGATGGCTTCATTACGGGCTTTTTCGTCAACGGTGTCGCCCCAGAGAGTCTGCTTTCCCACATATGCCGCTCCTCGCCACGAATGGTCACCCCAGGCTTTGTCCATGCGCACTGCCTGCGCGGGAGCCACATTATCTGGATTGCGCCACAGGACATTCATGTTGGCATCCATGATCATGAAGTTATAGAAAATCTCGATAGAGCCCGTCTGGCCTGCAGTTTGGAGGACGCTCCAATCAACGTTCAGCGCGTAAGGATCAAGAAGGCACAATGCCCTGTTGAAGTCTTCGTACCGGCAACGGGGGAAGACCGTGTCGAGAAGAACCTTATTAGCATCACCCTCGTAAATAAAAACATCCTGGCGCGAGCCAATCTGGCGGCGAAGTTCGGCAACTTTGCCGCCATGCAGGTCGATCAAATGGATTTCGCTAAAAGGGGGGGCAACCTCCAGCGCGTTTAACGGGCTTCCGGGCACGAACTCACCTGTACGCCTGGAGACATGCCTTCCTGCCCCTGCAAACGCATCAATGTAGATATGCTTCCTAATAATGGTCGGCTGGGCACTCATAATCGTCGAATAGGCGCTTGCATATTTCCGCACAATGTCGAGTTTGACTTCCGACCAGTAGCCTATCTCATCATAGGCAAATGGCTTCACTGTTCACTCTCCTTTTGTCGAACAAACGCCCTGACAGTATTCTTGGCGTCCCAGGGGTCGCTGATTTCAATAAACGCCCACTGTCCGAAGCCGCCGTGGTTATTAACGGCTGGCACCCAGAGATTACGGGCGGTGGATACCTTGGCTGCTTTGTCTTTCCTCTTCTCGCCGGTCACTTCAACAATCAGATTCAGTGGGTCATCAGCTTTGTCTCGAATACGCACCAGAAAGTCGGGAATGTAATTCTTCTCCTCACCATTGAGTATGTAGGGAATGGTGAAACCGAGGTTGTGATTTTTGACATAGCAGACAACCTCATCCATTTCCTCCAGAGCCTGAGCCATCTTCTGTTCCCAGGACTCGGTATCAGCCACAACATGAGAGATGTGGCATTTGGCCGGGTCTGTTGGATAGACTGGGCGTGTAGTGTCAAAATCTACATATCGGGTAGAGCCTATGTGATCATACGGTCTTAGGATGGGCTTTAAGTATTTAGGTCCTTCCTCGGAAGCGACGATAGCGTTGTAAATACGGCCGGCGGCACCGTAGGCTAACTCCCTGAGAAGTAACATCTGGATGAAAGTGTTATCCTTTAAGGTAACACATTCATCCAACCAGCGATGGGTAATGGTGAGCAATTGGGGAAATAACCACTGCTTCACATTGTTGTCGTCGTCGCGGAAGTATTCCTCCAGAATAAGCTTAGCTAGAAGAAATGCAACCTCCTGCTCTCGGTGCTCCTTTAGACCATAGAGTGTGTGCAGACTAATCTCTCCAATAATAGGCGCATTTTCGGTTTTGGTCGGAACATCGGACGTGGAGATTGCCATTTTGGAATCCTCTGTGAAGTGGGCAGTCAAGCGTTCCTTGGGGAGGTCATAACGGTAGCCTACCAGACGAGGAAATGTAATCTCACAGGCAATGCGCTCTTCGAGGGCACGCACACGGGTTGGTATAGGCCCGGGCTTTGGGTCAGTGGCTGAACCGGAACACGGGATAAAGGAGAATGGTACACCATATACTTCAGCATATTCAGGGTCAAAAAATCCTTGTTCGTTGGTAATATAGTTCGTACGGCGCAAGCCACGCCCCACAACCTGTTCACAGAGAAGCTGCGTCCCGAAGGCACGCACCCCCATGATGTGAGTAACGGTATTGGCATCCCATCCCTCAGTTAGCATGGAAACAGAGACCACAGACTTGATATTCTCACCGAGTTTTCCAGGTTTGCCTATGGTGTTCATCACCTCACGCAAAAGGTCTTCGTCAGTCAATTTGCTGGCATCACGCCCCGGGAAGCGGATGCGATATTCGGTCTTAAATTCCTCGATAGCAAGGGCAGCGATTTTCTTGAATTCCCTGCTCATAGCCTCGCCAGATTCAAGTTGCTCGCTATCAATAAGGATAGTGTTTGGTCGAGCTAACCAATGACCATTGCCGTCATCATTACAAAAGATTTGTAGCTCTCCTGGAACAATAACAGTAGAGCCATCTGGCAAAGGCTTCTCCCAGCCAGAAATGTAATCATAGACCAGTTTGGAGACATTGGTGTTATTACAGACAATGATGAAGACAGGTGGAGTTAAACCCTTGGCCCGGGCTTCAGTGTTCTTTTCCCACTGGCGATAGTATTTTTCGTAGTTTCCATAAAGACTGTGGAGAGCCCCCTCCAATTCCACCGGAAGTTTTGGTTCTCCGCCGCTTTCGTCCTTCGTGCCACGTCCTTTTTTCGGCAAATGTTCTCGTATATGAAGCCAGATGTTGCGGTAAGTGGGTTGTTCCCCTTGCATGGAGTCATCAGCAACAGGCACCCGGGGCACCTTTACAATGCCGCACTCGATGGCGTCTATAAGGGAGAAATCAGAGACAACCCAGGGAAACAGCGTTCCTTCGGGATATCCTGAGCCACGCAGGAAAAATGGGGTAGCAGAAAGATCATATATTGCCTTTACACCAATCTTCCTTTTCACCGCTTCCAGTCCTGATATCCAGACCCGGGCTTCTTCATCCCGCTTTTCAGCCTCTCTCCGTTCGTCTCCAACCAGTTTGATTTCTTCACCACCGACCCGACGTCGGTAGCAGTGGTGGGCTTCGTCATTGATGATAATGATATTTTTCTTGTTGCCAAGTTCACGGCAAACCCGCCGCACCATCTGGTCAGGCGTTTCTGTAAGTGAGTTGTTTTCTCCTTTGGTCAAGATATCCTTAGTAAGCTTGCCAGCACTTACCAGCTCACGGGGCTTGAAGGCGTGGAAGTTGGTGATGATGATTTTCGCTTTCGCCAAATCTTCCATCCATTCAGCGGGTAGGATGTCCCTCTGGCGATAGTAGTTTTGAGGATCATTGGGCAGTAGGACACGCAGCCGGTCGCGGATGGTAATTCCCGGCGTGACAATGAGGAACGCATCGGAAAAGCGAGCGTCTTGGGGGTTCGCCTGCTTGTTCAGCACATGCCAGGCGATAAGCATAGCCATAACTACGGTCTTACCACTGCCTGTTGCCATCTTAAAGGCGATACGGAAAAGAAGAGGGTTAGCATCCTCATTAAAACGCCGTAGGCTGTTATCAATCCAGGAATCGCCGTATTTATTAGCTACCTCGGTGAGATAGATAGCAGTCTCCAGTGCTTCAATTTGGCAGAAGAATAACTTGCGTTCCCGCTCCGGGTTGGTCCAGTATTCCAGAAGACGACGGGTCGTCTTTGTGATTCCTTGGTAATTGCCTTTTCGCCACAGAGATACCCTATCACGGATTTGATTGATGAAAATGTTTTCTTCAATGCGGTCTTTGGTCCATTCGGTATCAAAAGCTAGCTGGGCAGCTTTGCCTTTCTTCTTTGGTTTGGCGATGGGGATAAAATAGGAGCTTACCCGGCGGGCTTCAACAATTTCTTTGGTGATGCCTTCGTCAGAGAATTTGAAGTGGCGTGTGGGCTCTCCAAAGGGGGAATTAAGTATGGGATTCTCAATAACTACAGGCGGCATGTGCCCTGTCTCACCTCCTATATAACGACCTAGTGCTGCGCCAAGTATGTTACTGATTATATGCTACTATTTCGTTTGCAAATAGTCAATACGTATGTACGTAACTTCAGAGTATCATTGCTCTTGAAGCGGACTTGAGTGAACTGGGAAAGCATGACTTACTAAACAACACAAATCGTCAAAAAGCTTAGGCAGGCGCGATGTCCTCAGGCTTCAAGCAGATGCTCCTGTTGAGAGCAGTAGACAGTAGACAGTAGACAGGAGACAGGAGTCAGCAGTAGGGGGTCAGGGAGCAATTAAGAGAATTCGAAAATCAAAAGGCAAAACAAGGTATAAGTGTTTAGGGAAACACGTTAGCTTTTTCTTATCCTGATAACAATGTTGTCAGCTTCTCCAGCGCCTCCGAGATTGTCTCGGTTGGCAAAGTGCATATCAATTCGGCATTTCGAGCGCGCCAATCCAAACTCTTAACCTGGTCAGATAATATTGCTCCTGCCACTGGTAACCCCGCGGGAAGGAGAATCTCGAAAGGGTAGCCCTTGGGTTGGCTGGTTATTGGACAAAGGATGGCCAGTCCTACCTTGCTGTTATAGCTTTGCGGTGACAGTACCACGGCTGGACGGCGTCCGGCTTGTTCGTGACCTGCTTGCGGATTCAAGCTAATCCACACCACATCTCCGCAATGAGGCACGTAAGTGCGGTGGTCTACCACGTTTCGTTCCCCACGGCGGAGCCGGTATCAACCTCGTGATGCAAGTTATCTTTGGTTACCTTTAATAAGAGCTGTTCGAGAGTCAGCTTCGGCTTAGTTACCGGCGTGACAACGATTTTTCCGTCTGCCAGCGATATTTCGACGGACGTCTCCTTCTGGAGTCCTACTTCATCAGCGAAAGATTTTGGAATGCGCAAAGCGAGACTGTTACCCCATTTCTGAACACGCGTCTTCATATCAAACCTCCATTCACAGTATCTACAATGAAGATACTCTCTCTGCAAGTGTTTGTCAAGTCTGTACAACAAGGGGAAGGCACAATTTGTTCCTGAGCCCGCTGAAGTTGCAAATCGTCAAAAAGTTTAGGCAGGCGCGATGTCCTCGGGCTTCAAGCAGATGCTCCTGATAAAAATACCGGCAAAACAGGAATTAGTTTTTAGAGAAACACGCTAGCTTTTTCTTAAGGAGAGGAAGACCCTATTTCCCACGAAGATGAGCACAGCCAGGGCGACAGCAATGCCAACAAATCTCAGTATGTTGTCCAGGTTATAAGGTACAATTGCATATACCATCGTCCCCATACCGCCTAAAATCAAGCCGGCTCCGAAGATATCCTGTCTGTGTCGAATGAAGGTGCCCACGACAGCAAACACCATCCCCAAAGGTAAGACAATGAAGAATACGTTTCTAGCATGTACGGCTGAACCCTGCCAGGATGAGGGATCAGGATAGAAAGCCTCGACGCCCACGATGACAAGCGCGATAATAAAAGCCGCTATACCCATAACGTAGATGACTCTAAGAAAACGCATCTCTTCCCTCCTTTGAGGTTGCCAGTGTCAGTTTATTTTTTATCCCTCTTGATTCAATTATATCCCTAACTATCCCGAAATAGAAGCCGTGAGCAGATGCTGCTGTTAAAAATACCGGCAAAACAAGGTATAATAGGCGAAGGCGAAGCCAAAAAGCAGGAGATGGATTTCCGGAGAGATGAAAGACATCAATAAAGTGGTGCAAGATTACGTGGCATCTATTCCCTTTGACCGGCGATTATATCGCCAGGACATCGAGGGAAGCATCGCTCACGCCAGGATGCTGGCAAAGCAAGGGATAATAGCCGAGAGCGAGGCTGAAAAGATAATCAAGGGGCTCAATTCCATTCGAAAGGAAATCGAGCGAGGGAAATTTCAATTCAAGACCGAGCTTGAGGATATACACATGAACATCGAAGCGGGGTTATTTGCAAAGATAGGCGATGTGGCAGGCAAGCTCCATACCGCCCGTTCCAGGAACGACCAGATAGCCCTGGATATGCGCCTCTTCGTCAAGGAGGAAATCTTGAAAACCATTGATAAGATAAAAGCTCTGCAAACTTCGCTGGTGGAGTTAGCCGAGGCGAACAAAGCCATCATCATGCCCGGCTATACTCACCTGCAGCAAGCCCAGCCAATTCTCCTGGCACACCACCTGCTGGCTTATTTCGATATGTTTCAGCGAGATAAGGAAAGATTTCATGATTGTCTAAAACGCACCGACGTCCTGCCCCTGGGCAGCGGCGCCTTAGCCGGCGTTCCTTATCCCCTGGACCGGGAATTCGTCGCCCGGGAGCTGGGCTTCAGCAAGGTAAGCACCAACAGCCTGGATGCCGTTTCCGATAGAGACTTCGTCATAGAATACGAAGCGGCGGCGGCCATCGCCATGATGCATCTTTCCAGGCTGGCCGAGGAGCTTATCCTGTGGTCATCCAGCGAGTTCGGCTTCATAGAGATCGGCGAAGCCTTTACTACGGGCAGCAGCATAATGCCCCAGAAGAAAAATCCCGATGTCGCCGAGCTGGCCAGAGGGAAGACCGGGCGGGTATATGGCAACCTCATGGGCATCTTGACCACTATGAAGTCTCTGCCTTTAGCCTATAACCGGGACATGCAGGAAGACAAGGAGGGGCTTTTCGACACTGGGGACACATTACACTCCAGTCTGGAAGTATTTGCGGGGATGGTAAAAGCGGTTAAGATAAACACCGAGCGTATCTCTCAAGCGATGAAAACAGATTATATTTTAGCCACCGACCTGGCCGATTATCTGGTGAAGAAAGGCATGCCGTTTCGGGAAGCCCACGGCGTGGTAGCCAAACTCAGCAAATATGCCATGAGTAAGGGCAAGAGCTTCCGGGAGCTCGGCCGGAAGGAATATAAAAAGTTCTCCGCGCTCTTCGCCAACGATGTATATAAGATAACTTTGGAATCATCGGTAGCCGCCCGAAATGTTGCCGGCGGCACCTCTCCCCAACAGGTGGGGAAGGCACTGAGGAGAGCCAAGAGGCTGATCAAGAAATGATTAAGCTGGCGCCCTCGATTCTTTCCGCTGATTTTGCCCGCCTTGGTGAGCAAATTGCCGAGGTCGCCAGGGCCGGGGCCGATTATATCCACGTGGATGTTATGGACGGTCATTTCGTGCCCAATATTACCATCGGGGCCCCGGTGGTGGCTTCTATCCGCCGGGTAACCAGCCTGCCCCTGGATGTCCACCTGATGATAGAGCATCCGGAGCGGTATATCTCCGAATTTATCAACGCAGGCGCCGATATTATTACGGTGCATGTAGAAGCCTCTCCCCATATTTATAGTACGATTCGGTTGATAAAGGAACTGGGGGCCAGGGCCGGAGTATCCTTAAATCCACCTACTCCTCTCAGCGCAGTAGATGAATTTATTCATCATG
>Ga0307432_1001299_pt1 | contig 15451 bp, 12 predicted proteins | sample SalMarWE160150MG_FD_202158 | JGI IMG/M metagenome (GOLD analysis project Ga0307432, IMG submission 202158) | Salt marsh sediment microbial communities from the Plum Island Ecosystem LTER, Massachusetts, United States - WE1603-150 | ecosystem: Environmental > Aquatic > Marine > Intertidal zone >...
GTTCCTCTAAATTTAACTTTCCTGGCTGCCTCCAGAGCTTTTTCAGAAATAGAGCAAAGAGAAAGACCGGGAGGTAAACCCAAACATTTTTGACTGGAAGTTATACAAATATCAATGCCTAACTTATCCACTTCTATCTTAGCTCCACCTAAAGAACTTACCGCATCTACGCAGAATATTACTTCAGGATATTTTTTCATCACTTGAGCAATTTGTTCTACGGGATTCATTATGCCGGTAGAAGTTTCATTATGGGTTACAGTGATAAGATCATATTTACCGGTAGCTAAAACTTGGTCTACTTGTTCCGGAAGATTAGGAGTACCCCACTCTACTTCAAACTTATCGGCAGGCACATTATTATCCTCAGCCATCTTAAACCAGCGATTGCCAAAATTACCACAGGAAAATACTGCGGCTCTTTTTTGAGTACAGGAACGAACAGCTCCTTCCATCAGGCCGCTACCGGAAGAAGTGGATAGCAAAATTTCATTTTGGGTATACATCAGCTTTCTTAGTTTATCACTGATGTTTCTCTGCAGATTTGAAGCCTCTTTGGTTCGGTGACCAATCATGGGAGTAGCCATCTTTTGCAAGACATCTTCAGTAACGTGAGTAGGACCGGGAATGAATAATTTTTTATACATTTTTTTTCTCCTTATTTTAATTTATTTTTAATAAAATGTTAAAATATTTTGATTTTTTAATAGATTTTAGAAAATAATAAAACTTCCTTTTACCAAATCTCTTTTTTATTATACCATATTTTATTTGTATTAATAACTTATTTAATTTAACAAATAATAACCATTTCGTCAAGTGATCGAATTTTGCCCAAAGTATATTTTTAAAATTCTTTTTATTTATTCTACTTAATTATCTATTTTCCTCAAATAATCTTTTTAAAATTAATTTGTAACCATCAGCCCCATAATTTAAACACCTTTTTACCCGGCTAATAGTTGCTGAACTTGCTCCTGTTTTATAGGCAATCTCTTCATAGGTAGAGCCCTCACTTAACATTCGAGCCACTTCAAGCCTTTGACTAAATTCCTTAATTTCATTGATGGTAGCTAAGTCTTCAAAAAAACTGTAACATTCCTTTTCGTTTTTTAAGAACAATATTGCTTTAAATAATTGGTCAGTTAAACCATCTCTCCAACGAGGATAATCTGCCATTTTTACCACCTCATTTTCTTCTTTTTTTTAATTCTTTAAATATATCCTGAGGGGAAATATTGCAACTACCCAAAGCAACTAAAGTATGAAACCATAAATCAGCAACTTCATGTATTATTGCATCCTTATCTTTGTCTTTAAGGGCAATAATAACTTCTGCTGCCTCTTCTCCTATCTTTTTAGGCAGTAAACCTTCAGAATTAACTAGTAATTTACAAATATAAGAATCATTTTTATAATTTAATTTTCTATGTTTAATTACTTTATATATATCATCAATAATTTCACTATCTATTTCCAATTGCTCACCTTTACTCTCCCCTTTAGAAGATTTTATCTTCTCTGCCTGTTTTTTTCGTAAATGGATAGGGGATTCAAGTTTTATTTCTTCTATTTTATCACCTTTGATCTCTTTAAAAAAACAAGAATAGTTTCCGGTATGACAGGCTACCCCTTTCTGCTCTACCAAAACTAATAAAGTATCATTATCACAATCCAAAATAATTTTTTTTGCCAACTGAGTATTTCCGGAAGTGCTCCCTTTAAACCATAATTCTCTTCTGCTTCTGCTGTAAAAACAGGTTCGCCCTTTTTCAAAAGTCTTTTCCAAAGATTCTCTATTCATATAAGCCAACATTAAAACCTGGTTGGTCTTCTCGTCCTGAATAATTACCGGGATTAACCCCTCTTTATTAAATTCTATTTTACTTAAAATTTCACTTTTATCCATTATTTTTCTCACCCTTTACTTTCTCCTTCGCCAGTCTTATTTCTACTCCCCTTTTTCCTAAAAACTCTTTAACTTTCGGTATAGAATATTCTTTTTTATGAAATATAGAGGCAGCTAAAGCGGCATCCGCCTTCCCCTTAACTAACACTTCATATAAATGTTCTGGTTTCCCTGCACCACCAGAAGCAATAATGGGAATATTAACATTTTCTGAGACCATTTTAGTTAATTCAATATCATACCCTTCCTTAGTTCCATCTTTATCCATACTGGTAAGCAGTATCTCCCCTGCTCCTAACCTTTCCACTTTTTTAGCCCAGTCTAATATCCTTAAACCGGTCCTGGTTCTTCCTCCATTAATTACAACTTCCCAATCAGAATCTATCTTCACAGCATCAATAGCCACTACGATAGTAGAACTTCCAAATTTTAAAGAAGCCTCCTGAATTAGGAAAGGATTTAAAACGGCTGCCGTATTGATGGAGACTTTATCTGCACCCGCCCTTAATAAATAATATATATCTTCAAGATTCCTTATTCCTCCCCCTACCGTAAAAGGGATAAAGACTTTCTCTGCAGTTTTTCCTGCTAATTCAATTATAATATTTCTTTTTTCCCAGGAAGCAGTAATGTCCAAAAAAACCAGCTCATCAGCCTTTTCTTTCTCATAAAATGAAACCAATTCAATTGGATCCCCTGCATCCACTAAATTAACGAACTTAATACCCTTTACTACTCGACCTTCCTTTATGTCCAAGCAGGGTATAATTCTCTTAGTAAGCATTAGCAATTCCTTTCTTATCATTTATTTTCCCTGGGCTAATTCAAGCGCCTCTTCTAATAAAATATTTCCTTTATATAAAGCCTTACCTAAAATAACTCCTTCTAATCCCTTAGTTTCAAATCTCTTTAATTTTTTAATATCTTCTAAGGAAGCAATTCCTCCAGAACAAATAAGGGGAATATTAACATTTTTTAACATTTTTTCTATGTTGTCTATATTGGGACCTATAAGGGTTCCGTCTCTCTTGATATCCGTATAAATTATTCGCTTAGCCCCCAATTTAGCCATTTCCTTTGCAAATCTCAGGGCGACTACAGGGGTAACGCTCTGCCACCCTTTTATGGCTACATACCCCTCTCGAGCATCAATGCCTGCTATTATCTTTTCTCGAAATTCATTAAATAGGCTCTTAACTAAAGATTTATTTTCCCAAAGAATGGTACCTAAAATTATTCGGCTTGCCCCGAGATCTATTAACTTCCTTGCTTCTTTATAACTCCTGATGCCTCCTCCTACCTGAACCGGAATATTAACTTTCTTAATAATCTGTTCCAGTAGGGAAATATTGGTCAGTTTCCCGTATCGGGCTCCATCCAAATCCACTATATGAAGCAGCTGCGCCCCCTTATCCACCCACCTCATGGCCACTGTTATTGGGTCATTAGAAAATATCTCCGTTTCGGAAAATTGGCCTTCTCTAAGACGTACACACTTACCTTCTTTAATATCTATCGCCGGAATAATTAACATTTGCTCAACTCTCCAAAATTTTTCAAAATTTTTAATCCTAATGTACTACTCTTTTCGGGATGAAATTGAACTCCAAATAAATTATCTTTCCAAATAGATGAAGTAAAAACCAGACCATAATCAGTCGTAGAATATATTATCTTTCGATCGTCCACTTCACAATAGTAAGAATGGACAAAATAAAAATAAGATTCATCCGCTACATCCCTGAAAATAGGATTTATATTATGATTAGAATTATGAGTAAACTTTATTTTGTTCCACCCCAGATGAGGACATTTTGCTGAAGATGGTAATTTTTTAACTTTACCTGAGATAATATTCATCCCTTCAAAAAAGCCTCCCTCTTCGCTAAAAGTTTGCAACAACTGCATCCCCAGGCAAATACCCAAGAAAGGCTTACCCTTCCTTATGGCTTCAATTAATTCTTCATCTATTTTTTTATTCTTTAAAGATTTAATAGCATCCCTAAAAGCACCTACCCCTGGAAGGACTAAGGCACTGGCTTTTTTAATCTGGTTTAGAACATTGGTTATTAGCGCTTTATATCCAACTGCAGCAAAAGCATTTTGCACACTCTTTAAATTTCCCATCCCGTAATCTACTATTACTATCATTCTCATTCCCACTCTTTCCTTCCTCTTTAATCGATAATCCCTTTAGTAGAAAATACATCATCTAGCCGGTCATCTTTCCTGGTTGCCTCATCTAAAACCCGGCCCAAAGCCTTAAATATAGCCTCGATAATATGATGAGAATTTTTTCCATAAAGTAAATTTATATGTAAGGTTATTCCGGCATGAAACGATAGGCTTCTAAAAAATTCTTCCACCAAATTAACTTCAAAAGAACCTACCTTTCCGTGCTCAAATTGAACTTTATAAATTAATTGACCTCTTCCGCTCAAATCTAAAGCCACCTGTACCAGTGATTCATCCATCGGTAAAATAGTAAACCCATATCTTTTTATCCCTTTTTTATCTTGTAGAGCCTTCTTAATGACCTCGCCCAAGCATATTCCTATATCTTCTACGGTATGATGATAATCTACTTCAAGATCTCCTCGGGCTTTCACTTCCAGGTCAAAAAGACCATGGCAGGCAAATAAAGCAAGCATATGATTTAAAAAATAAATTTCTGTCTGTAAATTACTTATCCCCTTGCCATCTAAATCTAACTTCACTTCTATTTCAGTTTCCAAAGTCTTTCTTTTATATTCACTTTTTCTTTCCTTCAAAATTATCGACACCTGCCTTTCCGCTATTGTCTACTATTTTTAACTCTTTCTAAACAATATAAGATGTAATTAACATCTTGAGCCAATAAATCCACCCCTTCATTCAAATAAAACTTTACTGACTTTCTTCCTAAATTAAATCCCTCTCCTAAAACCATTGCCGACAAAAACTTTGTTTTTCTTTCTTCTTTATTGATATTTTTTACAGTAATTAGATCATCCCAAGTATCGCCTATATAAATCCCCAATTTAGTTTTCGAACTGTCAGCTATTTTTTTTAATCCCTGGGGATGAGGTTTCCCCACCCCATCATCAGCTGTGATTATCTTTTCTTTAGAAATAATATCATCCCAACCTAATCTTTCCAAAGCTATTTTGGCTTCCTTCCTATTTCTGCCGGTTAAGATACCAATAGAAAAATTTTTTAAAAAATCTTTCTTGTCTTTATTTACAATGATTCTTTCCTGTTTAATTAGACCTTCTGTCTTAATTAATGAGGGTTGAAACCCATAAATATTAAAACAATATTCTTCCCCCGCATACATTTCCTGAAATATTTTAGTAATTAAATCTTTGTCCCACAGACTCAATATCCATTTTTTTGCCTGCCCATCTTTCTCAATTAAATCTATTACTTTAGTCAAACCTCCTCCGGGAGACAACATCTTAGTGATAAAAGTTTTTATATCGGGTCCTCTGCTTCTAAGCTTATCCATATCCTTTAAATTATTTTCTCTCGCTTTCATCAGGTAAAACAAAATCACAGCAGAAGTTAAATCCCAATCATTATTAAAACCCCCGGACATCTTAAAACATTCAACCTCTTCCGGGTTTATTAAACTTTCGGAACCCTGAAAGTTTAATATCTCTTTAAAATAAAATCGAACTGTTTGACATACTGCCTTTCTAAAAGACTCCCGCACATCAACTAAGACACCATCAATATCAAAGACCAGGGTATCTATCTTAGACACTTTCTCTAAAATCTTTTTATTCAAAATAATTTCTTTCTTGAACAAATAACTCGAATTTAATTTTTCCGAAATTTGTAACAACTTAATCCACTCTTTCTTAATTCTTAAAATATTTTTTTATCATCTACTCGTTTAAATGTCTTATTTCTATCGAACGGGCATGGGCTCCCAACCCTTCTAATCTGGCTAAACTTGCAATCTTTTTACCATCTTTTTTTAGCCTCTCTTGGTCATAGAAAATTAAACTGCTCTTTTTAGTAAAATCAATTACCGATAAAGATGAAAAACATTTTGCTCCCCCGGATGTAGGGAGAATATGATTGGGCCCTGCCCAATAATCCCCTAAGGGTTCTGGTGAATAAGCCCCCACAAATATTGCCCCAGCATTTTTTATTCCTCCTAACATTCCCCAAGGATTTTCTATCTGTAACTCTAAATGTTCGGGAGCAAAACAATTTATAAATTTTAAAACCATAGTTTCATCTTCGGCGATAATTAACTTTCCTTTTTTCTCTAAAGCCTCCTGGATAATTTCTTTTCTATCTGAATTCTTTAATTCACTTTCAATTTCTTTTTTTACTTTTTCTGTTAATAATGCAGAAGTAGTTATTAAAACTGCCGAGGCTTCCACATCATGCTCAGCTTGAGAAAGTAGATCACAGGCTAAATATCGAGGATTAGCTTTTTCGTCGGCCCAGATAAGAATTTCACTTGGTCCGGCTAACATATCTATATCTACCTTTCCAAATACATTCTTTTTGGCCAAAGTTACCCAAATATTCCCAGGCCCCACAATTTTATCTACTCTTCTTATGGTTTCCGTACCATAAGCCAGGGCAGCTATGGCTTGGGCGCCTCCTATTTTATAGATTTTCGATATACCTAATTCACGGGCAGTAGATAATAAGTAAGGATTTATTTTACCTTCGGAAGAAGGAGGAGTTACCACAATAATCTCTTTAACTCCCGCAATAATTGCCGGTACTGCTGCCATAATAAGGGACGAGGGATAAGCTGCCCTCCCTCCGGGGACATATAACCCAACCCTTTCAATAGGATTTATTATCTGCCCCAAAATAATACCCCTTTCTTTTGTGCTAAACCAGGAATTCTCTTTCTGATGTAAATGATATTTTTTAATTTTCCTTATCGCCTCTCTTATCACTTCTAATAAATCTTCCCTTGTTTCTTGGTTAGATTTATCCCATTCTTCCTGATTGACCAATATGCCTAATGGATTTAGTTTCACCCCATCATACTTTTCGGTAAACTCAAGAAGGGCTCTGTCTCCCTCTTTTTTCACCCTGGATATAATTTCACTAACCTTCTTTTCAATATCATTAATTAGCTTATCTTCAAAATACCCTTGTCTGCAGATCTCTTCTATTTTTTCTTTATTTTTATTATTTAAAAAAATGGTTTTTATCAACCCTAATCCTTCCCTTCTTCCCTAATATTTTAAAAATCTTTTTAATAAATTAGTCGATAGTGAATAGTTGTTAGTCGTGAGTTCAAAACTCAAAACTTTTTTCGTATAAAGTGTTGCTTTTAAAGTAGGGGTCGGATTTATCCGACCCGTTTTCATTGCGGGTTCGATGCCTGCCTGTGCGTTCCCGCACGCAGACAGGAATCGAACCCCTACAGAAAAAGGAAATTCCTATACAATAAATTTATTTTTAACAACAACTCTACCTATATTTATTCCCTATATACACTACCATTTGGCAATTTTATCTGATTCTAAAGATATAAATTTTTTAATATCCTGCAAGAGCTTGGTAATTCTTTTATGTTTAGTTTTATAACTAATCCGATTAACAATAAGCTGGGCACTGAGAGGAATTATCTCATCAATTATCTCTAACTTATTTTCCTCTAAAGTACGCCCGGTAGAAACTATATCAACAATCATATCTGCCAAACCTACCTGGGGAGCCAATTCTACCGACCCGTAGAGTTTAATTAATTCTACATATACCCCTTTTTTTCTAAAATAGTTTCCGGCTATGCAGGGATATTTAGTAGCCACCTTTAAACGGTGTCCGTTATTTTTATAATATTCTTCCCGCTTCTTTTCTTTCGGGACAGCCACTACCACCTTGCACTTTCCAAACTTTAAATCTAAGAGTTTATAAACATCCTTCTTTTCTTCTAATAATACATCCTCCCCTACAATTCCAATATCTACTACTCCGCATTCAACATAAGTGGAATTATCTTTAGGTCTGGTAATAACAAATTTAATCTCCTCTTCCTGATCGAAAAATGCCAACTTCCTGCTTATCTCTTTGCCTCCTTTTAAATTTACCCCTATTCCTTCAAATAATTGGATAGAGGGTTTAAATAATTTCCCGCTAGGCAAAGCAACAACTAAATAATTAATATTATTTTCTCTACTCATAAGTTATGATTTCCTCTTTTCCGGATATTACTTCAATTCTTTTTATTTTATCTGATTGGTTGGTATCTACAGTTACTATATATTTTATTCCTTTAGAACGGGAATAGTTCAACAGCTCCTCAAATCCTCTTTCCTCTACATCTAACTCTACAATTAACCCTTTTCCCCTTAAATTTTTAGCTACTTTCAGAGCTCTTTTAAAATTGGCTTTATCATTACGGTAATATACTACATACTGGTCATGTCTTTCTATCTTTAATGAGTTTATATCCTCCTTCTCTAAAGCCATCGTCAATCTCTCCAGTCCAATAGCAAAACCGGTGGAAGGGAGGTTGTCCCCAAATTTTGAACATAGATTATCATATCTTCCCCCACCACAGACCGGGAATCCTAAATAATCAGTATAACCTTCGAATATGATTCCCGTATAATAATCAAAATCGCGTATAATCCCCAAATCTATCAGAATATATTCTTCTAATCCGTAATTTCTTAAAAGATCATAGACCTCTTTTATTTCTTTTAGGGCAGATACCGACAATTTATTATTTACCATTTTCTCTGCTTCCTCTACTACTTCCCCTCTTCCTCTTAAAGTGGGCATCTTTAAAATAAATTCTTTCTCCTTATCCTTTATATCTTCAAAAGATAATATCTTCTCCAGTAATACAAAATCTTTATTTAGAATTACTTCTTTTATTTCCTGTTTTCTTTCTTCTTTGATATTTATTGATTCCATAATTCCATTAAAAAAATTGATATGACCTATATCTATAAAAAATTTTTTAAGTCCGCTATTTTTCAAACACTCCACCGCTAAAGCAATAACTTCTGCATCTGCCTCTTTACTATTTACTCCTATTAACTCTACTCCTGCCTGATTAAATTCTTTTCGGTTCCCAGTTTTAAGGTCATCATACCTAAATACATTATTTATATAATTAAATCTCAACGGTTTGGGCTCACCTTTTAATTTAGTTGAGACTACCCTGGCAATGGGAGTGGTCATCTCCGGGCGAAGAGCTATAATGTTTCCTTCTCGATCAAAAAATTTAATCATCTCTTTTTTCATAATTGACCCTGCACTTTTTTCCAGGATTTCATAAAATTCAAAAGTAGGAGTAATTATCTCCTGGTAGCCCCACTCGGAAAATACTTGGTTTATTTTATTTTCCAAGAATCTTCTTTTAAAAACTTCTTCCGGCAGCAAATCGTTTAAACCTCGAGGAATATTCATCTACTTTAACCTCTTACCCTTTCCTTGATTTATTAATCCAGTTAAAATAACAAACTTTTATTAAGTTAGTCGCTAACTAATAATTAATTTAATTTTCACTCTTTAATACGTTAAAGTATTAATGAGTTAAATTTAGAAAAATTTTAACATTGTTTTAAAACTTTGTCAATAGTAATTTGCGCGCTGTCCCCCGCTTTCTCACATTGACGCTTTATGATATAATCGTTTAATGAAAAAATAAATAAATTATTGTAAGGAGTAATGATGGCTAGCAGAAAAAAATTCGGGCATACCTGGTGGGGAAATGCTTGGATAGAAGCAATGACACGAATTGATTATGACACCAACCGCTTACCCAGGGGCAGAAGTTATGCCAACGGTGGTAGAGTGCAAGAGATTCAGATTTGTAACGGTATTGTGGAAGAAAAAGTAAAAGGTAGACAACGAAAACCTTATCAAGTGACAATTTACTTGCAAAAATTTGCCCCGGAACAACTCTCGAAAATACAATCCTGTATCGCCGAAGATCCAGCCTTGGCTTCCGAACTGACTCTGGGAAAACTACCGGAAGAAATGCTGGAACGGCTTGCTCAGGAAAATATCTCTCTTTTACCAACTTCCTGGCAAGAGCTTAACGCAGACTGCTCCTGTCCCGACTGGGCCAACCCCTGCAAGCACCTCGCTGCAGTCTACTATCTTATCGCTAACGAAGTAGATAAAAATCCTTTTATTTTGTTTCACTTACGAGGTGTGGAAACCAACACACTGATGCAAGCCGCCGGTTTTGCAGAACCTTCCTCGGCTACTGAAAATGAAGAAACTTTCATCCCTTATACGCAGATAAAAGTTCCCGCCAGGGACAATAACAAGAATAATAAAGTCGAAGCCGATTTTTCTTCAATTTTAAGTTTTCTTTCTCAAGAAAAAGATAGTAGCGCCATTTTTGCCCTCCTGGATGAATCCCCTTTGTTTTACTCCGATGGTAATTTTAAACAGATTCTCTTTAAAGCTTATCGAAATATAGCAAACCACATTAAACAACTACAGCTACTGGAAGAGTTCCCTGACTGGTTGAAGTCGAATATTTGCCTGCTCGATTCGGGACCTAAGGTCTACCACCCCTTGTCCGAAACTTCTTTTTTTATCTTTCTGCCCAAAAAAATCCCGGAAGGTTTAGAAGGTACATCAAAAATAATCACTGTTCCCGAAGTATTGGATGGGAAGATAGTTCTAAAAAGGAAAAGGGGGATGCTATTACCTGTAGCAACCCTAATTGATTACTTTATAAGATTACCTCTGCAGCTTTCTTCTGAAGAGAGCTCCCCTGAAGTAAAATTAATTAGCATCACGACCACTATAGCCTTAGCCCTGGCCCGGGAATCAGCATTTGTACCACAGATACAGATTAAAAATGATAAAAAAGGTAACTTTTTTGTACGTTATATTCCTCTTAACCAGCTAAAAATCACTGAAAAAGCCCTGGATTTTCTGACAAACCTCATCCCGACAACCTTTTTTTATCGAAAAAGAAATAAATCTCTTCTTACGGGGCGAGATGCCGCCAGGTCTCTCTTATCACTTATCCTGACTCATATTGTGCATCGCTTTGCCGGTATCAAGGAAAGTAATAAGCTTTGTAATACCTTTTTTAATGGGGACTATTACCCGGTTCAAGACTTTAGCGAAAAGCAAACCGCCAGGGTAATTACCAACTGGCTAAGTATATTAAACTTAAGTGGTAATAAGATTTCCCCGGCAATTAGGATAGAAATATCTTCGGATAAAAAAACTCGTTTTCAGTTACAGGTGGAGGTAGAAAACAAAAAAGATCCCCTTTCCCCACTTCTCCCTTTAGCGGATGTATTTACAGCAAAAAAGACTATTTTCTCACATCCTATAGAAATGGTGCGCTTTACCGTAGCCCATCAAATTTCTATAGCTTCTGCTTATTTATCACCTCTAAAAAAGATTCTCAGCAGTAAAGGAAAGGAGTCATCCCTTATCGACCCCCTGGAAATGGCTAAATTTATACAAAACGGTCAACATATCTTTAATATGCTTGGCATACGCGTGATTGTACCCAAAGAATTAAAAATACTTAGCTCACCTCACCTATCTCTAGAAGCTAAACTTAAAGCCGGCGAGAAGCAAAATATTTCTTATTTTAACCTGGAAGAAATGTTAATATTCTCCTGGGAGGTGGCTCTGGGCGATCTTAAACTAACGCGAAAAGAATTTCTCCAGCTGGTTAACTCGGCAGCAGGGGTAGTAAAATTCAAAGAGCATTATCTATTACTGCAACCTGAAGAAGTAGCGCGAATAGTTAAAAAACTAAACCAGCCCTTACCTAAACTATCTTCTGCGGAAATAATGCAAGCATCAATAACCGGAGAGGCCAGCAATATACTTTTTCATTCTGATAATAAACTCCGTAAAATAATAGATAAACTTACCAGGTTTAAATTAGTCAAACTCCCAAAAAACTTAAAAGGAGTGCTTCGACCTTACCAGAAGCGAGGTTTTCAATGGCTTTACTCTAACGCTGACAAAGGGTTTGGTTCCTTCCTGGCAGATGATATGGGATTGGGTAAAACCATCCAGGCGATTGCCCTTATTTTAAAGCTCAAGGAAGAGAAAAAATTGGACTATCCTACATTAGTAACCTGTCCGACTACTCTGGTCGGCAACTGGCTGAAGGAATGCAACAAATTTGCCCCATCCTTAGAAGCTTTGACATATCACGGACCAGAACGTCAACTTATTACTGCTCACGCCGATTTAGTAATTACCACATATGGGCTATTGCGCCGGGAAGTTGAAAAATTTAAAAAAAGAAACTGGAGTCTTATTATTATTGATAAAGCTCAAAATATAAAAAATGCAGATAGTAAGCAGAGCAAAGCGGTTAAAGCTTTAAAAGCCAGTGGCTCTATCGCCTTAAGCGGAACGCCGGTAGAAAATCGCCTGAGTGAGCTCTGGAGTATCTTTGATTATTTAAACCCAGGCTATTTGGGAACCCGGCAGAATTTTATGCGCCGTTTTGCTATGCCCATCGAAAAGTACCGTGATCGAAGAAAAATCGCTTTATTACAAAAAGCCACCGCCCCCTTCATTATGCGCCGTATAAAGACAGATCGTTCCATCATACAGGATTTACCGGATAAGATAGTAAAAAACGAATACTGTTACCTGAGCAAAGAACAGACTGCTATCTACCAACGTGTTGTGGATACCAATATACAGGAAATTTCCAACAGTGAAGGAATCGCACGCCGGGGACTTGTTTTCAAGTTAATAACCTCTCTAAAACAGATCTGCAACCATCCGGTTCACTATAGCAAAAAAGGAACTGTCGTCAAAGAGCACTCGGGCAAAGCAAAGATGACTATTTCCCTACTAAAAAAGATTATATCCGCCAGGGAAAAAGTGCTCTTGTTTACCCAATACAAAGTGATGGGGAATCTACTGGTACAATTAATCCAGACAGAACTTCAAATAACACCTCTCTTTTTTCACGGCAGCCTCACCAGGAAAAAGCGAGAAATGATGATTGATAATTTCCAGAACGGTAATGTCTCCCCAATTATGATCATTTCACTGAAAGCAGGAGGCACTGGCCTTAATCTGACCGCCGCAACCAACGTCATCCACTATGACCTCTGGTGGAATCCTGCCGTAGAAGCACAGGCAACTGACCGGACTTACCGTATCGGCCAAAGTAGGAAAGTAGTTGTACACCGACTTATTACCATCGGTACATTCGAAGAAAAAATCGATGAAATGATCAGCGCCAAAAAAGAATTGGCTGAGTTAACTGTTTCTACCGGTGAAAAATGGCTCAGCGAACTCTCCAACCAGGAACTGAAAGAAATATTTAAGTTAAGCTAATTCTTCTCCTATTATAAACAACAAATGTCTTTTCTTATCTTGAGTTCATTATTTTGTTCTCATTCGTTTAATTCGAATGTTTATCAACTTGTAGTTGCAGCATTTTTTTAGCATTTAAAGTTAAACACATAATTACCCCTATCATGCATATTAGACTCCCCAACCAGAAGGTTGCTCGCGGTCCAAAAATATTCCAAACAAATCCACCCGAAAATGCGCCGGCCATAATTCCTGTATTTTCGCATATACCTCCGTATATCCCCATCGCTGACTCCTGATGTTCAGAAGGTACGGAATCAGACAGTAAAGTTAATGCAGCGGGGCTATACATAACCAAGCCTATTTCAAATAAAACGGCGGATACTAAAAAGTAAAAGAAGCTGTTAGCCAAAGAGAATCCTATCATACTAATCGCTGATATCATAAGAGCAATTATCATTAATAATTTTTTTCCTTTATGGTCAGCCAACATCCCCATAGGTATTCCCAATACCATAGTGATTATTCCCCTCACAGTAAAAAGAACACCAACGGAAGTAACACTAAAACCTGCAACCTGAGTAATAAGGAGAGGCAGGAAAGTTATAAATAATCCTAATCCAAAATATTCACAGCTTGTTATTGCGCACAAGGGAAATATGCAACGATATTTATGCCAAACTTTAGAATATGAATGCTTATTTACAGATAAAAACTTGGGAGCATTATATTTCGAATCCCTAAGGATCATTACTGTTATTAAGCCGCCTAAGGTATAAATCCCAATTGTTATATAAAATACCCAGTTGTATCCCAGGTACTGGCAAGAAATCCACTCGACAGAGCCCCAAGACTTTTAGAACCACCGCTTACGACTATAAGTATCCCCATAAATGCGGCTTTTTTTAATGCAGGAGCATGCTTTCCTACATAACCCCGGATCGGTCCAAAGAGTGCAGAGCGAAACAGTCCTAAACATAATATTGTAATAAAAACGAAATATGTTCCTTTGGCTAATAAAAACCCAAGCAATATTATACCACTGACCAAAGTTCCCCAAATCATTGGAGTTCTAATCCCTATCTTGTCAGCTATCCATCCCCACAAACTCTCACCGATGATCATACCAAGCCATAAGATCGAAATCAGCACACCTGTCGCTTTAGAGGAAAAACCGATATTAACCAGGTAAAGCGGTATAATAGGTTCCAGTATGCTTAGAGACAGTATGCCTGTTACAAGAATGCTCAGTATTGGAGCTATTTTATTAAAAGATTTTTTCATAATTCATACTCTTTATTTATAATAACTTGCCCTCTAAAGCTAAAAAATTTATTCTCTATTTTTTTTAATATAATATATAGTTGATTAAATATCATATCATAAAATTACTTTTTTGTACCGGGATATTACTTTTTAGTCTGTGTCAGCCTTTTGGGGGGTAGTTTTCTTTGGTGAAAAAATTTCTTCTGGTTTTGGGTAGCCCTACCCCTTTTTCTATTATAGCTTATTATCTTTACTCGAAGTAGACTGTTTCGGAAGAATGATTCCTGTTTTGTAGAACAGAAGAACTGGTCGGTCATCAGGAGGACGGTAGGATATTCCAGATATAACACAGAGAAGGAACTTAGCATTTTAAATAAACTGTATAGCTATCTTAGACTCTATGTCAACTTCTTCCAAGCGGTTAGAAAATTAGTCAAAAAAGAAAGAATAGGAAGCAAGGTTGTAAAAAGATATGATAAAGCTAAAACTCCTTACAAAAGGGTTCTGACTTCTCCTGATATTAAAGATAAGATAAAGATAAAATTGAAAAGCCAATATGCTATGCTAAATCCAGTAGAGCTGAAAAGAAAGATAACTAAATTACAAAATAAGCTGCTTAAATTAAATGCTTTGAAGCAAAAAGCAAGAGAAGATATAGATAAAAATGTATGCCATTTAACGTTCTGAGCGTATCTGAAGTTCTACAAAGGGGAATTTGGTCAAAATTAGTGAAGATAGATACGCTTTCTTATATGAAGTAAAATTATCTTTTTATCTTAATTTATCAAATCGACTACAATTTTTTTGCTGTCTCATAGGCGTTTCTAATTGCATCCCGGGCATTTCCCACTTCTTTTTCATCACCAACCACATAAACTGGCATCTTGTTTTTTAAATCTTTCTCAAGAGGTTTATAACTTTTCATACCAGTAGAAACCACAATTATATCTATATCTCTAAATTGGATATTCTCTCCGTTTCTCTCTGCAAAAACAGTTTTCCCTTCTATCTTTTTAATATGAGTAT
>Ga0307432_1001301_pt1 | contig 15423 bp, 14 predicted proteins | sample SalMarWE160150MG_FD_202158 | JGI IMG/M metagenome (GOLD analysis project Ga0307432, IMG submission 202158) | Salt marsh sediment microbial communities from the Plum Island Ecosystem LTER, Massachusetts, United States - WE1603-150 | ecosystem: Environmental > Aquatic > Marine > Intertidal zone >...
CTTTTTTAGAATCAAGGGCTTTTGCCCCAATTTCACTTACCGCTTTTGAAAGTTCCCTTGTTATTGTGGCCTTGTTTTTTGGAGTAAGGATTATTGCAATATTTATATCGCCCTTTATGTTAAAGACTCTTTTTAGCCACCTGTATTTTTTAACTGTAGCAGGGTATTTTACAATGGAATAAAACCTATAGATTCTATTTTCTATCTCAATATGCCTTCCATCCTTATATATCCTTGTATTTTCAGGAAGGATATTTTCTATCTCCCAGTCAGCTCTTAAGGGCTCGGCCTGTGAGCTTTCAGGGTTCATCCTTCTGTAAAGAAGACCTTTTATATCAGTTCCTGTTAGCCTGTCAACATACATTCCCTGAGATTCAAGCTCGCTTTTAAATGACTGGCACACGTCCCCTAAAAGCTCACCTGCAGTAGTGGAGCTGGCCTCTTTTACTTCAAAAACCGTATAAAAATTTAAGACATTTCTGCTTCTTCCCGCCATGGACTGGATATGTTTTTTCTGCTCTTCAAGAAGTACAAGCTTAACCTCAGAGTTAAGGCTACTTTTAAATTTTTCAATGTTAAAAATGTTTGTGTCAATATTTACGCTTTCAGACTGTATATAGATTCCTATCCTTCCGCTAAAAGTAGCAAGCGCCCCCTGGATGGCATCACTTACCATCTCCAGGCTGCTCTCGGAGAGTAGCTCCCCGTTTACGGGGCTAACCTTTAAAACTATCTTATAGGTGCCGTCCTTTCCTTCAACTATATCCCCGATACTTTTTACTGGAAGGCTAAAGTCACCTTTTCTTGCCTTTTTATCCCTTGATTTTATTCCCAGTAAATCTTTTATAAAAGCATATGGTTTTACTGTTTCTTTCAAAGTATTTTTCTCCTTCTACTGCGTATTTAAAAATATCTATAACTATAGATAGACCGGTCTCCTTCTGGTGAAACTCGCTAGCAAGCCCTATAAGGACCCCCAGGGTCAGGAATCCTGCAAAAAATACTGCCGGGCTGAAGTATTTTATTACAGCTACAACTACCGCTACCACAATGGGAAGAATAATAAGGAAGTTTTTTATGGGTACCGGCCCTATCATTATCCTTCCGTCAACGTGCCTTGGAAGTTTTCTTTTTTTATCACTTATATCATTCATTTTTAAAATTTCAGTGCCTAAATATCATTGCCATCATACCAAGCCTTCCTGCAGAACCGGCTGATGCAACAAGTGTAGAAGATGTTCCGGTCCTATAGAGGTACTGGCGTATTATATGAGGGCCCCTTAGCCCCACTGCAATTGTACCAATTGAAAGGACTATAACAAGCACCATATTATCCACCCCGGCCATAATTGAAAGAAGTATCTGCAGGATAAGAAAATGAATCGTCTGGGTAAAAACTATTGCTATAGCTTCCCTTATCCATATCCCGAGCCCGTCGCTACTGTTTATAACAGATAGCGCTACAAGAGGAGAGACAAGTATTGCAATAAGTGTCTCTATATACCTTATTGCCCCTGTAATGCACAGGGCAAGTAAAGCTATGGTTAAAACTAAAGACATAACTGCAAATATATTGGCCTCTTTTATAATAGCTCCCCACCCGCCGCTTGCACTTAGGGAGTCTTCAATCCTTGAAGCGTCCACCCCAACACTTCCTATAAAACTTATAAGGGCATTGTTCAGTGGAAGTAGCACTGATGTTACCACTTTTGGAAGGATAAATATTAGGCCTCCTGCCAATGTAACATGGATAAAATAAGTACCCAGGGATCTATCACTCTGATACATAACACCTGAAATCTGCCTGAATGCAGCCAAGATTACAAAAATAACAAGGAGCCCCCCGGAAAAGTACTGAACTCCTTTTAAGTACTGGTCAAAGTTTGCAATATATTTAGAGGGCTCTGTGGGCTGGATAACCAGTGTATTTATAAATTTAAAGGTAAAATCAAAAAGGCTCTCGGAAATACCGACAATTCCTTCCCATATAAGGGAAGATATGATTTCTTTTATCCAGTCAATCATCTGCATATAATAAAGCCTTTAATAAAAGTAAAAAGGTCAAACAGCAGCCATTTTACCTATGACGTAATCTGCGAGCCAGGCAAGAAGGAAAACTCCCCCGCTCATTATAATTGTCCTTTTTATGTTTTTAATTGCTTCATGCTTTTCAGCTGCCTCCCCGGCCTGATATACAAACGCCTGTATTATTATAACCACTATGGTAACCACACCAATCAAAGAATACATCCAGACTTTAACTTCATTTAAAATCTCAGCAATTGTGTCTATATAAGGCATTTATATCCTTTCCTAGAGGTTATAAGTTTTAATGAAATCTTCAATTTTTTCGGCAACAGCAAGGAGAGTCTCTTTTAGCTCCTTTTTATCGTCTACAGTCATTTCTGTATAAAATGAGAAACTTGTCCTTGCATTTTTAATCTCTGAGAGCATATTTTTACAAGCTTCTACTACTTTCCAGACAGGATTTCGTCCTGACTTAACCTTAAGAGCTTCTTCCCCTGGATAAACACTGCGTCTGCCAAACCTGTTTTTAACTTCCTTTGCAAGCTTTAGTGCCTCATCCCCTGATAGTTTTTTCTCCTTTACAATTTTAGAAACCTTAAGGACCTCATTCTTACCGCCTTTTAATTTCCTTAGAGCCCTGCCGTGCTTCTCGGTTAGTTTCCTATTTCTTATATCCTCCTTTATTTCATCAGGAAGATTAAGCAGCCCTACAAGGTCAAGTACCCTTTGTTTTGACAGGCCCAGTTTTCTTGCTATCTCCACCCATGGTAAACCCAGGTTTACCTTTAGGGCCTTAATACCCTCTGCCCGGTCAATATTATTTAGGTCCTCCCTCTGAAGGTTTTCAACCAGTGAGATTAGCATTACATCATTTTTAGATACTTTTTTTATTATTGCCGGAACTGTCTTTAGCCCCGCTAACTTTGCCGCTAAAAACCTTCTCTCCCCTGCAACTATTACAAATTTTTCCCCGTACCGGCGGACAGTTATTGGGTTTATAATCCCCTGCTCCTTTATTGAATCTGCAAGCTCCTTTAAGGAACTGTCGTTAAAGGTTTTTCTCGGCTGGTTTTTATCATTTGTAATACGTGATAAAGATATATTTACCAAGCCCCCGGAAGTAGTAGCATCAAATAAATCTCCTGTATCCTTCTCTTTTTTTTCCTTAAAAAACTTATCAATTGTATCTTCTACACTTGTCTTTTTTTTAACCACTTCCAATTACCTCCCGGGCCAGTTTCCGATAGGATTCTGCTGCATCTGAACTACCGGCATATTCCAGTATTGAATAGCCGCCTACTGAGGATTCTTTAAACTTAACTGTCTCTTTTATAACTGTATCAAAAACCAAATCTACAAAATATTTTTTAAGAGTAGAAAGGACTTCTCTCGCATGAATGGTCCTTTCGTTATGCATGGTTGGAAGTATGCCTTTAATTCTTAAATTTTTATTTAGCTTTCTCCTTACCTTTCCTATAGTCTGGTTTATAAGTATCTCTGCTCCCCTTAGAGCAAGGTAGTCAGTCTCAATAGGGACTATAACCTCATCTGAAGCAGTTAGTGCATTTATCGTTAAAATCCCAAGGCTGGGCGGACAGTCGATTAAGATATAGTCGTAAATATCTTTTAAAGGATTAAGTATATGTTTTAATGTCCTTTCCCTGTCCAGCATATTCATAAGCTCGATTTCTGCTTTTGAAAGTTCGATATTTGAAGGAATAAGATCTACATTTTTAATTCTTGTTTTAAGTATAATTTTATCAGTATTTAAATCTTTATCGTTACTTTCCCTTTTTATAGCCTCATATAAGGATTTATCTAAATTTACAATATTAACTCCACAGGTAATAGTAAGTGATGCCTGGGGATCACAGTCTACTAAAAGAACCCTCTTTCCTTTCTCAGCCAAAGCTGCTCCCAGATTCAGCGTAGTTGTAGTCTTTCCTACCCCGCCTTTTTGATTTGTTATTGATAAAATCTTAGCCATTTAAGAAATATTACCATAATGTTGTTTAAACTACAATAATACACTTGATTTATCTCCTTTTCTTGATTAATAAAATTTTAATAGCTTATATGCCTTCCAATCAACGGTTAATAGGCAGATTTTGGTATACTATTCTTTACATTAAATGAAATTATATTTTTAAAATCGACTCCTCCTAAACTTGCCAATGAAGACGGCAGCCTGTGCTTCTGAGAAGCTTTATCTGAAGTGCTCAGAAATACCAGAAGACAGCGCTGCTGGGTTCATAAAACAGTCAGTATACTGGATAAGATACCAAAGGGGATGCAGTCCAAGGTAGAGTCGGCCATCCATGAGATATATATGGAAGCAACAAAGGAATATGCCCTTTCTGCATACGGCCATTTTATAAATGTGTTTTCTGACAAGTACCCCAAAGCTGTAGAGTGCCTTGTAAAGGACAGGGAGGATCTATTTACATTCTATGACTTCCCGGCTGCCCACTAGGTCCATATAAGGACCACAAATCCTATTGAATATATCTTTGCCACAGTGAAACTGAGGACCTATAAGACCAGGGATTGCGGTTCAAGGAAAGCAACTCTATCCATGGTATTTAACCTGGCTATGGAAGTGTAAAAGACCTGGAGGAAACTCAAAGGAGCAGAGTTTATTGTACATGTACTGGAGAACAGGAAATTTGTTGATGGAGAACTAGCTGAAGGGGTGGCTGTAGCGAACTACTAGAGGATATGTGGTTTTTCATACACAACATCTGACAGTATCTTGGCTCCATTTTACCACTCGTAAAATCCAGTAGGCTTACTAAAATGTATTTACCCAAACGCAAGACAATAGAATATGGTCACCTAAGTTCCTCTTCATACTCGATAATTCGATTAATTTTAGGTTCCGATCGTCCCCCTGGAGAATATTTAGCATTCAACCAAATCATAACCAATTTTTCTGCTAGCTTGGGGCCTATGACCTGAGCACCTAATGTCATGATTTTTGCATTGTTACTCTTAGAAGCTCTCTCCGCTGAGTACGCATCTGAACACAGTGCAGCATGTGCACCTTTAACTTTATTTGCCGCAATGCTCATCCCAATACCAGTGCCACAAATGAGTATCCCACGATCATAATCACCCTTAACTACTGCTTCTGCCACTTTTATTGCCACATTCGCATAAATAACATCATCGCTACCAAAATCCTCACATTCATAGCCCTTATTTTTTAGCATTTGCATAATATTATTCTTTAGCTCACTTGCATTTGGGTCTGCGCCAATTACTATTTTTTCCATGATTACCTACAGACTGCCTTTAAAGCTTTTCCAGAAATGATCATAGTGACAATATCATCAATGGTAGCTTCACCTTTTTGTACAACGTCTACCAGCTTACCAGTCTTCAATACCATAAACCGATCCGCTACCTCATAAACCTCATTTATATTATGCGAAATAATAATCACTGAAACCCCAGCTTTTTTCAGTTTACTGATAAATTGACAGACTTTCTTAGCTTCTGCTACTCCCAATGCAGCTGTAGGTTCATCCATAATTATGACTTGAGCTTGAAAATAAACCGCTCTGCTTATTGCTACCATCTGCCTTTGACCCCCAGAAAAATTTCGAACCTCTTTACTGATATCTCCAATAGAGATCTTAAAACTATTCAATAAATCCTCGGCCTTTCGACGCATAGCTTGGAGATTCATTAATCCCAACAAACCTAATATCCATTTTTGGCGAATTTCACGCCCCATAAAAATATTAGAAGGAATATCAAGATTATTTATTAAAGCTAATTGTTGATAAATCATCTCAATCCCAAGTTCTCGCGCATCCATGGGGGTTTTAATTTTTACTTGTTTCCCATTAACATAGATTATTCCTTCATCTGTAACAAGAGCCCCTGATAAAATTTTCACCAGGGTAGATTTCCCAGCGCCATTATCACCAACTAATGCTAATACTTCTCCTTTGTATAACTTAAAACTAACATCACTTACAGCGTAAACTCCGCCAAATCGTTTAGTAATATTTTCCATTTTAACAATTACATCATTTTCGTTATCGAAATTTAGTACCACTATTTATCCTCCTAAAAGTCAATAAATTAATCTTTATTTTTCTTTAATTTATCTGCTAACACAGCAACAATCACAATTCCACCTGTAATCACAGTTTGGAAGAATGAAGCAACACCCCATAAATTTAGAGCATTACTCACAACACCCAAGATAAATGCCCCAATTAATGTTCCCAAGACTGAACCTTTTCCTCCAGATAGTGAATTACCACCAATTACAGCTGCAGCAATAGCAACCAGCTCATAACCTTGACCAACACTTGGCTGACCACTCCCTAACCGCCCAGCCAATATCACGCCAGCCACACCAGACAATAAACCACATAAACCGTACGTAAGAAGTTTGATCTTTCTTATCGGTATCCCACATAACATAGCAGATTCCTCGTCGCCCCCAATACTAAGAACATACCGCCCAAAAGTGAAATGTCTTAATAGCACGTACCCAAGAGTATAAATTACGAGCATGGTAATTACGGGAATCGGAATCCCAAGAAAATACCCTGTACCAATTTTTACGAATTGGTCTGGTAAATCCCAAATAGCTTGACCTTTCGCTATAATCAAAACTCCACCACGAACCAAATACATTGTCCCAAGAGTGGCAACAAATGGTAGAACACGTCCATAAGCGACTAAAACACCATTAAATAATCCGACAACTATGCCAACGATTAACGCCAGCAAAACCGAAGGGAAAATTGGTATGTTAGATTTTAGTGCCAATGCTGCAATTACACCACATAATGCAACTATTGATCCTACAGAAATATCGATTCCTTCAGTAATAATAACAAATGTCATTCCTACAGCAATAATAGCCGTTATAGAGACTTGGCGAAGAACATTTGTGAAATTTTGAAAGGTCAAAAACGATGGGATCAAATAACCAATCACAACACACAATACTATCAATAATAATATCAATACTATGATTGTGCGCTGTGCAACTATAAACTTAGCCAAAGATCGCACTCTTTGTTTTTCTGCCAAGGTCGAACTCTTTATTTTAACCATTCTTTCAATTCCTTCCTTTCATTGAATGCCATCAATTACTACACATATTATACTTCATCTTTTTAGTATTTTTTAAATAATCAATAAATCTATGAGATTCTGACAATTTTAGGACTTGTGAGAATGTAATATTCATCTATACTTTTTATAGAAAACTCTGATAAGACTTACTCCATCTGGCCTGACTGAAACTAATGGAGCTTATTCGTTTCTACGGTAAATTGATCGCCCAGATTCAGAATAACCTCACGCCAAAAAGTAAATCTTTTGCACATATTCGGCCTATATTAATATAGGTGTATATGTGATTAGTTAAACGCCAATTTGTTCAAGCATGCCTAACTTCAAAATTAGTAACCCCTATATTGTTTTTCTCTTCTTCTTTGATTACAATCTATGCTTTATTAAAATAGTCTATCACTCGAAGTTTTACATCTTCATATTTTTTGCTGATTGGCATATAATGCAACCCTTATCTTTTTAACGAAAAATTTATTATCTCAACTAGTTCTTACAGGAAAATGCTGCCTGTTAGTGAGACCACCAACAGGCAGCAAAAAATTGTTATCTAGAACCCAAGAGCTTCCCAAGCATCAATTAGAGGATCAACATTATCAGGGAGAGCCAAGGTCATTGGAGTGGTGATCACTTCGTCAATTTCACCAGTTTCTAGATACTTCAGACCGTACTCAACAGCATATGCCCCCATCAGGTCAGGGCGTTGTGCCACGTCGGCTGCAATATCACCGTCCTGAACCGCTCGCAGGGCTTCAACAATGCCATCCAGGCCAACCATTATAATGTCATCACGTCCAGCTGCCTCTGCTGCACCAGCAGCACCTAAAATCATGCGGTCAGACTCAGCAAACACAGCCTGAATCTCAGGATGTGCAGTAAGAAAGTCTTCCATTACGGTGTAGCCCTCATCTGCTTCCCAATTCGCCACACCTTCAGCTACTAACTCAAGTCCAGGGTATTCAGCTAGTTTCTCTGTGAACCCAGTGTAGCGTTGTAGCTCTACAGGGTTACCCAGTCGGCCTCGTAGCACTGCCACTTTTCCTTCACCGCTAAGTTGTTCTGCAATATATTCCGCAGCCATGTTGCCACCTACAACGTTGTCTGACCCAATAAAGCTAATTACTTTGTCGGTCTCAATTGGTGAGTCAAGGTTGATTACCGGAATACCTGCTTCAACAGCTTCCTCCACAGCAGGAACAAGGGCCGATGCTTCCGCAGGAACTACCACAATCAGGTCTACCCCTCGTGTAGTTAAGTCTTCAATATGTGCTACTTGCTCATCATAGTTACCTTCTTCTGTAGTGCCCAATACGATGACATTAACACCGAGTTCCTCTGCTTTGTCTTCTGCTGCTGTCTTAGCCATTAGCCAAAATGGGTTCTGGAAAGATTTCAGCACGATCCCAATAGTGTAGTCCTCTTCAGCTACAGCCTCTTCCTCAACTTCTTCTGCAACTTCTTCAGCAGCTTCTTCTACTTCTTCAGCAGCTTCTTCTGCGGCTTCTGCCTCTTCAGCAGGTGCTGCTTTACATCCTGCTAGAGAAAATGATGCAATCATTAATATAACCATCAGCCATAAAAGTATTTTCTTCATTTGTAACCTCCCTTTAATTATCTATTTGTTTTTTAATAAAACTTCTCTTGAGATTTGTTTAGTATGTAAAATCTTGTTATATGAAATCTTGCTTGAACAAATCTCATTTTTATCTATCGATACACAACCTCCTTTCTTTTCTTATAGTAGCTTTTACAAAACTCTGAAACTCTTATCTATAAAAAAGGTTTCAGACACTACTACTTTTTCATCTATCACTTATCCCATCTAAGATTTAAGTTTTACCTTTCCCCCCTCCCTCTTAGGATTTACGCTGTATGCAACAATTTTTTTTATGCATTTCACAAAAAAGAGGTGGTAATTTATATGTATCAACGAATTCTTTCTAATCCCAAGGATATTTTTAGGCAATCACTTAGAAAATATTAGCTATTTTTCTCTTTACTTTATTTTTCCTGCCTAGAACCTCTAAGGAAGGTGGGACTAAAACTAATATCAGGTATCACTAATTGATGCAAGAACCAACTGTAAAAGGAATGCACTCTACGGTCAATCTTTGCACCATTGCCCATGTTTACTGTTTTAGCTATTGCCTATTTTGCCTCGTTTATCAAAGAACTTAAAAGAATTCAGTTTGTTAAAAGTTTCCTTCCAAATTTTTAATTTCGTTAAACCATGTATTAAAGTAATCTAAAGAATTTCTCTTGCTAATCTAATTACCAAATCAACACTAAGGCCATATTCTAACCTAAGAACGGCAGCATCATCCGATTCTGTAAAAACATCTGGAATACCAAGACGTTTTACTGGCTTTTGCAAAAACTCAGCATAAATCTCAGCAATTGTGCTACCTAACCCCCCGAGAATACTATGGTCTTCAATAGTTAGCGCTCCCAAAGTTCCTTGCCCATGTTTTATAACTTCCTCAACATTAATTGGTTTTATAGTCGGTACATTTACGATTTTGCAGCTAATACCTTGGGAAGCAAAAACATCATGTACCTCCATTGCCAAAACCACCATATCCCCTGTAACAAAAATCGTGATATCAGTGCCCTCTTTTAGTAATTCTGTTCTTCCTATTTCAAATTTATAGTTTACCCTGTGGAAATTGGGCACAGTTGCCCGAGCCAGCCTCAAGTATATTGGCCCTTCAGTTTCTGCCATTTTCCAAACCATTTGAGTTGTTTCAACCGCATCACAAGGGCTAAGAATTGTAATATTGGGTATCGCCCGAAGAATTGAGATATCCTCAAGAGTATGATGACTTGGTCCAGTATATCCCATAGACTGACCTGCCGCATGTCCTACAATTTTCACATTTGCGTTATTGTAAGCAACGGACTGGCGGATCATATCAACACCTCTACTAACCGCAAACACTGCAAAGCTATTGTAAAAGGGAATTTTTCCTACTAGGGATAGTCCTGCTGCAATCGTTGGCAAACTTTGTTCGGCTACCCCCAAATCAAAAGACCGTTTTGGAAAAGCTCTAAGGAAAGCTTCCGTTTTGCAGGAGTCTGCAATGTCAGAATCCAGAACAACAATATTAGAATAAAATTTAGCTACTTCTACTAATGCTTCTCCATAAGCAGTAGTAATATCTTTTACCTCTAATTTCATAAACCTATTTCCACTTCTAACTTTTTCAAATATGTCATGGCCTCATTATATTGTTCATCACTTAATGCAAAATTTGCAGGAGTTCGATTATTTTCCACATATGGGATCCCTTTACCCTTTATCGTATTACATAATAAAATGGAAGGTTGGTCTTTTGCGTTTTCGGCATTTTCTAACATCTGAGTTAATGAAATGAAATCATGACCATCACACATTATTACATTCCAGCCAAATGCTTGCCATTTCTCTTCAAGCGGAGCAACATCATTTCGCCCTTTCATTTCTCCATAAGAAGATTTTTTATTCCAATCAAGTAAAACTATAAAGTTATCAAGTTTATAGTTTGCTGAGATTAACGCCGCTTCCCAAACAGACCCCTCATTGCATTCGCCATCACTAATTAAAACATATACTTTATAGGAAGCACCATCAGCTTTTCCTCCAAGTGCCATCCCTGCTGCAACAGAAAACCCCTGTCCTAATGATCCTGTAGAGCTTTCTACACCCGGAGTCTTTTTTCGATCGGGATGCCCCTGAAGCATGCTATGCAGTCTTCTAAAATTCTTAAACTCACTATCTGGGAAGAAACCACAGCTTGATAGCGTTATATATAAAGAAGGAGCGGCATGGCCTTTGCTTAAAACAAACCGATCTCTATCATTCCATTGTGGTTCTTCAGAATCGTATGTCATCCAAAATTTATACAATATAGTTAAAATTTCAACACAACTTGTTGAAGCTCCGTAATGAAGACGAATACCCAAATCTTTCCCTAACTTAAGTAGTTTTTGCCTATGCCGAATAGCATAAAGTTTTAGCTCTCTGTTTTTTTCTTCATCGCCAATTGGATCTAAAGCTTTTTTTTTCGTAAAATGTTTCATTTATACGACCTCTAACATTTAGTCAAGTAGACAAAAAATAATGACTCTTTTCATTTTATAAAACATTTACATGTAAATGTCAATAATTTTCTGTAAATTTTATGTATAACTTGTAAATTTTTATAAAATTAAGACTTAAATTACTTGACTTTTTACAGGTATAAAAATATAATATTAAAAAATTTGAACTAGAGAAAGGTGTATTCAAATAAAAAGAAGTGAGATAAACCAGATAATATTAGAAGCAATTGAATTTTTCAAAACCCAAAATTTCAAATTAACCAAATGGGCGTATTGGAAACCAGAATTATGGAAAAATAAAGGTAAGCTAGTAAAAGAAATTATTGAATGCAAGTTGGGCTGGGATATAACAGATTTTGGCAGTGGAAACTTTGAAAAAGTTGGTTTAATCAATTTCACCCTGCGAAATGGAATACTCAATAAGACTAGAAAAAATTATTGTGAAAAGATCATAATAGTAAAGGAAAACCAAGTAACCCCACTTCATACCCACAGAATTAAAGTTGAAGATATTATCAATAGAGGGGGAGGGAACCTGATAATAAAATTATATGCGTCTGACGATAAATTCAACCTCACAAATGAGTCAGTCACTGTAAAAATTGATTCCATTCCAGTGGTGGTCCCCTCAGGTGGTATAATTATCCTAGAGCCTGGCGATAGTATTTACCTTGAGCCAGGTGTATTTCATGAGTTTTTTGGGGAAGAGGGAAAAAGTTCAGTGCTAGTTGGTGAAGTTAGCTCAGTAAATGACGACAACACTGATAATATATTTTACGAAGGAAGACACCGCTTTCCAGAAATCATTGAAGATGAAAAACCGGCCTACCTTCTTGTAAACGATTATGATAAATACATATAGTTAATAATACTCTAAAAATAATAATGAAGTATTTATAATAAGCTGTAAATAAAAATACATTTAGGATCGAAACATTATGAAACTAAAAGACGAAGATTATAAATCAGTTAATATGCAGGATGTCGCAGATACTGCAAAAGTGTCGATAGCAACGGTTTCCAGGGTGATTAACAACAGTACCTCCGTAAGTCCTCATATCCAGCAAAAAGTACTAGAGGCTATTAAGACTCTTAATTATCAAACAAAATTTACAAAACTAAGATCTAAAGTTATAAGAATTGGTTTGCTAATTCCAGATATTAAAAATCCTTACTTTCCTATTCTTATTAGTGGCATAACTACTATATCCAGAATCTATGATGCAGAGATTATTCTATGCAACTGTGATAACAATGTAGAAAATGAAAGGTATCATTTTAAGAAATTGCTTGATATAAAAGTTGATGGCATTATCTATATTCCTTTTGCAAAGGAAATGAGCTCGATAGTATATGATCTAATTGACAAGAAATTCCCAATAGTATTTTTAGACCGGGAATCCAATTTAAAAAACATTTGCACTGTTACTTCAAATAATTTTGAGGGGTCATACCAAGCCATAACCTACCTCATAAACTTGGGACATCGAGATATTATATTTATCTCTGGCCCATCCTATCTAACCACATCGGTTACAAGATTAGAGGGATATAGAAAAGGATTAGCAGAGTACAACATTAAATTTGATCCAGAAAAGATTATTTACGGAAACACCTCTCAAGAAACAGCATATAAAGAAGTTCTAAAACTTATTGAAAAGAAGACTGTCCACTTCACAGCAGTTTTTGCATCCAATGATTTAATGGCCTTTGGAGCTTGGCAAGCTTTGGAAGAAAAAGGATATATAATTCCAGATGATGTATCCATAATTGGCTACGATGACATCCCATTCTCATCTTTTGCTTCTTTAACAACAATTGCTCAACCTGGACATGAAATTGGAAGCAATGCAATGCTCCTTCTTGTAGATTTAATCAATGGAAGAAGAAAATCTCCCAAGAAAATTATCCTTAGAGATAGCTTAATTATTCGAAAATCATGTAAAAATATCACCTATCTACAGAAGTAACGCTATTAGAAGATTTTGAGGTGCACCAAATGAGTAGAAAATATATACTTGCAATTGATCTTGGGACTACAAACTGCAAAACTTTGTTAGTCAATGAAAACTTACAAATCCAAAATAAAATATCAATTGAATACCCATTCTCAATCCCAATGCCAGGATGGTCAGAGCAAAACCCAGAAGATTGGTGGGACGTAGTAAAAAAAACCATACAATTGATAACAAAAGATATACCATCTGGGTCAGTCAAGGTTGTAGGTGTTAGTGGCCAGATGCATGGTCTTGTAATTCTGGATAAAAATAAATCACCTCTTCGGCCAGCAATTTTATGGAATGATCAAAGAAGCGGCCCCCAATGTGATTACATTTATGAACAAGTTGGCGGAAAAGAAGGGTTATTAAAATTTACGAACAACCCTATGTTACCCGGATACACAGGAGGGAAAATTATTTGGGTCAAAGATCATGAACCAGAAATTTATCAACAAATTTCTCACGTTATTTTACCAAAGGATTATATTTGCTTTAAGTTGACCAATGAAATTACTACAGATGTTTCTGATGCATCTGGAACAGGGTTATTTAATGTTAGAGAACGGCAATGGTCATATGAACTCATCGAAAAATTGCACTTACCCGTCGAGTGGTTCCCGCATGCGTACGAATCCTCTGAAATAATTGGTAGAATCCAAAGTAGTATCGCCACCAACCTTGGACTAGAGACCGACACACCCGTAATTGCAGGCGGCGGAGATGCTGTAATGCAAACAATTGGTAGTGGTGCTATCTCAAGTGAAACAGCGTTAATTGTGATTGGAACAGGGGGGAATGTAACTGTAAGCACTAAAAAAATCATAGATAACCCTGGAGCAAAATTACAAATCTTTTGTCACGTTCTTTCAGAGCAATGGGTTGCAATGGGAGTCGTGATGTCAGCTGGGAGTTCTCTAAAATGGTTTCGAGACACACTTGCAGTAACCGAAATTCAAATAGCAAAGTACCTAGATGTTGATCTATATGAAATATTAAGTGATATTGCCCAAAAATCACCACCTGGATCACAAGGGCTGATATTTTTACCTTATTTACAAGGAGAACGCTGTCCTCACGCAAATCCAAATGCTAGAGGAGCATTTATTGGCTTGGGGGCTAATTCAAGAAAATCAGATGTTATTCGTAGCATCATGGAAGGAGTAACATTCGGGTTAAAAGATGTTCTTGAAGTCTTCATCAGCATGGGATTATCCCCAAAGGATATTCATACCTCTGGAGGTGGTTCTGATAGTTCCTTATGGCGTCAAATTCAAGCAGATATCTTCAATCGAGAAGTGACAACATTGGATTTTGGGGCAGATGCAAGCGCCTTAGGAACTGGGATTATCGCAGGACATTCAGTTTCAATTTGGCCATCTGTAGCAGAAGCTATATCGCGAATTGGAAAAGTGCATTCTGAAACACCAATTAACAAAAATGTTCAAAAATATAATGATCTATTTACAATCTATAAGAATCTATACCCTCGGTTAGAATCAATTTTTGAGCAGCTTGTCAATCTATCGTAAAACGACAAGAAATATATTGGGTTTAACCTATATCAAGAAAAGTAGTAATATGTTGATCTGGCTATTTCCACTATCTGGCACCCCCTCTCCACTATTCTCAGCCCCTTGAGGTTATTATGGATGAAGATTCTTTTTTCCCCTTGGTATCAAGATTCCTTATCTTTTTTAGAATCTCATCTTCAAGAGTAATCTTTCCTACAAGCCTTTCAAGATCCCTTATCCTGAGCTCAAGTTTTGGCATATCTTGAGATGTTATATTTTTAAAGAACTTTCCAGCTTTGTAATCTTTTTTCCACCAGTTTATCATTACCAGTGATATCCTGTGCTCTCTTGCTATCTCTGCCTAGGTGGCTGATCTCGAAAGCATTGATTCTGCTACCTTCTTCTTAAAGTCATTAGAATAGCTTTTTCTTTGCCTTACCGTCTGATGAGACCCCCCTATCTCTTGTTTTTGTAAGTCTCGTCAGCTATTCTATCTTTAGTTAATATTGTGTCTAACAGGAGGGGTTCACCCCAGACTTTTCCTTATACAATAAAGGAAATATTAAAATTATATTAATGAGCCTGAAAATATAATAATAACCTTAATTTGAACTATTTAAGAGTTGTGTTTACAACTCATTGTTAAAAGCTCTTTGAAAACTAAATAAAAATATAGATATAAAGATAGTAGATAAAACACTACC
>Ga0307432_1001304_pt1 | contig 15384 bp, 17 predicted proteins | sample SalMarWE160150MG_FD_202158 | JGI IMG/M metagenome (GOLD analysis project Ga0307432, IMG submission 202158) | Salt marsh sediment microbial communities from the Plum Island Ecosystem LTER, Massachusetts, United States - WE1603-150 | ecosystem: Environmental > Aquatic > Marine > Intertidal zone >...
GCCCCTTCAATCTACCCCTGAGAAAGACCTCTCTTATTGGGGTTGTAATCAGGGTGTTTTAGAGGGGCTTCGCCCCTCTAAAACAATATGTTCCCCTTCCCCTTATCAAGGGGAAGGGGATACAGGAGATAGAATTAGCTAAATAATCTTTTAGTCCTGAACCTTGCCTTTGGCTATGGTTATCAAATTAGCCAAGGATTCAGGCTCTCTGACTGCCATATCGGCTAACAGCTTACGGTTAATTTCAATCCCGGACTTTCTTAAGCCGTCCATAAATTGACTATAGGTAAGCCCGTGGGCTCGGCTAGCAGCATTAACCCGTAAAATCCACAGGCGCCTCATGTCACCCTTCCGCTCACGGCGGTGCCTATAGGCATAGCTCAGTGACTTGAGCATAGACTCATGAGCTCGACGATAAAGGGAGTGCCTGGTTGCCCTATGCCCTTTGGTCAGGGCTAGCACCTTCTTATGTCGGCGATGTGCCGTCTTACCTCTCTTTACCCGTGGCAAAATATCCTCCTATTTAACTCCGTAAGGTAAAAGTCTTTTTATCCGAACCCTATCACTGGGACTTACCGGTATTGTTTCATCGTAAAGGCGCTTGGTTCGTTTTGCCTTACGACGGCGCAAATGGCTTTTCCCACCCTTAGTCCGCATAATTTTGCCGCTACCAGTAATGTGGAAGCGGCCCTGCACTCCTTTATGGGTTTTGATTTTTGGCATCCTAGGCTTCCTCTGTCTTTCCCTTATTTAGTTTTTGAGCGGCTACCGGTGATAAAATCATAACCATTCTGTTGCCATCCATTGATGGTTGTCTCTCCAGAGAAGCCACTTCCTTTAGTGATTCCGTCATCCTCTGCAATAGCCTCCAGCCAATATCGGAGTGGGTGATTTCACGCCCTCGGAACATTACACTCACCTTGACCTTATCACCCTCATCCAGCAGTTTCCCGACTAACCTAGTCTTAGCCTCAAAATCATGGTTGTCTATTCTGGGTCGTAACCGAACCTCCCTCAACAGCTGAACCTTCTGGCTCTTCCGAGCCTGGCGCTCTTTCTTAGCTTGCTCATACTTATACTTCCCGTAGTCAAGAAGACGGCACACCGGGGGTATTGTGTTGGCTGCTACCTCAACCAGGTCAAGGTTTTTCTTCCTGGCTATTTCCCGTGCCTGAGCCAAAGGCATAATACCTAACTGCTCCCCCTTCTCTCCCACGAGGCGAACTTCTTTAGCTATTATCCTCTCGTTAATACGCAGCTTCTTAACTATGTCCTTATTTACCTCCTTTAAGCCTAGCTATTTCACGCACGGGAACTATAGCACACTCATTTAAAGTAATCAAACTATAGACATTATTTATCAACCTCACCCCCTGTATCCCCCTCTCCTTTGAAGGAGAGGGGGAAGCATGGGTTTTGAAGGGGTGGAGCCCCTTCAAACTTCCCTTGGCAAACGACCTCATTACTACCTTAAGTCCTTTGTTTTATCTGCGATAGCCGTGGTAACAGTTTTTTTGAAGCTATCAAAGGACTGGGAGGCTATTTGTTCCCCCGTGCGCAAACGCACGGAAACGGTAGAATCAGCTACCTCTTTATCACCTACTACCAGCATATAAGGTACCTTATCTAGCTGTGCCTGTCGAATTTTGAGGTTTACCCTTTCTGACCGAGCATCAACTTTGGTGCGTATCCCTTCGCCGCTAAGTTCAGCCTCCAGCTTATAAGCGTAGTCCAGATGGCGGTCAGCCACCGGTATTATCATTACCTGAAGTGGTGCCAGCCATACCGGGAAGGCACCTCCATAATGCTCAATAAGCGAAGCCAGAAAGCGCTCCATACTGCCCAGCACAGTACGATGCACCATGGCTACCAAATGCTCTTTGCCATCTTCGCCAATGTAGGTAACATTAAACCGCTGAGGCAGATTAAAATCGACCTGAATAGTGGGACCCTGCCACCCCCTGCCCTGGGCATCCTCAAATTTAATATCTACCTTGGGGCCATAAAATACACCTTCTCCCGGGTCTATATCATAGGCAACCTTTAGCCGAGCCAGAGCCTGGCTTAGGGTCTCAGTAGCTTCATCCCAGGCCTGTATCGTACCAGCATATTTCTCAGGACGAGTGGAAAGTAACACCCGGTAGTTGGTAAAACCAAAGGTATCTATCATAAAGCGGGCTAAATCTAATACCCCTACCACTTCATCTTCTAGCTGGTCAAAACGGCAAAAGATATGGGCGTCATCCTGAGTAAAGCCCCTGACCCGGGACAGACCAAGCAATACCCCGGAGCGTTCATAGCGATAAACAGTGCCCAGCTCAGCATAACGCAGTGGTAGCTCCCGATAGCTGTGTTGCCTTGTTTTATAAATCAGGATATGCCCCAGGCAGTTCATCGGTTTAATAATATACTCCTGCCCTTCTACCTCCATCGGGCTGTATAAGTAGTCACGGTAAAAATCCCAGTGACCGCTGGTTTTCCATAAGTCCAGTTTAGCAATATGCGGGGTGTATACCAGAGAATAGCCGCGCTTAATATGCTCATCCTTCCAGAAGTCCTCAATAACACGGCGTATCACCGCTCCCTTGGGGTGCCAATGAACCAGCCCGGAACCAGCCTCCTCGTGGATACTAAACAGGTCAAGCTCAGCGCCTAATTTCCTATGGTCACGCCTGGTGGCTTCTTCAAGTTTCTTTAGATGCTCGGCTAGAGCCTCTTCGGTATCAAAAGCAACACCATATATACGCTGTAACATAGGCTGGTGTTCATCGCCCCGCCAGTAAGCGCCAGCAATGCTAACCAGCTTAAACACCTTTATTTCCCCGGTAGAACTCACATGAGGTCCGCGGCACAAATCAACAAACGAACCTTGCCGATACAAACTGACCTTCTCATCCGGAATCTCATCAATTAACTCCAGCTTATAGGGCTGAGCAGCGAATAGCTGTCGGGCCTCCGGCTTAGTTACTTCCTGTCTAACAAAAGGCACATTGGACGCGATTATTTCACTCATCTTAGTCTCAATGAGTGGTAAATCATCCGGAGTCAATGAGCGGGGTAAATCAAAGTCGTAGTAAAAGCCATTTTCAATAGCTGGCCCGATGCCAAACTTAGCATCAGGAAAGATAGACTGAACCGCCTCGGCTAAGACATGAGCTGCCGAATGTCGTATTATCTCCAGCTTTTCATCTTCAGTCATTGGCTGCCCCCGGTTAAGAAGCGTTGTCGGAATCCTTCTCTAGTCTATTAAATGGAAACCTCCCACCCTATTTGGGACGAGAGGTTTTAACCACCCCCGTTACTACTCTTGTTTAATAAAATCTATAATTTTGGCGATAACCAATATTCTAACTATGATTTAACTATTGAATCCAAACCCTATTATACCAGTCACCAGCTATAAGTGCAATCTTTTTGGGTTATCACCGGTATAGTCCAGGCTCTTTTCGGTTAAGGCACCCCTTATCTTGAAACTCGCTGAAAAAAGGCGAGATAACGTAATTGCAGGCATTGGCAGAGGTAAAAAGCCTCCCTCGTTGCTCCGACGCAGGCTTGACACTCTAGGAGAATCACTCTGGTATGATGGATGTATGCTGGAGGGGAAATGTCCGAAGTGTGGGACTCGTTACTTCGGTTGGGCATTACGTCTTCCACGACATCAAACATGCCCTAAGTGCGGTGTTGGGCTTGAGATTACCGAGGATGGCCACCTGGTTTCCAGGGGTTACTCGCCCTTTACTGCGAAGAAACACTTAATTAATCCACCCACTAATGTTCCTCCTCTCAAAGAGAAGGACAGTCGTGTGCCAAACGAGTAATTGCTACCTCCGAGCGCTCGGTTGCCCCAACCGCTAAAAAGTGCAATTAGGTATAAAGAGTCGAGGATTGCCCTCGACTCTTTTTTATTTCCATAGTACCGGCTACGCCTCAAGCTCTATGTAAAAACTCCCGGCGTCGGCAGAATGCTCCGTGGTTTCGCCGGCATCCCAAAAGCAACTGCTGGACAGTATGGTATCTCCCGGAGATATGGCGATATCGTATCCGTTGGTATCTCCAGAATTCAATGGTTTGCGCATCTCATAGGTGTACCACCCCGAAGCCCATCCTGATTGTCCGGCAACATCATTCTTTCCCCCAAATTCAGTATCGGACAGCCAGACCCCCTCTTCATCAGGTCTAAGGTCTTCGGCATCCATACCGTGATGTATGATGGCAGAGTCATCTCCAGAACCGATCTCGCCGTCTCCGGTGGCATCAAATAGAATGGCAGCATAGTCGCCCAGCGCCGGGAACTTGTCCTCATCATCGTCTTGAACCTGGATGCATATCCAGAGGCAGGATCCATCGTGTTTTAGGTAGATAACTCCCGGGTAGGTTAGAGATGACTCGCCGTGGGTATAAACAAAGGTGAGTGAAAGTTGCCCCGCATCTTCCCACTCGTTTCCAGAGATGTCTCCGTCGAGAGTAACTGGGTTCTGAAGCCGAGGGGCGGCAATAGTGGGTCCCTCCTCACCAACTATAACCTCAGGAGCAGGCAGTTCAAGATGGAAGCTATGAATCACCTCATCCAGGACTGCCTCATCCTGTTCAAAACGGGCAGGCATGCTGAAACCCATGATAAAGAAGGCCTGGGTCTCCTGAATTACAATCACATACTTGGCTTTGAGAGTGTAGCCCTCCATTGTGCCGCTGAATACGATTTCGTAGGCTGGCGTCCCGTCATCCAGTGTTATTTCACCTTCGGAAATCAATTCATAGTCCCCCCAATGCTGCCCTAGGTCTTGGGCGAGCTGGGGCCCAAACTCGGCAAGGGTGGTCCCCTCACCCACCGGCGATAGACTGACACTTACACTGGGGAGCCCCTCTGGGGATGCGAGTGATATGATTTCATCGGGGCGACCAGTGGGGGACTCCACCCACTCTGCAGGGTAGGTTATGGAAAAGCCATGCTCAGCACTGGTGTAGGTTCCCCCCGGGCTGGGAGTTGGGGGAACAAAGGTATACGTTGGCAACAGCTTGAAGCTATCCACTATGGCATTTATTATCTGTGTCTGCTGGTCAAATTCGGCAGGCTCTCCGCTGACTCCAACCCAAAAGCCCTGCTGTTCTCGGGCTAAGGTAACAAACCTGAACTTCTCAACTTTCCCCTTGCCGAGGTCTCCCTTGCCCACTATTTCGTAGCCTAAGATGCCTTCGCCTATGGCAATGTCACCCTCCGAAATCAACTCATACTGGGGCATGGATTCCATGTATTCTCTGGCTTCTGATACAAGGTCAGCTAGAATAATCCTTTCGGTCTTGTATTCCAGGGACACACTTGCCGAGAGACTTCCTTCAGGGTCTTTGAACTCGAAAGAGAAATACGTCCCCACTCCCTGCATACTCTCGGTCCATCCCTCAGGATATTTAATGGAGAAGCCGTGCTCCGTGTTCTCATAAAGGGTCATGGATATAGAAGGAGGGCTCGGCACACCAGGGCCACGACAGCCAAGAGTTATCATAACCAAGGCTAGAAAGCAAATAACACGGGCTGATATCCGCAGTTTCGGCATCATTGTGTACCTCCTAAACCACCACTATGGTCCTGCTATTTTAAGGCGATTTCAGACGTCTATGGCTCAATTCTACTCCTAATTGCGTGGTTGTCAACACCCCTTGCACAATGAAACAATTGATAATAAAGTTGGTAATTAATTATGAGGCCTCAATAAACTAAAGGTAACAAAGCAGGCAAATGTTACTAATATGCACTGTTAATTGCGTTACGCAGTGTCTCTTCCACTGTTTTGACTTTGTAGCCTGTTCACGAGTATTTCTCTATCTCTACGATGAAGGTTTTCACATCAATGGGCTTGGCCATGTAACTGCTAAAGCCAGCCCCTAGAATCTTCTCCCTATCACCGGCCATGGCATAGGAAGTTAAGGCAATGATAGGGAGGTTACTGTCAGCTTCAGATGCTCTTATCCTTTTCATGACCTCCACCCCGTTGATGTCCGGCAGTTGAATATCCAGGAGTACCAAGTCCGGTTTCTCCCTGATTGCTGAGTCTACACCTTCAATACCGTTCCTCGCCTCGATAACCTCAAAGCCACGTTTCTCAAGGAGAAACCGGAACAAATGCATATTAGCCTCATTATCCTCTACTACTAGCACTCTTTGCATTTCTTTGTACCTCCACATATTGTAGCGGAATGGTAAAGGTGAACTCACTCCCCTTACCATATTCACTCTTCGCCGAGATATTGCCACCCAGAAGGGTGACCAGCTTCTGGGTGAGGTGCAGCCCCAGTCCAGTTCCCTCATGTTTCTTGGTAAGAGACTCGTCAACCTGTTGAAACGGCACGAAGAGTCTATTCATGTCTTCCTTTCGTATCCCTGTCCCGGTATCAATAACAGAAATCTCCAGAATGTCACCTCTTAGAACTCTGGCTACAATCTTTACGCCTCCCTGCTCGGTGAACTTAACAGCATTACTGACAAGATTCATTAAGACTTGCTTCACACGTCTTCTGTCGCTGAAGAGTGTAATGCCTCCGGGCACCTCTTTGAAAACCCCTATGCTTTTTAAATCTGCGATTGGCGAAAAGCTCTCAACTACCTCTCCCATTATATCATCGAGCTTAAATTCTTCCAGCGAGACTTCTACCTTTCCCGCTTCTATCTTAGATATATCCAGAACGTCATTAATCAAGCTTAAAAGATGGTCGGCGCTGCACTTCACCAAGGTAAGCTGACTTCGCTGCTCCTCGTTGATTTCGCCCACCATGCCTTCCAAGATTAGGTCGGTAAATCCGATGATGGAGTTCAGCGGAGTTCTAAGTTCATGGCTCATACTGGCGAGGAATATGGATTTAAGCCGGTCCATTTCTTGCAGACGGATGTTCGCCTGTTCTATCCTCTGCTCTGCCTGCTTGCGCTCGGTGATGTCCATGAAGTTCCCCAGGGCGGCTCGTTCTCCCTTATAGTGGGTGGAGGTAACCGTTTCTATAGCCCATATCGTCTCCCCACTCTTGTCAATATACCTGAACTCGTAGGGAGAAGAGCGCTTTCCCTTCAGCATTGCTACTGCATTTTCTCTGACCATCTCTCTGTCTTCGGGATGGACAAGGCTTAAAGAATCTCTACCTAACAATTCATCTTCGGTAAAACCCATGTATTTCTGGAACTGGGGATTGATAAAGACAAAATTTCCCTCCTGGGCAATGTAAACGCCAACCGGTGAGCTAGTGGCTAAGGTTCTGTATAGCTGCTCAGCCCGCTTGCGCTCGGTGATGTCCTCCATAATGGCATCCAAATATAGAACCTTGCCCGTATCGTCTCTCACCGCAATCACTCTATTCAACACCACCATTTCACTCCCATCCTTTTTCCTCCATCGTAGTTCCCTGGCTACCTTCCCTCTAGTCGAGACTAATTCCTCGACAATGGCCTTTCTTTCCTCGAGATTCACATACATCTTACGAATATCCATCTTCAGCAACTCTTCCCTGGAGTAGCCGGTAATCTCTTCCATGGCTGGATTCACTTCCAGAATCCTTCCCGGGGGTCCGGGGGTCGACCTAAGAATGCCTAGCTTAATGTTGTTTACCAGGCTTCTATATCTTCCTCCGGAATCCTTCAGCGCCTCCTCCATCTGCTTGCGCGCGGTCATTTCAATCCGCAATTCTTCGTTGGCCTTTGTGAGCTCTGCAGTTCGTTCCTCAACCCGCATTTCTAGCTCGTCGTGAGCTTTTCGCAATGCTTCCTCAGCCCGCTCGTGCTCGGTGATGTCCAAGGTGGGCATCGTACTTGTCCCCCTTTCCTTCTTGGTCCTGTTCCCTTTTTCGGACATACTCATCCCCCAATTAGCCTTTGTGTCAATTGCATCAAAAAGGCACAAATATTGCCGATATATAGCACAATTATGCCATACAATTATACCATAAGAGCACAAAAAATGCCAGCAGGCATCTCTAGCTGAACATGAAGCTTAGCAAAAGGCAAAACAGCTTCAGTGAGAGGGGAGTGAAGGGGAAAAATGCCAAACTATATAGTGTAACGGGGCTGATGAGGGCCTTAATGAAGTGTCAAATTGGACATTGTTGGTGGTTACTCCGTTCTCCAGCAGCGTCGGGAGTAAAGGATTGTGCCCAGGATGAGAAGAAAAACTGATAGCGCTACGGTGAGGCTTATCTGGCTGACGGTTAGCGGGTTATAACCAGCTATCTCTTCTCCCATGAGGGCATAGATAGCCGATGAGTTAGCCGAGGCAATTGGGTAAACCCGGGCAAACTGCTGGAGCATCGGGGGGAGGGCTGAGTATGGCATGAACATACCCGAAACAGCCGAGGTTACCACCGCAATTCCGACACCGGTCATTACTGCTCCGTGCACATGTTTGATAAATGTTCCGACAAGGAGTCCTATCCCCGCCGAAGCACAGATGACCAGCAGCAGAAAGCCAACAGCTTGTAACACCCCGATACCGGTAGTGGAGAAACGGGCTCCACAGGCCAGACCGACAGCTATAACCAGAGCCGCGGCTAAGCAGGAAAAAGCTGCCAGCCCAAGAATCCTTCCCACAAAGTCTTTCCGAGGGCTTATGGGCATTGACATTAACTTTGCCAGCAAACCATTCTCCCTATCAGCAGCAATGTTAGCCGGGAGGTTAGCTATGCCGGCTATCATTAAGGCGAAGACCAGCATTGCAATTGTAGTAGCCCCTCTAAGGTATGGTACTATTTCCTTGGGTGCACCTGAGACAAAGACAAAGCTACCAATGAGCACCCATACGATTGGCCAGGCTATTGTCCAAAACAGTACCGCTCGTTCTCTTAGAAATTCCTTTATTGTCTTACTGAAAGCAGCTGCTATTTGACTCAACTAGCTAACCTCGGTAACTGTTTTCTCGGTCAACTTGAAAAATACGTCTTCCAGCGAGGGCTTGGCCACTTCAATTCGTGTTACCTTGCCGCCAATCTGGTCAAGGTTTCTAACCGCCTCCGGCAGCACTTTGTCACCGTGCTTACAGTAGATTCTGTAGCCAGTCTCAGTTTCCAGCAGCCTTTTCCCATCACTGAAATTCCTCAATACATCAGCCACTTTGTCACTTTTCACCGCCGTCTCTACGGTTATTACATCCACCAGACCATGCATCCTCTTTAATGCTTCGGGCTCACCTTCGGCTATGATTTCCCCGTTGTCTATCAAACCAACCCTTGACGCCAGCTCGGCGTCACTACCTAAGTGAGTGATGAGGAAGATGGTGGTCTGCTTATCCTTTACCTCTTCAACCAAACCGAGAAACTTCCTCCTGGCAGATGGGTCAAGACCGGTGGTTGGTTCATCCAATATCAGAATTCTTACTCCAGGAAAGAGTGACGTGGCCACCTCTAACCTTTTCCTCATCCCCCCAGAATATTTGTCGACTCTTTTATCGGCATCTGCCGACAGCTCAATCCTGCCCAGCATTTCATTAACTAAACTCTCCGCCTGGCTGCCGGAATGACCGAGGAGCCTGGCAAAATACATCAAATTTTCCCGGCCAGTAAGCTTGGGGGAGGAGAAATTCTCCTGCGGGACATAACCTATCCATTCCTTTGCCTGCCAAGACTTTCTTCCATAGATATCTACACTGCCACTGGTAGGTATTCTTACCGAGGCGATGATAGAGGCAAGCGTGGTCTTCCCCGAGCCATTGGGACCCATAAGAGCGTAGAACTCCCCCTCGTCCACCTTCAAGTTCACTCCCTTGAGTACCTCATTAGCTCCGTATCTCTTGGTTAGATTTTCCACACATATGGCATTCATTTTAGCCCTCTATTTCCTTTCCATTGCCCAGGCAAGGCACAAGGGGCTTAGAGGCTGACACCTGGTTGGTCAGTTTCTAACGGCATGATGATGTAACCACCGGTGTCCTGGCCTGGCTTAATCCCTGCCTCATCCAAGACTGCTTCCTCAACGTAGATAGGTACTCCAGTTCTTACAGCAATAGCGATGGCATCACTGGGACGGGAGTCAACTTTCATCTCCGTCCAATTAGCCTTAAGGATTATGTTAGCATAAAAGATATTATCGCGAATGTCATTAATAACAATGGATTCTACGCTTGCCCCAAGTCTATTCATAATAGAACAAAGCAAGTCAGAGGTCAATGGCCGTGGTATACTGACTCCTTCAATGATTACGGCTATGGCGGTTGCCTCGGCAAAACCAATTGAAATGATAAGATAGCGCTCCCCAGCCTTCTCCTTCAACACTACTATAGGCTGGGAATCAACCTCACTCACCCCGACCGTCTCAATGACCATCTCAACCAGAGTGGGGTCCTCAATGGCCTCTGGTTCGGTAAGGGCTCTTAGTTTACAGGCAAACTCGTCGTTAGCTACCTGCCCTACCGCATTAGTAAGCCTGCCGGGTAGAAAAACAGATACCCCGGCGAAGACGAGCCCCACTATCAGACAACCCAGTAAGCACCATTTCACACGACTTAGTCGCCTCATTTCCCCCTCCTTCGTCATTTACTGAAATGAAAGCAGGTTCAGAAAAAGATAAGCTAGCAGTAGTAGTCTTGGGTTAATGATTAGTCAAGCCGGGCATCAAACAACAAAGGTGGATAAGTGCTTTATCCTTTTGAGCGTATTAGGGTGACTGCTAAAAAGCTCCATCAATTTATCAGTCCGGCTCAGCCTCACTTCCTTTTGACGAACTTCCATGAGCTCGTCATAGTCAATAGTACCACTCATATCCCGGTCGATATCGGTTAGCTCTCGAATCTCACGCCATGACCGGGACGGGTCATTAAGGAAGAAGGCTTTGACTCCCTCAACTCGTTTGAGTTCCTCCCTGCCCTTGAATCGCGCATTTACATAGACCAGCCGATATAACGCCGAGGCTAAGTGATGAGGCATATTCCCCAGTTTTACGCTGCCTAAGTCAGCATGATACTCGCGTATCCTTGACCCATACAGCACTAATATATTGGTAAGAAAGTAAAGGGCGAAAGCACCAAGCCCAATTAAGGCTGCGTAACCACCCCCCTGCCTGCGACCGGAAACCCCTCCCCACATCATACTCACGGCGATCCAGTACAGTACCAGCGGGACAGCCGAAAGTAAGGTCATAATTACCATGTCGCGGTGTTTGACATGAGATATCTCGTGCCCCAGAACAGCCCTAAGCTCATCCTTGCTCATCAGATTCAGGATGCCACGAGTAACGCAGACTCGCCCATCGCGCTGGGTTCGACCGAAGGCAAAGGCATTAGGTATGGCTAACTGTGAGATGCCAACTTTAGGCTTAGGCACACGCGCCTTCTCGGCAAGTTCGCCCACCATCCGGTGTAGCTCCGGCTCATCTTTCTCCGAAACCCACTTTACCCTCATTGTCCGGCTGACAATAAAAGGGCTGACTAGATACTGGATACCAAGGAAGCCGAAGGCTATAATGATATAGAACATCGCACTCCCGTATCCTGTCCAAATACCTATGCCAGTGAAAACGCCATAGAGAATGCCAAAGAGGAGTGCGATTAACAAGAACATCCGGGCGTTAAGCCCCATAAATCCTCTCCCTCAGACAGAATGGTGGGCGATAGTGGACTTGAACCACTGACCTCTGCGATGTCAACGCAGTGCTCTAACCAACTGAGCTAACCGCCCGCCAATAAAACAATTCTACTTGATGCTTCCCCAGCCGTCAAGCTGGTAAGGCAGCCCAGAAGGCAGAGCCGGGAAACTTATCTCGGGGGATGAAAAGTCAAATATTTAAGGGATACGCCAACTCGCCCACTTACCTTTGTCCACCTCCCCGTTGTAGGCTCGCTTAGGAGTTATTCCCCTGGCTAGGGCAGCCGCCATTACTGCCTTGGTTATATCACCAGGGATAAAGGGGATAGCTCCCATACTGAGGAGGGTGGTAAAGGTAACAGACCCTCCCCCTACTGACTTAAGCCATAGCCCGAGGAGAAGGAGCCCGGGAACATAAATTAGGACAAAGTTGGCAAAGAGCATCAGGGCTAGCATGCTCAGGAAGCTTCTTGACCTGACATAGGTATCGGTAAAATGACCCAAGAAAAGGGCAGCCAAAATAAAACCGATTATGTATCCCCCGGTTGGTCCGGCAAGGTAACCCACGCCGCCAGACCAGCCTGAAAACCAGGGAAGCCCGGCAGCCCCAAGACCGGCATAGATAGCCAGACTTATGCCTCCCCACCACCTACCCAGGAGAATAGCGGCGAGGAGAACGGCAAAGGTTTGCCCGGTCACTGGTACCGGACTCCATGGCAGCGGGATTCTAGCCTGAGCCAGAAGTCCAGTAAGCCCAGCAATGCCTATAGCTAGGGCTAACTTCCTCGGTAGGCTAAGCTCATATCTCCATCGGAAGACTTCATATCTAGTTCGGTCAATTGTAGCTGCTATTTGCATATTTATCCTCCATTACTAATTAGCGGCAACGCTGGGCTTAAACGGCTTGGGCCTAAATCCTGAATTCTTAAGAGTACCGGGCGTTATTTCTTCGGCTTGCTACTACCTATGATGGCAATCTCTATATTGCTACCACAATGAGGGCAGGTTATATTCAGGGTGATAGGCTGGCTCATTACTCGTTCAGCCACGGCGGTAACCATTGAATCAATATTATCCAGACGCTGGTCTAACATATCCAGGCGCCGTTTAAGATTTTTGATATCGAGCCCTTGCTCCTGAGTCACCGGGCTAGGGTTATCTTCCTCCGCCAATATAACGTATCCTCCGGGTAATCATAAATTAGACTAATTATAGGCGACAGGTGGTGCTATGTCAAAGATTAAATATTGAGATTGCTTATCAACCTCACCCCCTTTAGGTTTTTATATAGTTTTCTGAAGGGGCTAACGCCCCTTCAGGCTTTCCCTTTTAATAGGAGAGGGGGTCAGGGGGATAGGTTGCTAAACGACCTCTAAATATTGATTTACCCAAACTAGTTGGCGTATACTAATCTAAAGTAATCAAATAACCTATCTCATATTAAACATAAAGGAGGAATCCCGATGCCTGAGGTAGTAATCGGAAATGTGACCGACTTCTTCGCCAGACCCACTGTCGCCGGAATTGAGATAACGGCAACCGTGAAAGTGGGCGACAAAATCCATATCAAGGGACATACCACTGATATGGAACTTACTGTTGACTCAATGCAAATTAATAATGTGGATGTTCAGCAGGCTAAAGCTGGCGACTCGATTGGGATTAAAGTCAGCGAGCGGGTAAGAAGAGGTGATATGGTCTATAAGGTTACCGACTGAGGTAAACCTTAGGTTCGGCTAAATTTACGAGCCGCAATAAGGATAGTCAAGGCTTGATTGGTCTCAGCTGAGATACTTACCAGTATAGTTAGCCTATACTCTTAAGCAAGTTAGCCATTTCAATGGCATTCTCGGCGGCTTCAAAGCCTTTGTTCCCCATCTTAGTTCCTGCGCGCTCAATAGCTTGCTCCAGGGTATCAGCAATGATTACGCCATAAGCAACCGGCAGCCCGGTCTCCAGGCTTACTCTAGCAATGCCCTTACTTACTTCAGCGGCAATATACTCAAAGTGAGGTGTCCCGCCACGAACCACAGCACCAAGGCAGATAACGGCATTATACTTCTTGGATTGGGCTAGTTTCCTGGCTATCAGCGGGATTTCAAATGAGCCCGGTACCCAGGCAACCTCTATATCCGCCTCGCTAACACCATGGCGAAGCAGAGCATCCTGCGCTCCTTCAAGTAGTTTCTTAGTAATAAACTCGTTAAAACGAGACACAACCAGCCCAAACCTCAGCCCCTTCCCCAGTAACAGACCTTCAAAATGCTTGTTCATTAACCTCTCCTTTTGTGAAGTTTTTCACTGGTCTTTAGCGGTAGCCTTCGGTGTGGCTAAGCGATGACCTAATTTTTTCCGTTTTGTCTCCAGGTAATGACGGTTATAGGGGTTGGGGGGAGTGACAATGGGGACCGTTTCCACTACCTTCAGCCCGTAAGCTTCTAAACCTATTACCTTCTTGGGATTGTTGGTCAGCAATCGTATCTGGTGTAAACCCAGCTCAGCCAAAATTTGGGCACCTATGCCGTAGTCCCGCAGGTCGGGAGCAAATCCCAGTGATAAATTAGCCTCTACAGTGTCTAGGCCTTTATCTTGAAGGGCATAAGCCCGAATCTTATTATGGAAACCAATGCCTCGCCCCTCCTGCCTCATATACAGGAAAACACCCCGGCCCTCATCAGCAATGGACTGCATGGCTAAAGCAATCTGCTCGCCACAATCACAGCGAAAGCTACTAAATACATCGCCGGTAACACATTCACTATGAACTCGGACTAACACTGGCTCTTCAGTAGCTATATCACCCATCACCAAAGCCAGGTGTTCATCGGGGTCGATATCACTTTTATAGGCAATAGCTATAAACTCGCCATATTTGGTCGGTAACTTAGCCTCAGCTACCCGGTGGACCAATCTTTCGTGACGATGGCGATAGGTAATAAGGTCAGCCACAGTTATAATCTTAACCCCATACTGCTCTGACATTACCTCAAGTTGAGATAGCCGTGCCATAGAGCCATCTTCATTCAGAATCTCACAAATAACCCCGGCGGGATAAAGGCCAGCTAGTCGGGCGAGGTCAACTATAGCCTCAGTATGTCCTGCCCGGACCAGGACGCCACCCTCTCTAGCCCGCAAGGTAAACATATGCCCCGGTCGGGCTAAGTCATCAGCCTTGGTGGCTGGGGCAATTACTGCCTTTATTGTCTCAGCTCTATCGGCGGCGGAAATACCGGTGCTCACCCTATGTTTAGCCTCAACGGATACAGTAAAGGCGGTGGAAAATTTTGAGGTATTGTCGCCCACCATCAAGGGAATCTTTAGTTCATCCAATCGCTTACCGATAATAGGCAGGCAAATCAGTCCCCGGGCATTCCGGGCCATAAAGTTAATAGCCTCGGGAGTAACCTTCTCCGCAGCTAGGGTGAGGTCGCCCTCATTCTCCCTATCCTTATCATCAACGATGATGATAAACTTGCCTGCCTTTATATCCTCAATAGCCTCAGGAATACTTGATATACCCATTTTACTCCCGTTAAAGCTAGATTAGCCTACCAAAAAACCGTGCTCCTGTAAGAAATCAATGGTTATACCCGGGCGGTGAGCCTGGCTAAGTCGTTCTACATATTTGGCAATAATATCTACCTCTAGATTAACCAGGTCACCTACCTGCTTACTACCCAGGGTAGTGTGTTTCCGGGTGTATTCAACAATAGACACCAGAAATGAGCCGGCATCACAATCAACAATAGTTAAACTAACCCCGTCAACAGCGATAAAACCTTGGTTCACTATATAGCGCATGGCTTCAGCCGGGGCTTCAATTCTAATGAGCATTGC
>Ga0307432_1001305_pt1 | contig 15378 bp, 19 predicted proteins | sample SalMarWE160150MG_FD_202158 | JGI IMG/M metagenome (GOLD analysis project Ga0307432, IMG submission 202158) | Salt marsh sediment microbial communities from the Plum Island Ecosystem LTER, Massachusetts, United States - WE1603-150 | ecosystem: Environmental > Aquatic > Marine > Intertidal zone >...
TATTTCCGGCCGTCCACAAAAGTGAAGGTGGACCCGCCTTTTGTGAATTTCATGTTGGCCATTTAGATGACTCCCGCGCTTCTCAGTTCCGGGATAATATTGTTCCGGACAATACTCCGCCAGTCATCGCCACCCGATGCGTTGATGGTAATACCGCCCAGGTTCGTAGTAGCGTTCCCGCCATAATATTTGGCCGTGAGTGCCTGCTCGGCCTGCATCTGGCGAAATGTACTCTGTAATGTGGCCATGCCTTCCTGGATCTGGCCCTGAATAATATTTCGATAGGTGGTGAACTGGTACGGCTTGTGGCCCCGGCTCACATCGGACAGCTCGATCTGGCGTTCCGCCAGATAACTGATCATATTGGATATTTTTCCGCTGTAGCTTGAACTCACGTTCTCCAGGGCAGAGGTAAGGCCTGTAGCGTTGATATTATATCCGGTATCAAGGTTTGAAACATATTGATGTAATGAAGATATTTTTTCTCGTATCTTTTCAATGCCTGTCGAAAAGGGGAGTTTGGGCGAACTTTCAAGAGTCGCTTTGAATGGAATTTCTATGCCCTCATTGAAAAAATCTTCAATCCCTTTGGGTGTTGCCAAATCATTATCAAACTCCAACATATCCACGATCGGGTAAATCCTGCCCTCGGGCGAGATATAGTTTGTCGCGCCGTATTTGACCACCGGCGATTCCCAGAAAGAATCCCACTTCGTCGCGAATGTATCGAGAATTTCTATGGCCTTTTTTATGGCTCGCCATAGAAAATCAAAAGCATTTTTTGCTTTTTTTGCCCATTCCGTCAATTCTCCGGACTTATAAAGTTCGAAAATTTTATTAACCAGTTTTAAAACTTCCCTATAGGCTTTCTGCATCATGTCAGTTATTACTTTTCCGGTTTTTTCGGCCCACTCTTTTAATTCACCACTTTTGACCATTGTATCAAGTTTAGCCACGATTCCAGCCAGCTTCTCTTCCAAAAAGGCCATGACTCCGGATTCCATGACCAGGCGTTGAAATTCTTTCCAATAAGATCGCAGCGTTTCCGTGAGTCCGACCCACTTCTTTTGTATTTTTTCAGATTGTCCGCCGAATCTTTCGGCCATGCCAGATAACAGGGCTTGAACTGCTTTGTTTGCGTTAAGTCCCTGCTTGGCAATATTGCCCACCTGTTCACTGGTTAATTTAAACTTTTGTTTTAACATTTCATATGCAGGAACCCCTCGTTCCGCGAGTTGCATGAGTTCTTCGGCACTGACCTTGCCTTTGGTTTGAATCTGGCCCAAAGCCCTGGCAATTCCTTGCAATGTGCCGGCATCCCCACCCAGGGCGCTGGATGTGTCCACCAGCGTTGTCATGTCTTTGATGGTAGGCTGCAAACCCATCGCGCGCATCATGGCAAAGGAGTCAACGGCTTTTGCCGTATTCACCGGCATTTTCAAGGCCCATTGATTCAGCTTTTCAAACCATTCTTCGCCCTTGCCTTTGGTAATGGTGTCCAGGCGCATTTTGAGCTGGTCCATCGTAGACCCGGTTTTGATAAAGTCCTCGGCCAGCCTTTTTAAACCCCAGCCCGCGAATGCGCCGAGAGCAAGGGTTTTTAAAGATGTAAGCTGCCGCATGAGTCCTTTAACGGCACCGCCAACGGTTTTCGTGACCAGCCTGGCGGTTTGTTTCAATGCCGCCGTGGCCAGGTTCTTGGCCGTAATGATAATCTCAACTTTGTTGTCGCTCATGGCCCTTCCTCATAAGTGATGATTTTATATAGATCGTAAATCATGAGCTGTTCGCCGGCATCGCACGCAAACCGGATATTCTCCGTCCAGTTTGCGCTATTCGTGCTGAAACGAAACCATCCCCTGGACGGGGGCGTTACCGTGCCCATGAACTCGCCGTTTCCAAGATAGACATCTACGGGCCGGCCATTGCCGTGCAACAGCGCCCAGAATTCCTGGTCTTTGATGTTCCCCGCCGGGTCTTGGTCCGGGAATATAAATTCGATATAACTGTGGAAAGTGGGATGGTACACGTTCGCGCAGGTCTGCTCGTTGCCGTCATAGGCGCTTGACGCACGATCCGTAAAATGTTCGCTGAAACCCGCGGGATACACGTCAATTTCTTCATAATCCACCGCGCTGGCGCCGGCTTCCTGTTCGGCGGCACTGCCCGAATGACTGCTGCCCCCGCCGCAGGCCAATATCAGCAAGGCCGCTGTCATAATCGCAAAAATATTTCTCATTTTTAACCGATCCTTTGATCACAAACTTTCTTACACATGGCGCACGCATGGGCGTTCCTGCAAGGCTTGCTACTATCTGCCCTATGTTTTTTGTCATTTGCCCCAAGCTCATATGCTTCCAATATTTGAATTTTTCTCAGCAAGGTCTCGTCAACATGGATTTCCAGCATATTTGCCGCGGCCAGCATGCCCGCATAATTCAGCCCCAGACGTTGGCCAAACGCGCTGTAATTCCATTGAGTGGCGCAGGCCGAGAAAAGGTCCAGGGCATCCCGGTTTTCTTCGATTATTTCTTCTGGTTTTTGCCCGGCGCTGATTTTTTGCCAGGCCGCGACGAGTTTTTTTCCGATTTCTCGTCGCCATAGGTCAATTCGATAATCCGGTTAAAAACGGACAGGGCTTCCGGATTGGGCAATTCATCCGCCTTTTCAGCCATGATCATTTCAAGCACGCAATCAATCATTTCGTTTTGACGGTCCGGATCTAATTTATCGATTTTCTCTATGGATAGCCCGTTTTTGCGCAAGGTCTTAATCTCGCCGCGGGTCAAGGCGCGCAAACCGTGTTTTTCATCCAGATTAACTTTTTTTTTCATCTCCCTCGTCCTTCTGTTTTTAAGTAAACGCCAGGGACAATTCATCGTCCCCGCTACTGCGGTTCAACTGGCAGTCGATGCCCAGGGTGCGGATTCCCTCGCGCTCGGCCTCATCGATCTTGGTATACTGGACCTTTGGCGCGGTAATGGTGCAAATATTCCCGGCCGTGCCGCCCAAGACCGTGGACAATGCTCCTTCATTTCCGGACCGGAGCTTACCGTAAAAGTCATACGTGGCCACCAGGACCTTTTCCGGGTCAATGGACATGACCGGCATGCGCTTTGAAATGATGGTGGAATAGTGACCGCTTTCCTTGTTGGCGTCCTCGCGCAATGCCAGAGTATTGGCGATATCAATCTCCAGGGATGACAATAAGGCCGCATAAGAGTCAATGGTGAGCTGGGCCGATAAAAAGGCCGGCGGCAATGTGGAGTCGTAACTGCAACCGGACAAAAGCGCCACGTCGGTCACAGAAAAGTCCGCGCCGATAAAGGAAAAGCTGAGAATGCCCGGCTCGCCGGCTTTTAATATGAGCTTGACCGTTCCCCGTGCGCCCCAAATTTTATGCAATATGCCATCCTCATATAATAAGAGGGTGTATGAGCCGATGGAGGACGACGCCGGCGTATAGGTTACGGACACGCCCGTATCCACGGTTTCGGTAAACCCGCATCCTTTCAGGCAAATCCCGCTTTCCGGGGCCGTGCCTGCAGATCCAGACCCTTTAAGCTCCATTTCAAACTCGATGGCCGCCTGGCGCTTGCCCGGCACCGCGGAAAATTGCGACAGGGACGAGCTGCGCATGTCCCGCTGGGTCATGGCGATATCCGGTATAAACTTGGCGTTCCGGTGCAAGACGGCATCGGTGTTTTCCGGGGCCTCGGCAGAGCCTTCGGTGCCCTCCACCTTGATGGCCAGTTGGGTTCTTGATTCTAACATGATAACCTACTCTTTCCCGGCAGGTTGATCCGCCGGCTTTCTTTTATCTTTTTCCGGTTTGACAATAGTGCCGCCCTCCCGGAATTTATCTTCAATTTTTTTCATTGATCCTCCCTAATAATAATCCCGCTCATGGCATATGAGAACGCAATCGGCCACATGATACAGAGTTTCTCCGATTTCCATTTCGTCCACATCTTCAATTTGCAAAGGATCTGAATTGACACAGGTATTGTTAATTTGATAATTACCTTTAAATTCATCATAAACCGCATCCAATAACGCCTGGAAGGTGTTCTCGCTGGCGTTAGCATCATTTATCTCGTATATGAATGATATCCAAAAATGATGAATTCTTTTGAGTGTAGCGCTATCATTATTTCTGCTGGTCGAAGTTTTTTGCCGCCGGATCATACACCCGTTGACCGTATCATTAGACCGCATCAGCTTCAAAAACTTGGCAATGGACCTGCTATGCCGGATATAATCATGCACGGTCCCGATCCCGGAAACCCCTTCCAGAATGGTCTTGATCTGCGCTTTGACCGTTGCTTCACTCATTCATATACCTGATCACGTTGTTTAAAAATTTATGCCGGATATTTTTAACGATATTGTCCTGCTCCCGTTCAAAGGCCGGCCCGATCAATGGCCGTTCGGGCGATCTCAAGGTCTGTGTGTTTTTTTTGACGGGAAACCCCAGGGCAAACAACATTTTTCGCATTTTGGGAGTGATGGGAGTTTCGAACCCTTCGGCATGCAGATTGACCAGGGCCAGCAGACGGCGGGACACGTTCACAAAACCGATCCGCACCATTTCAAGATCTTTGTCATATTTATACCGGATGGCGCCGCGCAGTTTCATGAGCGGGTTCTGGCGTGTGGACAGCATCACGCCCTTGTATTTGCGAACCCGCTTCTCTTTACCCCTGGGACCTTTCCAGACCATGCGGTAATTTTTAATGCTCATGATCCGGCCGGATCGCTTGCGGCGGCTCAGTACCCCGGTGTGCGGATTGAGCTTGTCCCAGGATCCGCCGTGGCCACCGGTGCGGATATCCTCTTTGAGGATTCCCCGCATCCGGTATCCCTCGGATTTTAAGGCTGAAGCGATGGCCCGGTCCGCATATCGCGGGAACATAACTCGGAACATATCTTCCAAAATGATCTCTCCGCGGGTATCCACTATAAGTTCCAGCATAACCAACTATCCTATTGCTTATGAACGTCCACCAGCCATTCCAGGCGGTCTGCGCTTTTCTTGGCGTATATCACTTCATAGGTTTCGTTTTCGTCATCCCATTCGTCGACCTCTATCACCATTATGCTTTTGGCCACGGCCACGGTTTCCACTTCCGACACCCGGATCCGAAGCCGGGCCGTAACATCAAGAGCGTCTGAGCCCTCGCGCGGATCACCGGTCCCGGCTTCCATGATGGCACTGGCGGAAATATACTCGCCGTCCGGGTCATAAATGATGTTTACGACTCCGATCATACCCGACGAATAAAAAGCTGTTAAATCTGTAATCGCCTGCTCTTTGGGTGTTTTTAGCGTCATTAAAATTTTCTGAATAACAGCTCTTTCTTTTTTCGATGGTTTTTAACCATCTTTAAAAGATCGCCCTTGTTTTTCCCGGACACGCTTTTTATGCCGGGAATAGCTTTTGCCTCGGCCCGAAGTTCGGCCGCGGACATTTCTTCCGGAGCTTTCACCGGTTCCGGTTCCTGCTCCGGATTCATATCCGCCGGCATTTCGGCCTTTTTCAGGGCCAGTATCAGATCATACCGGCCCTGGTTCCGGAATGTTCGATGTCTCCGGCCGTCCAGCTCCTTGACATCTTCCAGTTTGGCCTCGATAAACGGCTTGAATCCGCGGGCCGTTAAAACAGACATGGCCTGTTTTTCTTCCTGGGTAAAAATCAATTCCAGATTTATCATATGAATCTCCTTTCCGGGCCGCGGTTAGGTGATGATGTTGTCCATCAGATAAATACAGGCGGCCGCGATATTGCTTTTGACCGCGTTGCTGGTATCAAAGGACTGCATCAGGGCCTCGTCCGTGTTGTGGCGTACCCGGAATACATCGGATCGGATTTTATCCTCCCGGTATTGCTCCACGATGGGATTCTGCGGACTGTCTTCGGTCCAGAGAAAGGTGCGACCGATACCCGGCTGGACCAGGTCCGGACCGGAACTGATCTTGACCAGGCCTGAATATTCGTTACTCCACAGATCGGCCACGACTGTATCCAGGCCTTGACCTGCGGAATCATATACCGCGCCGCCGACCAGCACGCGTGGGACATTAAATACCGCGGCGAGTTGTTCGGAATTCATGCGGTTGATATCAATGCCGGCAAATGTATATTTGAGGCGGTCAACGACCTGGTCGCAATTTTTCAGATTCAAAAATGTGGAATATGCGATGATCAACGCATCCGGCAACATACCGCAGGCCAGCCGAAAGGAAGCAATGCCGTCGTTTACGTCATCGATGGGTGTGGCTTGAGCCGGTTTATCCCATTCATTACCAACACTGTTTGCCGTAAATGTGACAGGATCGAATACTTTATTTGCAATGCGCTGTTCCTGGGCACGCATGATATGATTCATTCCCCGCTTGGTAGCGATAAAATCGGCCATACCCGCCGCTTCCTGATCGAACAGGGATCTTTCGGTATCATCTATAGGTTCTTCCCATCCTTGTTCTGATGTGGAATATTTACCCCTTTCATAAGTCCAGTCTCCCCGGTTGTACTCTCCTCGGGGTGCCCGTGCCGTATCCGGAATCTTTAATAGCGCTTCTTTGGGGATCACCGGATAGATAGACGCCTGTTTGGGCGTCATGAAAATCGGCATGACCTCCAGCCCGATAAAGGGCATGGTCACGCCTTCGACATATTCCATCACCTGAACGCCCAAGTCCGGGCGGTATATGGCGGAATCGGTTTTTGCTCTCATGATTAATATCTCCTTTTTTATTTCAAGGGTTCTTCAAAGAACCGATTAGGATGTTAACAGCTTTTTGGTATAGGTGATCCATGCCGCCAGCATAATCACATCATCCGTGCCCAGAGTGCCGTCCTTTGGCTGAATGGTGAGCTCCATTGCCGCCGGATAGGCGGTAAGATTAGCCAGGGCCAGGGTCCGGGTAACATGCTGAACGGTCTTTGATGTTGCGTCGCCGGTCATGGCGTCCGTATCCCCGCCAAAATCACTGTCATCGTCATACAGCTCGCCCACATCGTTGTTATATGCCGCAATAGTGAACTTGATAGCGTCTGCCAAGGTTTCCCCGACTTTAGCCGCCAGAATACTTAGTGTCATATTGGCGGTGACATCCGCATCCGGCGGCACCAGGACTTTTGTGCCCACCGGTGTTGGCGTGCCATGATTGTTCCATCGAATGCCGAGGCCTTTAGCGGTTACGCAAAATCCGGGTGTGGGGCTGTCGCCATCGGAAAATGCTGCGAGGGCAACGCCGGCGTCAGTAATGTTGGGCATGGGAATGGGAATGATGCCCTGTGCAGATAATAGGCTTTTGTAGATCTCCTCTAAACACGCTTCTGCTGTTACTTCTGAGGTATATGCGCCTAAATTATCTACAGAGACCGTGGCGGCAGTCGTTGATTTGACGTTCCAGAACGCCACCCGAATATGCTTGCCGTCCGCTCCCACTTCAATGGAAATACCCTGGGCGGTTCCGCTGGATTCGTCGGACACCTTGCCATCGGCGGCCCCATATAATACGGTTCCCCGCCCAATGGCCGAATCCACGATGCATTCAATCTCAAATATTCCGGGAGCGTTGTTCATTTTCACGGCCACCATATCACCATCCGCCACCGCATATTCGGTGACGCCGATAAAATCTTCGCCGGCGTCCGCATACACGATCTCGGGCGGATCATTGGTAGTGCCGCTTTCGATCTTGACTCTGCGCTTGGCCTCCAAATCCTCGCCGGCTTTAAATGTTGCTATTCCGTTATTCCATGACATAATATTGTCCTCCGTTTTTTTTATGGGTCTAAAAAACTTTTAATTCACGCTCTCCAAATATGCCTTGTGGGCGGCCGGGTCTTTTTTCATGACCGCCTGCATGGCATCTGTTTTTGAACATTTATGCAGAGCCACGTGTTCTTCCACCTGGGTCATAAAGTCCTTGCCCGTGCTGATAGAAGCGCTGCCCTGGCCCACATCCTCGGCCCCGGCGTTGTGGATGGCCTCAAGCATCTCATCTTGTTTGTCCGTGGAGGCCTGTTCGGGCTGGGTTTTGCGGATGGCCGCGAATTGTTCCTCGGTCACCCCGGTTTCCACCACGGCCTTGAATGCTTCGCCCGGCTGTTCTCCGAACTGGATCACCGCCAGTCCCAGAATGCGTTTCTTTTCCTCGGTTTTTGCCTCTTGTTTTGCCGCGTCCTGATTTTCTTTGGACGCTTTTTCGTGGCCGGCGGTTTTGCCTTCCTTGAATCCCCGTTCATATCCGGTCGAATCGCCTTCCTCTATGAGCGCCTTTGAAATATCAGGATATTCTTTTTTAAAATCTTCCAGTTTCATGTTTGATCCTCCGATTTAAAATTGATAATTTCGCTTTTCTTGCCTTTTCTACCTGCATCACCGGCAGGATTTTATTGATGATCCGGTCCCGGGTGGAAACACCGTCCACCAGGCCGGCGTCAATGCCTTGTTTTCCGATAAATATTTTGCCGTCCGCCATATCTTCCAGGACCGTGTTAGAAGATACGCCCCGGTGTTTTGCAATTTCGTCCACAAAAACCGTATATAGATAATCCACCATATCCTGCAGGTTTTGACGGCCTTCTTTGGACAGGGGTTTGTATTGCGAAGTGATGCGTTTATATTTTCCCGCGTAAACTTCCGTGGTTTTGATACCCAGTTTTTTTTCGTATTGCGAATAATCCACGTGCGTGGCCACCACGCCGATGGACCCGGTCATGACCGTGCCACCCGAGATATATATCCGGTCCGCGGCCGATCCCACCCAATAGGCGGCGGACGCCATCATGCCGTCCGTATAGACCACGATGGGTTTTTGATTCCTGCCATCAAATACGCGGTCCCCTAATTCCTGGACGCCGTCGATCACCCCGCCCGGAGAATCGATGTCCAGCAAAATACCGGACACGTCCGGATCTCCTAAAGCCTGGTCCAATGCCTTGGTGACCAGCTCCGTGGATACGCCGCCGGATATGCGGGTGAACAGGTTCATGCGCTTGGCCATGACGCCATGCATGGGAATCACCGCCACCCGGTTTTCTATGGCATAGGGCTTGGGCGGCGGATCGTTTGTTGTTTTGCCGATCTTGGCCTCGATGGCCGCGATATCGATCTTTTCTCCCCTCAGATGCGTGGAATATATCTCCTGGATCTCGTACAGTTTTTCCGGCACTATGGCCCAGGGACTGGTGAGTATGTCGATGATCTTCATCTATTCTTCCCTTTTTTCTTCTTCCATTTTGTCGGTGACGGCCTGGGCGGTTGCTTCTTTGTCCGCTTTCTTGGGATCCGGTTCCGGCAAAAGCCCTTTGGATTTTAAATCCTCTTCTTCTTCCTCGATCTGGTCGATGGTGGCCCGGTAATCCCCGCCCCGCTCGGTGATGGCCTGGGCCCGGCTCATGATCCGGCCCTGGATGGCTTTGAGATCCGCGGTCACGGCCTTGACCGGCTCGATATCGCCCTTGGGGGATCCGCGCCAGTCACACCGGCAGATTTGATACGTATTTTCATAAAACGCGATGTCTTTGGGCAGATGGCCGCGCAGGAATGCTTCTTCCTGAAGCATAATGTTGATGGGCTGGCAAAATCCCTGGCCCATGCGGGTCCGGTGCATCATAAACACCCGCCAGGCATCGAGCATGGCGGATCGAAATCCCGCGAAATTCACGCCTTCCACGTCCTTGAACAATACCGGGTAGGGCATATTCAGGCTTAAAGAGATGGCCTTTTTAATGACCTTGGTAAAGGGCTCAAACGTCGTTCCCGGGCGTTGGGCGGATATGGGATGAGGCTTTTCTCCGCTCCGGCCGTAAAAGATGGCACCGGGGATAATCTCCTGGTATCGGGTATCTTCTTGTTCGTTGTCCGGGTTGGTCCGGGTTTCCGTGTGCGAGGCCAGCCAGACCGCCATGTCCGTGGGATCTCCGGCTCCGGTTTCCACAAACAGGGAAAATGCCGCGGTCACGATGTTGGACACCAGCTCCGCGTCCAGAAAATCGTTGAGATCCCGCAAATACTTCATGGCCGGCGCAAAAAACGGCATGCCGCGAACCTGCTCCGGATCTTGGCATATATATCCGTGCAGGACTTTCCATCGATGGCCGGCCCGAGTTGTAATGCGTAAAAAGTTTTTTGAAATATCGGGCAGGGCCGAATCCAGAATGCCTGGCCCTGATTTTTTGATCCAGTATGCCTTGGGCACGCCGAATTTGCCGATTTCCACACCGTCGATAATGTTCGGATCGTTGATCTTGTCCACCGGGGTTTTGAGCCTCATGGGGTTGATCACACGGCAGGCCAGGGAATAGGGCCTCACCGGATCCTTGATCATGTGCAATAATACCAGGTATTCTCCGTACTGCATGAGGTTTCGCATAACCAGATATTGAATACCGCCAAAGGTCATTCGCGCGCCCGCATCCGCCCAGGGGAACCAGTTCTGATAAACCATGGTCTGTTTTTTCTGCAGGTTCCGGACTGTTTGCTTATCCATGTCCAGCACGTCTGGATCCAGAGCCGGGTGCGGCACCAGGCCGGATCCCATGACCGTGGCCGCGAAAGTATCCACGATCCCCGAAGCATGGGGGTCGTTGTTGGTCAAATCCACGGATCGCTCCACGATTTGTTTCCGCTGTAAGGCGGCGGACTGGCGGCCGGCCAGCCGCCTGGGGATCCAGTTTTTCATGCTTCCGGTGCGTTTGGCCGCGTCCCGTTTATAGGTATATGCGCTGGAAGGTCGGAGAGGTTTGTCGTCCGGGCCGTATAACAAGGGCCGGCCCAAAGAGGCGGCGATCGCGTTGACGGTCGTAGAAAATAGGCGGGTTTTATCGGTATAGGCGGCGGCTTGCATTATGTCCGCTTCATGGTTCCGATGTTAATGGCCGGACCGCCAATTCCACTTCTGATTCGATATTCTTGTCTGAGATCTTTAAGATGCTCACGAAGCTCTTTTAATTGCGCCCGAACCACGGTTCCGCCCGATCCGCTCAATGATTGGCTGGTTAAAACTTCCCGAATTGCAGAGCGAGTATCTGCAATGTCTTGCTTGATTTCTTCAAGAGTTAGATCTGACATAAAAAAACCCCTATGCATAGTGGTTGCTTGTCTTGCAATCACTATAGCATGGGGTTTTTTATAAAATCGTAATCCGACGGAAAAAGGTATTAAAAAGATGAAAAAAGGATGTAATTAGATGTTGACAGCCTTTTTTTAACCGTTTTCAAAGGACAATATTTCCTCCGGAACTTTTCCGGTCAGATCCACGCCCGATTCCAGAAAAACTTTGATCAATTCCGCTTTTTTACAGGATTTGAATTTGCCCCGTTTTTTGAGCAGTTTTTCATACAAAAAAGTCTTGGCCTTTTCATCGGAAAATATTTCCAATTTTTCGCCCATGACCAGCATTTCCTTGATGGTTTTCTTTTTGAGATATTCCTCGGTGATTCGCCAATCGGTTTTCAGATCAATGTCGAAATGTTCCGCTATCATGTGCCGGGTTTTACTATCCCCTTGTTCCTGCATTATCACATGGATGGATGCCTCGCGGAAGGCCTGGTCCAGTTGTTCTTTGCTCATTTTAGATATAATATCGAAAATTTTTTGCAGATTAAAAGATCGCCATAGGCAATAAGGATTTTCTTCGACCTCTTTTTGCGTTTTATTTCCACTGTAAACCGCAAACCAGGCATGCAAATTATCATTGGATTTGAGCAGTGAAAAAAGCGCGATTTGTGCCATTTTGAGTTCGTCCTGGGATTGGGCGTTGATTCGCACCGGCAATTCGGTTTCATAAAACTTTTCCCGAAAATGAGTGCCGTGCCAGGGCACGCGCGGGCCGTCTTTGGCTTTTTTCTTTTCTTCCTTTTTTTGAGGTTTGCAGGCATTAAAACAGCTTGCATCGCCGAAACAGGTTTTTTCATGGTTCCAATTCACGTCTCCGTCGATATCTATAATGGTGATAAAATTCGGGCAATCCCGGCATTTTTTTCTTGGCTGCTCGTCGGAGTATTGTGTGAAAGATCGGTATTCATTATGATTTACATCCTCTTGAAAGCGAAATCCCGTGGTTTTGAATTTTTTATAATAGATGGTTTTTTTCCACTGCTTGATTAAATGATTGTTCTGTTTTTGTTTAAAACATTTTCGATTTAAACATCGTTTCTTATCCGCCGGATCCGTGGCCCATAGTTTTTTCTGGACATCGGAATTCTGAAAGCACGTCAGGCACCCGGTCTTTTTAAGGTCGAATTTGGCGTCGGACAGTTTGGGGGACTGTCTGTCGATATCCCGTTTCAGGTCCCGGACCGATTGAATGGAATTGCTCCAGGGATTAAACAGGCCCTTGTAATATTTATTGATTTCTTTTTTGGTTTTCAGCCTCATGAGCTGTTCCAGGTGCCCGTATTTAATCGCGCCCTTTTCCCAGGTTTTCAAAATCTTTTTGGGTAAATCCAGGACCCGGATTCGCCGGCGAATGTATCGGGCATCGATGCCTGTACGCTCTGCCAGCTCCTTGACCGCGTCCGGGCCTTTTTTGTCCAGCCAGGATTTAAAGCTCCGGGCTTCCTCCAGTTCGTTCAAGTCCTCCCGTTGCAGGTTCTCGATGGTCATGAGATCAAAAGCGGTTTCATCGTCCAGATCCCGGATCAGGGCTGGGACGGTATCCAGCCCGGCCTGTTTGGACGCCCGGAACCGGCGCTCTCCGAAAACGATCTCGAATTTTACGGCCTTGTTCCGGACCGGCCGTGTGAGGATGGGCTGGATCACGCCTTTTTGCTTGATGGACGCCACCAGTTCGTCAAAGGTTTCCCCGTGAAAGTTCTTGCGCGGGTTTAAAGGGTTTGATCTAATCTCGGCCAGACTGATGTTTTGATAAATGTTTTGTGTCATGGTTTTGTCCTCCTTTTAATGTCTCGATAAATTCGGGCCACAATCGGCTTTCAAAATATTTTCGCGCCGATTCCTGATCTGGAAACATTTTGAACAATTGAAACGTGCTGATCGTTACGTTGTCTTGCATTGTTTTTCTCCTAAATCATCAAATATCGTTTTATCAACTGGCAGACAGTATCGGACATTGACCGTCCCTGTTCCCAACCCTCAACAGTACGAGGCGATACGGCGGCTATTTCGGATAGGTCGGAAACTGTCAGTCCGAGAAATTTTCGGAGAGTCTGAACATCATCAGCATCGTCAATTTTTAATTCATCATAATGGTATCCAGCTCGGTATCCAGTTTGCAAATCACGCCGATATTCACCGTCACGGCAGTTATAAAATTTCTCGTGTTCCTCTTGAGTTCCAAAATTTTCACCGTGGAAAGATCGGCGGATGCCCCGCTGAAAACCGCGCCAGAAATCGGCGCGGTCATGATCAATACTTTGCATGGATTTTGCCATGCCCAACAGTGATTGAAAACGTTTTTTATCCATTTTTAATAACCTCCATCTTCCGTGGGTCCAAACCCTTGGCCGATGCCACGCCTATATGGTTCGGGGCATGTGTGAAATGGAGATTCAATTTCAGGATCGTCTATATAGGATGTGTTTTTCAGGATTTCATCCGGCAAAACAACCTCGTTTGTAGCGGGTTGAATGTTACGTCCCGGATAACCACGATCCCCTCGAATCAAACTGATATTTTGAATATCCCCGTCGTCAAACCTGACAAATCCGGCTGTATCCTGTTCGCCATGAACAGATTTCACTATGCCGGTTTTTTTGACCCATTTGCCACCAGAGCTGATACCGTCCTCATCCTGATACGATCCCCTATGGACCTCACAAATAACCCTGTCACCAATTTCAAATATGTCCACCATTTCGTTGATTTTCTCGGAGAGTATTTTAGAGTGATGTGCGGGCAATCCCCATCTATTGTGGTAATCAGTTCCGAGGTGAACATAGGTGGTATCAATTCTATCGTTAAATCCGTCTGTTTCTACAATGTGCATTTGAATTTGTTTCATTTTAACCTCCTATTGTTTGTGGGTTTATTTTATCATTTAATTATATTATACGCATTATGCGCATTAATGCCAAGAAAAAATAGATTGGGCCATCTCTTCCAGCTTTTTACGACAAAATTTTTTCCTGGGCTGGTTCGGATTCGCATAAATTTTTTTAATCGATAAATCCATTTGCCCCCCCAATGATTTCCTCGTATTGCTTTCTTAATTTGATAATGAACCCATCGTCTGTCATGCTATGATATTGGCCGTCTCCGATAATAAGTAGACTTCTTCTGAATTATTCACCTTTTTCTTTTTTGCGGATTCTTTGACCATTTCGGCAAAATGGCCGGAGCGTAACAGATTGTAAAATTTAGTCTTGCTATAATTTGTTGTTTTTTGTATATTCATCTTGCAATTTCCTTTCACCTCGATGGTGGGTTATTGTATGGCCCCTTCCCGGGTAGCGGCCCGGGAGGGGGTTTTGTTATGTCCTTTTCTGTTTTTCTTTTTCCGCAATTTTTGAGCTCAAAATCACACCTATGGTATTCAATCCAAAATCTTTGAATTGTTCGCGGAAAAATTCCCATGCCATCAAATTGTTTAACGATTTTAAATAAATCTTCATTTGATCCTTTTCCAAATTTTCAATTTCGTGTTCCCATTTTTTGATCGTTGCCATTTTTTTTTGCCTCCCGTTTTTTTATTTGACCTCTTGTATTTACTCTAAATATTAATAAATTAAAGAGTGCTTGTCAAGAATAAAATTGCTTTTTTTTCAACAAAATCAAGTATTTAGCTTTAAAAAACGCGTGGTTTAATATAGGCACAAATGAGATCGTCGAATATGGGCCACTTGAGGGCTTCGTTAAGTGGCTGTTTTTTATTGTATTTCCGTATTTGGGGGCTTTTTTCGGCCTTTTTTCAAATAACATTTCTAAAAAACCGCCAAAATCCATTGAGAGCGCGTATATTGGACGATTTTTTATATTTTCTTTCGTTTTTTGGGCCGCTGTAGATCCTTTGACGGCAAGGGTTTAGAAGCGTCAAAAGGTAGTAGTTGGGGTAGTAGAAAATCTTTGTAAGCCTTAGAGAATTAAGGGTTTACGAAAAGTAGTAGTAGAGGTTGTAAAATTATAATTTCGATAAATATTCCGGAGTGTCTTTGAGGTATTTTGTTCGCTGGCCCAAGAGCCAGGCCATCAAGTCAATATTGAGAGCGCGCCAAGGTCCCTTGTCGTCCCGTTTCCATGCAGGAAGCTTTTCGTTTTTGATCAGCTCTAAAATCTGTTTGGGATCTTCCTTCACAAACTCGCAGATTTTTTTACGTCCTTTTAAGACCTCTATTTTTGTTGGAATGTTTTTCATTTACTATTAATGCGAAATACTTAATTTTTCCTCTGCATATTCGCCTGA